>Ga0209697_10005446_pt1 | contig 15881 bp, 12 predicted proteins | sample AliMusrvi5mmetaG_FD_184115 | JGI IMG/M metagenome (GOLD analysis project Ga0209697, IMG submission 184115) | Freshwater lake bacterial and archeal communities from Alinen Mustajarvi, Finland, to study Microbial Dark Matter (Phase II) - Alinen... | ecosystem: Environmental > Aquatic > Freshwater...
AAATTTTAACAGTTTATGACTAAAATTAATAGGTCTCAGCTTTTCTGTGTTTTCCCCGATTTATTGAGATGATACGCTTTGTTTTTCTTTTTCCTTACGCTTCCCCGGAAAAGCTTTTCCGGGGAATTTGTTTTTTAGAAATTTGACCTGCACCTTCTATGAGGACCAACAAAACCGCAGGAATTATTTGGACATGCGTTGGTAGATCGCCATCCAGTTGCCCGCAATTTCGGCCTGGGCCTGCTGCAGCGAAATGGCGCCGCTGCAAACCTGGTCGTGTATATAATTCTCGACCTTGTCTTTTTCGTGAAAACCAGGGCGGGGTTCTGCCGGCTCGGGCCACAGGTTGGCGATTTCATTGGAACCGCCCAATTCAAGCGAGATGAGATGATCCACCTCATATTGTCCTGCCTTGTGGCTTTTGATGCCGTATTCAGCATAAACCTCGTCTTTTTCCGATTCCGGCACATTGCGCACCTGGCTGCTGTAGCCCGTTTTGCAGATTTGCTCTTTGGTTGCATCCGGGAAAATGGCGCCGGGGGTGCATGCCGCGTCAGGAAGCGCATTGGCCGAGACACAACCAGAAGTTTTAGTCTGCTGTCCAATTGCAGCGGGGGGTGCTGATGCGGGCATCTCCACGCTGATTGAACTGCAAGCGAGCAGTATCACAGCCAAGGCCAGGATGGTTAAAATACGAAAACCAAATGTTTTTTGGTTCACCATAAAAAACTACTCTCTGATCATTTCAGCAGAATGATCCTGAAACATTTCGACCGCGGCTGCCTGCGCATCGGGCGGAACGGTCATGGCAACAAGCACCTTCCCTTCAGCCACTTTTTCTCTGAACAGCCTGGCATCATTCGAAGATAGTCCAGCATGAATGAGCCTGTCAGAGATGGTATTCAGGTCCGCCCCCTGAAAGGGGCCCCCATCCTGTGTGATGGCATTTCTTTGTTCGAGATCCCGCATAATGACAGACACCTGGGTCAAATCAAAATCGGCCTCAGACAGGTTGTTTAACAATATTTCTGCAGTGGAACCATTTGGAAGAATACCAACAATCATCATTGTCCTCCTGATTGAATAAATCGTCCCTGTTCGCCTGAGCCGGTGTTCGTCCCGGGTGATTTAAAGGGAGCTGATGTTTCTATCCATTATCGCACTTTTAGGGCAATGGGGGTGGTATTTTTCAAAAAAATGCATGATTAATTTTCGCTGTGGGTGTCTTCCCGCTAAAAGGTCAATCCTTCCCGGAACGGCCTGCGAATCAGGCATCTCTGGAGGATAATTAATCGATATCAGCAGGGTTATATCGTCAGATAAAACGCATGAGCATACCAGGAGCGGTTAATCTGTTTCCAATACATGCCTGCGTGGAGATAATGGTCGATCTTTGCGCTGGTGTCCAGTTATGAATGCCGCATCGCCATTCCGAAGCAGGTCCTTACAGGAGATACTTATCAATGACTTTTTTACACGATTATCATTATATGCTGGATGTGATGGCGAACCGGCGTCCTGCCCGGCTCCCGGTTTACGAGCATATTATCAGCCCGGTCATTATGGAGAAGGTGCTTGGTCTCAACTTTGCCCACCTCGAACAGGGTGACAGCAGGGGGCGCTTCTGTCATTGTTATGATCCTTTCTAAATCAGACACGTTTGTGCAATCTATATGTCAGCTGTCCAGAAGGCCCGATTTTAAGAACGCCAATCCCTGGCGAACGAAGGCGCTCCCGTCCGGGCAGACATCGTGGAACATGGCACGCTGCCAGGCAAATCCGGGGACGGTAGAATTGTAGGCTTCCATGATGACATAACCGTCAAAACCGACCTCGCGCAGGCCGCTGAAAAGAGATTCCCAGGGCACCAGTCCGCCGCCGGGTACGCCGCGGTCATTCTCGCAGGCGTGCAGCCCCCACAGCCGGGAACTCAGGGTGCGAACGGCCTGGGCGTAATCCCGGATTTCTACAATCATGTGGTAGGTGTCCAATAGGACGAAGAGGTTGGGGTGATCGACCTGCTCCACCAGGCGCATCATCTGTTCGGGCCGGTTGACCAGGTGCGTGCGAAAATGGCTCATCGCCTCCAGCACAACCGCAACGCCTTTGGGTCGGGCATATTCGCTCAGCGCGTGCAGTCCCGCGCTGATGTGCCTGTATTCTTCGCTCAAAGGCGGGCGCCGTTTGACCACCCCGGTGTGCCCGTAGATGGCCCCGGAATAGGCTGTTGCGCCCATCTCGGCTGCCAGGTCCACCTGTTTCTTGTGCCAGGCCAGGCCGGCAGTCCGTTCATTCGCGTCATCCGAAGCCAGGTCGCATTCCAGCGGCCAGAGGCCGCCCGGGCTGACAATCAGTTCCAGGCCCAGCTCGCGGGCGTGTTTGCCAGTAAGTTGCGCCGAAAAGGTGACATCGTCGCCCACCCCGATTTCAAAGCAGTCCAGGCCCAGTTCTCGCGCGGTGTCCAGGATCGCCAGGGAGTTGTCGTTCCAGCGCTCACTGAAGATGTAAGAATGAGATCCAAATTTCATGTTGTGTCCTTATCACAGGCGGTTTGAAACGCGTGGCAGTCCTGCCTGACCATGCCAATCTATTATATTATAGTGTGTCGAAAGTCTTTTTTATCATCATTTGTTAACCCGCGGAAATCTTTGTTTCTCAAAACTGCCTGCCGTATGGATTGACTCGCACCTGTTTAACATTTGATTTGTATTGAGAGTGTAAGCTGAATGTGGTCGTGTGTTTGACGCTGGCATGATTGGACAAATGCGCTAAAAATGGGTAGTATTTGCTACGAAAATAGATTTTCATGCTCCCTGTGAAGCATTATTGCTACATGGCACCTTACTCACACATCGGCCGATGACTTTGATGGCATCGAATCCCCGCCTGGATGTAATGCAGCTCTGCAACACTGAAGAAGAACTGGTTGCATTCTGCCCTGAGTTTTCACCGCAGGGGACTCCCCCAAAAAAGGATCAAACGTCCAATATTCCGGGCGGCGTTCGCATTTCGCGGGCCATATTGGCTGCATTATTGTCCCGCACTTTTTCAAGTGTTATCTCCGGTCTTCCTGCGCTCAGTAAATCTTCTATCAATTTGCGTTCCCGGTTCAGTTCACTCTTCAAAGCACCCCAATATACTTTGTATTCTTCTGCGGTTGTCCCACCTTCAATCAGATTGATCATCAGCAGAATGGTCGCAATAGGCGTTCGCAGTTCATGGGTGGCCTGGTTAATAAAATCGGATTTCATTTGTTCCAACCGCGCCCGGTCGCTGACATCCCGCACAATGGCAGTAACCTCATCTTCACCGCTGTGTTTTACACGCGCTTCAAACACATGGGATGAATCGCCAACCGTGAGTGTGTATTCCAGAGTCTGTATTTCTTTATTCTGCAAGACGTCTTCGATGCAGGCCATGACTCTTTCTGCCAGGGTACCTTCGAGGATCTGGCTTAATGAAACGTCCCCAATCTGGTCCGGCGAAATCATAAGCTCATTGGAGCTTGCCTTGTAGTCTATTAAAACGCCGTCATGGCGAATGCGGAAAATCTGGTCCGGAACTGCGCTGAGCAGTGCCCAGTTCCTTGCTTCGCTCTGGCGCAGGTCCGTCTCGGTCTGCTCGCGCATCAATGCATTGGATAAGATGTTGCCAAACATTTTGATTAATAAAATATTGTCAGGTGCCCACAGCTTGTGGCTTGTGACTGAATCAAAACCTAAAAAGCCAGCCATGGTGCCGTGTATCGTCAAAGGGATCATCAGTACTGATTTCGTCGACAGCGTTTCCATTAAGATTCGTTCGGATTGGGCTTCAGCAGGCAGTTCGGAAACAAAAGGAATGTATATTTCTTCCAATTTCTCCAGCTTTTCTTTCAGCCAGGGGAAGAGGTAAATGGGAATATTTTGCATCATGCCGATCTGTTCTTCAATTCCCGGGGCACACCACTCATGGGTATTGCTCGCTTGCTCCGCATCGTGATTGATCAGAAATATATAACTCCGGTCGACCTGTTCAAATTCTCCAGCCTGTTTTAAAACTCGATTGATTTCCAGGTTGACTTCCGCCAAAGAGAGATTGATAAATCGGGTGGATATGGATGTCAACATTTTTTCGAATTTTTGGCGGTATTCCAGCAGACCTGCCTGTCGCAGCTTTTCTTCCTCTGCGGCTTTGCGTTCGGTAATATCGCGGCTGACGCCAAGAACGCTAATAACTTCGCCATCGGGATTTCTTAAAGGTTCTGTTAAAGTATCAATGTAAGCAATCTGGTTGCTGATATCGCGTGGTATGCAAACGATAAATGTCTGCTCATGCCAATCCCGCCGGGTAAGGGACATATCCAGGGGAATAATGTGGCCATCACGATGCTTGCCAAAAATAAGCCGGTTTTTTCCCATGCGCTGGAATCCGTCGCCATCCTTTTTCAGGCGGTTGGCTCGAGGCGTGTGGAGAAAACCGGTGGATGTCTCATGGAGAAAAATATCCATCTCCTGGCCATTCGCCTCAAATGCTGCATAGCCAAACAAATCTTCGGCAGCAGAATTTAAATGGATAACCTTCATCGTCGTGTCCAGAATGATGATAGCTTCAGGAAGAAAGTCCGCCAGATCATGGAAAATCGGGTTGAACAGGCTGGATTCCTGGGTTTCAAGTGTCTGAAGAGAACTGGTTGGTGCGGTCATTGATTAATTCCTTTTCTCATTTTGGCTTTCCGGCATAATTAAGACTAATTTCTCTTTCAAAAATTTGCTGGGTCTGATGGGGTTGATTTCAATATCATTTGCACACTGCAGCCTGCTGCAGAATCGAGAATACGCACATCCCCGCTCCGGGTCCGTGCAAAAGACCGCGCTAAGTACAGCCCTAATCCCATGCCGTGATTTTGCGAACACTCTATTTCATTTGAATTTTGGCGGAAGCGGTCGAATACAACCTGGCGCAGGTCCATTGGAATTCCGGGTCCCTCATCCTGTACGGTTAATTCACAGCCATTTATGCCATAACTTTTGAGGCGTACTTGCACCCGGCCCCCCTCGGGGCTGAACTTGCAGGCATTGTCCATCAGGTGGCAGACCGCCAGGGTAAATGAGTGTCCTGGTGCGATGATTCCAGCCCCATCATCCACATGCATATCAAGCTGCAAGTTTTTTTCTTTCCACAATTCATGAATTTCCTGCAAGGGCAGAAGCAATGATAATTCCAGGTTAAGCTGCTGGCTCATGGTTTCAAAACGTCCCAGGTCATATTCATTCAACCATATCAGCGAATTCACCAGTATTTTTAGCCGGTAGGTGCTTATTTTTGCATAATCCAAACAGGTTTCACTTCCTGCCGGGTTGTCTTTAATGGCGTTCAGCGATAAAAGTAAGATGCCCAGGTGGGTTCGAAATGGGTGGCTGGTATGAAGCGGCAGAGTGGTTATCAGGTTTTCCAATAATTGTTGGACCTCCGTCCTGGACCGTATTTCGGCTCGGGCTTCCCGCCGCAGCACGCTCTGGATCCGGGCAATTAATTCTTCCATATCAAACGGTTTGGCGATATAGTCATCTGCCCCGATGCGCAGCCCTTTGCTTTTAATTCTGGGAGCAGTGAGGGCAGAAAGAAAAATGAAGGGGATGTCTGCTGTGGCAATTTCATCGTTAAGCGTTTTCTTTACTTCCAACCCGTCCAGGCCTGGCATTTTGATATCGCATAAGATTAATTCCGGATGGCATTCTCTGGCAAGTTTTATGCCTTCATTGCCGTTGGATGCAACTGCCACATCATATCCCGCCCTGCGTAAATTGGAAGCAAGGCCAATCTGGAAATGGCGATTATCATCTATCAGTAAGATGTCTGGCATATAAACTCCTTCAACAGCTGCCACATTTAAATAATGGGAGGCAAAATTTTGCGGCCCTGGCGCCCGGCGGCCTGGTGAAGCACGCAGCCAACCCGGATAAAATAATCAATAAACCCCATCAGCCACCGTTGTTTTCAGACTGTCAAAATGGGATAGGAAGTGCTCAACAATTCTTGGGTCAAAATATTTTCCTGATTCGGCCTGGATCATTTCCAATGCCGTTTTTTCTTCCAGTCCCATCTTATAGGGGCGCACCGAAATGAGCGCATCATATACATCCACCACGCTGAAAATGCGTGCGCACAGGGGAATTGCCTCTCCGCTGAGACCCTCCGGGTAACCATTGCCATCCCAGCGTTCATGGTGATAATGGGGGATGTCCAGGGCAGGTTTCAGCTGTTCAATCACCTTAAGCATTTCAACCGCCGCGGTGGGGTGTTCGTGCATAATTTCCCATTCATCATCGTTGAGCGGCCCGGACTTATTAAGAATCTCATCTGGAATGGCCAATTTGCCAATATCATGCAGCATGGCGCCTTTTATGGCAAAATCCAGCGTTTCTGGATCCCTGATGGCCCCCAGCGACTGCACCAGGGCCGCGAACCAGCAAGTCACCCGTTGGGTATGCCCTGCGGCACAGTTGTCATGAATCTCGACCGCCTGGCCCCATTGTTGGATCCGGCTAGTCGAATATATAGCTTTTTTAGAATCCTGGATGGCCAGTTTATAACCCATATCCACCCTGCGCAGAATTGTTTTTAACCGTGCGATGAGAACTTCGGCATCAAAAGGTTTGGTGATGTAATCATCCGCAAGGGTTAACCCGTCCAGCATGTACGTGCGGTCACTCATCGCTGTTAGAAAAATGGTCGGGGTATATCGTGTAGCCGGGGTGCTGTCCAGCATCTCCTTTGTCTGAAAACTGTTCATCACTGGCATATTGAGATCCAATAAAATGAGATCAGGCTGCTCATTTTCGGCTTTGCGGAGTCCCATATAGCCATTATTGGCTGTAATCACATCAAACCCGGCATGGGACAGTATTCTTGAGACACCGAACAATGAATTTGCATCATCATCAACCACTAAGATTTTCGCCATTTTTTCCTCAATGCGCACATCGCTGCTGGGGATCATATCTAAATAACGCCTTCGTTGGAAAACTTCGACATTCATCATGATGCCCTCCTGGTTCTCGATATCAATCACCCCTTAAGCTTATTGTTTTCTCATCGTATTGTCATCTATCAGGTGTGGAAATATATGTTGATTTTGCAGAAGAAAAATCTGCAAATCACGTCAACATTTGTTGAGAAGCTGCCGCCGTCCAGCATGGAAATAAAAAAAAGCCCCTCATTGCGAGGGGCTGGTGAAGGAAACAGGGTGTTTATTCAGGGGAGGATGATATTGATCAGGCCTTTTCGGATGGCATAGATGACCGCCTGGGCCCGGTTTTCCAATCCGAGTTTACTCAGCAAATTACTGACATGAGAGCGAACCGTGCCTTCTGAAATGCAGCCCTTTTCGGCAATCTGATTATTTGTCAAACCCTGGGCCAACCAGCAGAGAATTTCAACTTCCCGGTCAGTCAGTTTTTCAATTGGAAAATCAAATGTCTGGGTTTGCTGAATTTGATGAATAAGATTAAGTTCAAGTTGGTGGGTGAGAACCGGTTCACCCTGGTAAGCATTACGAACCGCAGAGAATAATTCCTGGGCAGAACTGTCCTTTACCAGGTATCCAATCGCCCCGGCTTTGATGGCTGCGAAAATCTGTTCGCCATTGGAAGACGCAGTAAAAATTAATATCCTGATTTTCGGATTAAATAAAAAGATTTCTTTAATGGCATCCAATCCGCTTTTTTTCGGCAGCGACAGGTCCATTAATATCACATCAGGTTTGAGACTTTGGGCTTTTTCAATGGCTTCTTCTCCATCGCATGCTTCGCCAACCACGAAAAACCCAGGCGCACGCTCAAATAAACCTGTCAGACCGATGCGTAAAGCCGGGTGATCATCAACAATTAGCAAACGGATAGATTGTTCCATATATATAGCCACCTTTATAATACTATTTTATAGTATTTTCCCGGTAAATAGTTTACAAACAGCTTCCAATTCCGCAATTGTCTCACGTCTGAACCAACTCGGCTTTCCGTTTCCAGGATACCTTACAAAATGCGGATCAAACATTTGCAATGAGATGTCATCTTATTGGATTCCTAATAAAATATTCTGGCCTCGGCCCAGTTTTTACCCGTGGCAAACCCAATGTGCCCGTGCGTGCTGTCACCCTGGGGCCCCAGGGCTGTGGCGAACAGCTGATAGCGCCCGTGAATGGCCTGAGGGGTTGATTAGTAAAAAAAGAGAGGCTGCCTTCAATTGAAGGCAGCCTCGTTGTTCAAAAGACGATCAGTCTTATTTGTAGAGCACAGCAGCAATGGCGGGATCGTCAATATTGGTCTTGTCAAACCAGTGGAAGCCAGTGTCAATGAACTTGGGCAGGGTTTCGCCCTTGGTGGCTTTGACAGCAGCTTCGACGCATTTGAAGCCAATACCGATGGGATCCTGGGTGATGGCACCCGCTTCGAGGCCGGAGCGGATGGCATCCAGCTGTTTCTGACCGGAGTCATAACCAATGACCACAATTTTGCCATTTGCAATCTTCAGTTCGGTCACGGCATTGATGACGCCGATGATGGAACCTTCATTGGCGCCGAAGTAACCCTTGAGGTCAGGATTGGCGGCGATGACGGCTTTGGCAATGTCGGTGGATTTTAATTGGTCGCCGGCACCGTACTGGGGATCGAGCACTTTGATATCGGGGTATTTCTTCATTTCATCCAGGAAGCCCTTGACGCGGTCAATGCCGGTGCGGCTGGTCTGGTCGTGGGCGATCACAGCAACTGTGCCTTTTTTGCCAATCAGTTCGGCCATCTTGTCAGCGGCCAATGCGGCGGCAGCCACATTGTCGGTCGCGGCAGTTGACAGGGGGATGTCGCTATCCACACCGGAGTCGAAGCCGATCACGGGGATTTTGGCATCTTTGGCTTTCTGCAGCAGGGGAATGGCAGCCTTGGAGTCAACGGCGGCGAAACAAATGGCAGCGGGTTTCTTGTCGATGGCGGTTTGGAGCATTTCCATCTGTTTGTCAACCATGGCTTCGGTCTCGGGGCCTTCAAAGGTGATATCCACATTGTACTGGGCGGCGGCCTTTAGGGAACCGGCTTTCACAGCCTGCCAGAATTGGTGCTGGAAACCCTTGGAAATAACAGGAATGTACATTTTAGCGGCTGCAGCAGGCGCAGCGGGAGCAGCAGGAGCAGCAGGAGCAGCAGGAGCTGGGGTAGGAGCGGGGGCGCAGGCTACCAATAAGCTCAAGAGTACGAGCAGGCTCAAAACAGTGAACAAAAATTTACTGGACTTCATATACAATCTCCTCTTAGAAATTTTTTAGATAATCTTTCGAATTTTGTGTCGGGTCGTTCCGACCGAATGTAAGGACTGCATGTTTTACAGACAACCACCTCCTCCTAAAAACTATTTTACTGCACTAACATGGTTTCTGATGAAACCATAGGGTTCTCCAATTTACTGCTGGCGGCGGCGGATGATGTCGAGATAGACCGCCAGGATCAAAATGCTGCCGGTGACGACCGACTGCCATTCCTGGGGCACGGAAATGATGCGCAGGCCGTTATTTAAAGTGCTGATAATAAATGCACCGATGATGGTGCCGAGCATGGTGCCTTCACCGCCGCTCAAGGACGTGCCGCCGATGACGGCCGCGGCGATGGCATCCAGTTCGTAACCGGCTCCCAGGGCGGGTTGGGCTGAGTTAAGCCGGGCCGCCATGATTACACCGGCCAGACCTGCAAATAAACCGCACAACGTGTAAATGGCTGTCTTCCACATGTTCGTGTTGACGCCGGAAAGGCGGGTGGCCTCTTCGTTGCTGCCCAGGGCAAAGTTGTAGCGTCCGACAACCGTTTTGGTCAGGATCAGATGTGCCACAATCGCAGCGCCAAACATGATCAATACGGCATTGGGAATGTCAAACCCGGGGAAAATAGAGCCCAGCATAGAGCCCATTGCCATCTGGTTAAAAACAGGGGTGTCGTTGAAATAGATCGGTTTCAACCCCGAAATGACGAGGGAAAGACCCTTGGCAATGTTTAGCATACCCAGGGTGGCGATGAAAGGGGGGATTTTTAACCTGGAAATGAGCACACCGTTGACGAACCCGGCGAAAGCGCCGGTTAATAACCCGGCCAGAATGCCCAGGGGAACTGGAAGCTGCCAGAAGGTGATAAATACGCCGGTCATCACCGCAGACAGGGTCATCAACGTGCCAATCGACAGGTCAATCCCGCCGGTGATAATGACAAATGTGACACCCAGGGCGAGGACGCCGTTTACGGCTGTCGCAATCAAGATTCCCACGACGTTGTCAAATTTCAAGAAGTTGGATGAGGCGATTGAAAAGCCTACAAATATCAGGGTTAATGCGCCAAACGCCAGCAGTCGTTGCATGGCATCGGATTGAAGAAGATTGCGTTTTGGAGCAGCTTCAGATTTCGTCATTTAACACATCCATTATCAAAATAAAGATTAGGCTGCAACTGATGGGACATCAGTTGCTACGATACCACTGCGTTGGGTGGCGAATTTCATGATGCTTTCCTGAGTCGCCTCGGTATAATCCAGCTCACCGGTAATTCGACCTTCGCACATGACCACCACGCGGTGGCTCATGCGCAAAATTTCGGGAAGCTCGGAAGAAATCATGATGATGGATTTGCCTTCCTGGGCCAACTCGTTCAGCAGGCGGTAGATTTCACTTTTCGCCCCCACGTCAATTCCACGGGTGGGCTCGTCAAAGATCAAAATATTGGTATTTTTGGCCAGCCATTTACCAATAACCAGCTTTTGCTGGTTGCCGCCCGAGAGGTTTTTGACCAGCTGCTGCAGACTGGGCGTTTTAATCGACATCGCTTTAACAAAATGCTCCGCAATCGAGTGTGCTTTGGCGCTATCCACCCAGCCCAAAAAGCCCATCAGCTTGCTGAAGGACGCGAGGATAATATTGTTTTCGCAATCCAGGCCCAATGCCAGGCCGTAACGTTTGCGGTCTTCAGAGAGATAAGCAATGCTGTTGTTCACGGCATCGCGGGGGCTTTTGATATCCACTTTTTTGCCGTTAACATAAATTTCGCCCGACTCGTAAGGGTCAGCGCCAAATATGGCGCGCGCCACTTCGGTGCGGCCGGCGCCAACCAATCCGGAGAAGCCCAATATTTCACCCTGCTTGAGGTTGAAACTGACATCTTTAATCACATTGCCGCGGTTAAGGTGCTTCACTTCGAGAACGAGATTGGAAGACGGTTTTTCCGGGACTTCGGGAGAAGTCTCAAAAATGGTGCGGCCGACCATCATGTTGATAATCTGGTCGATCGTGGCCTCTTTGGTCAAAAGGGTATCGATATAGTGACCATCACGCATGACGGTAATCCGGTCGGAAATTTGTTTGAGTTCTTCGAGGCGGTGTGAAATGTGCACCACGCCCACACCGCGGTCGCGCAGCTGGCGGATGAGGCGGAAAAGCTCGTCGATTTCCGCATCTGTCAGGGCCGCGGTGGGCTCATCCATGATCAACACTTCCGAGTTAAACGACAGGGCCTTGGCAATTTCGACCATCTGCTGCATGGCTACGGTCAGGTCGCCCACTTTGGTCCGCGGATCCAGCTTGAGGCGCATCATGTCAAACAGGTCCTGGGTCTTCTGGTTGATCGATTTTTCATCCAGGACAAATTTTAAACGGGTCACGGGTTCGCGGCCGATAAAAATGTTCTGGGCCAGCGTCAGGTGCGGCATCAGGTTCAATTCCTGGTGGATGATGCTGATGCCCAGGTGCTGGGCGGCGCGCGGGTTGTGAATTTCGACCTCTTTGCCCTTGTAATAAATATGGCCGGAATCTTTTACATAGACACCCGCCAGGACCTTCATCAGAGTCGATTTTCCGGCGCCGTTTTCACCCACCAGAGCGTGCACTTCACCGGAGCGCAATTCAAATTTTGCATCGATGAGCGCATTAACGCCGGGAAAAGATTTATTGATCCCTTCCATTGAAACTAAAACTTCATCCATGTATTGTCCTTTTCCACCGGAAAAATTTTTGTTTCTTGTATTTTGTTTAGGGGGAATGCTCTCACATATATTTTTATGATAACGATACCATATTAGCATATTCCAGAATGAAAGTCAATAGGGGTCTGGATCAAAACCAGTAAAAAAGGTTTTTGCACCTGAAAAAAATTTGTTTTTCCCGCGTGATTTGCCCCAAAGCAGGTCTCTGTAAAGTATATAATATTATATGTGCTTTACGCCTGACATGTTAAAAGCTTATTGGGAATCGCCGTGGTGGAGAGCCGATGTCATGCCAGAAGACATTACCACGGGAAACTCGAGAGAACCATGTCAGGCCGGATTGGATATCAGATTCATCATCAACGGGAGGATTATTTTAATGGCGGAATGGACCACTTTTCCAGGGGATTTTTATTGGGGCGCGGCCACGGCGGCTTACCAGATTGAGGGCGGTTGGAATGAGGACGGCAAGGGTGAGTCAACCTGGGACCGTTTTGCCCACGACCCGTCGCATATCAAGCAGGGCAAAAACGGCGATGTAACCTGCGACCATTATCACCGTTGGAAGGAAGATGTGCAGATCATGAAGGACCTGGGGCTGAAGGCATACCGTTTTTCCGTCAGCTGGCCGAGGGTCCTGCCTGCTGGAAGGAGGGCGGTTAACCCGGCAGGCATCGATTTTTACAGCCGGCTGGTGGATGAACTGCTGGCCGCCGGGATCACACCCTTCACCACCCTGAACCATTGGGACCTGCCGCAGACCCTGCAGGATGAGGGCGGCTGGCAGGTGCGCTCCACGGCGGAAGCGTTTGTTGATTATGCGGCGGTGGTCACGCACGCCCTGGGAGACCGGATTAAAAATTGGATCACCCACAATGAGCCTTCCGTCCAGGCATATTGCGGACATGCATTTGGCGAACATGCCCCCGGCTTAAAAAACATGGCGGGCGCCCTGCGCACCGCGCACCACCTGCTGCTTTCACACGGCCTGGCTGTTCCGGTGATCCGCGCCAACAGCGCCGGCGCACGGGTGGGGATTGCCCTTAACCTCAATTTTGGCCAGCCTGCTTCGGCCAGCAGGGCCGATTACGATGCCTGGCGCAGCAGCAGCGGCCCCTGGACGCGCTGGTTTACCGACCCGCTTTACGGGTTTCATTACCCGGCCGACCTGGTGGCGGAAATGGCTCAGAAAGGGTTTTTACCCGGGGAAGGACTGTCTGAATTTGTGCTCCCCGGAGATCTGGACCTGATTGCCACCCCGACCGATTTCCTGGGCGTCAATTATTACACGCGCCAGATTGCGCGCAGCACAAGCCTGCCTGAATCTCAAAACCTGCCCGCGGTGAACGTGGCTTCAGATGACCGGCAGGAGATGCAGGGTTGGGAATATTACCCCGACGGCCTGCAGCATGTATTAAGCTGGCTGCATTATGCCTACCGCGTGCCTGAAATTTACATCACGGAAAATGGGGCCAGCTATTCAGACGCCCCCAATGCGCAGGGGCTGGTGCATGATGCCCGCCGCGTGCGTTTCCTGCAGGGCCACCTGGCTGCGTGCCGCCGGGCGATTGACAGCGGCATTCCGTTAAAAGGTTATTTCTGCTGGTCGCTGCTGGATAATTTTGAATGGGGCGAAGGCTACACCCAGCGTTTTGGGCTGGTGTATGTCGATTATGACACCCAGCGGCGCTACCTGAAGGACAGCGCCTTGTGGTACCGCCAGGTCATTGCCCGGAACGGGTTTGAAATTTAACCCGTTCTGGAATTTCGCACGCTAAAGTCTTTACGTCTGTGGGTAATTTTGGGTGAAGCCCAAAATTACCCACACACATATTAATCCCTGCGGCGATTCCCAATGAACCATTTAACCCGCATCGCCCGGTTCCCGGCAGGCCCCGCGCTGGTTTAAGCGCGGTCAGGGTGTTGTTTTCCAGATGATGATATTCCCCAGGTAATCGCCGCTGGCCAGCAGGGTGGCGTCATTCGAGAATTTTAAAGCCGTCACCTGGGCTGAATGGCCTTTCAAGTCGATCGATTTTCTCCCGGTCCAGTTATAACCGTCGGGCCACCAGGTTCTGACGGTTGGGCCGATGGCCGCGGCCACGATTGCAGCGTTTGGCGAAAAAGCGATGGAAGGGATATTGACCGTGGCCGTGCCGACACCCCCCAGCACAAGCTGGCGGCTCAGGTCTGAAATATCCACCAGGAAACCAATGCCGTAGTAATACGCGCTGCCGTAGGCAGCCAGCCCGCCCACCCGGGAGAGGGCAATGGCGCCGGTGTAGGGTGTCGCCTGCGCGTCCGCAGCGCGGTTGGGGTCTGTGACCAGGCGCGTATTGCTGGTCGGGTCCCAGACGACCCCATAACCGCAGTCCAGCGCGGCCGCAAAGGCGCTGCCGTCAGCGGTCATATCAAAGCTGAATACGCGCGACCCGTTACAGGCGGCAACGACATTTTTTTGTGCCGGGTACTGTCTGGTTTTTGTCCCGTTATCGACGTCCCAGAAGGAAATCAAGCCGGCCTGGTTGACGCTCACCAGGCTGCCGTCTGCCAGAAAGCCGGCAAATATCCCCCGGCCGCCCTGGTTGAACTGGCGCATGAGCGACCAATCCGCCGTGCTCCAGACGAACACATTTTCGTCATCACTGGCCGAGGCCAGCCATTTACCGTCCAGTGAAAAGGCGAGGGATAAAACCGGGGCGTTATGTTTTGCCAGGACCGCCATGGGTTTGCCTGTACTGGCATCCCAAATGTAGATCTTGTGGTCATCACCGCCCGAAACGACCCATTTGTTGTCCGGCGAAAAAGCCAGGCTGTGGACAACGGAATGCTGCTGCAAGTCCAATTGATGCGTTACGCTTTTAATCGTATCCGGCCCAAAGGCCGCCGCCGGAAAAATAACAGGCGCAGCCGCGGGTTTCTGCGCCTGGCTGGAATCGGCCAGGGCAAAAAAGAGTTCATCATTAAAACTCAAAACAGGCCGGGAGTCATTCGAGGCTGTGACCAGCGGCAGCCAGCCGCTGGCGTCTGCATTCGAATAAAACGAAAGGTTGTTCAGGCAGGGCATGGGGCAGTTAACCTGCCCCTGGTTGATGATTTTAAATAACTCCGGCTTGATATCAACCGGGTCAGCAGAAGAATTAATGAGCCGGATGTGCAGGTAAGGCAGAATATTTTCCTGCCCGGCAGGGGTTTTTCCCGGGTTTCCGCCGCTGTTCCAGAGGACACGGTTGGCATTAATGCCGCGTTCCACGCGTTCAACCGACATTAAAAGGGTGTTCCCATTCCACGCATAGGCAATTGTTTTTCCGAGCGGGACGGGGTGGTCTGCGCCGCCCAGGTTTTGATCACCGAACCAGTCAGGTTGGGTTTGCGGGGTTTCAAGCGCAGGTTTGGGATAGGTTAATGCAAAAAAGGTGGTTATTCCCTGGCTTTGATACCTTAAAACAGGCCGGTCGTCGTCCTGGTAGACTGCAAAAACCAGGTATCCCTGGCTGGTTTCTCCCGGCAGAAGCCGGCTGACGTTGTTGAGGTGGTTCGAAACGGGTGTGTACTGCATAAAGTCATTTTTGAGCACATGGCCTTTGCTGATGATGTTAAACCCATCCTCATGCACCAGCTGCACATTGCTGTTCGCCGGGCCGCTGGTGTACTCCATTTCCGGGATAACCAGCACCAGCTGCATGCCGCTGGGGACCTGGACTTTAAACAGCCGGCTGGCAGCCTTCGGGCCGATAAAAGCGCCTTTGATGCGGAAGGAAAAATGGGCTTCGCCTTCCACCAGGCTGGCTTTTTCACCCAGGGCAATCGTGTCAAAAAAGGGCGCGCCGAATAAAACGGGTGGGTGACCGGCGGCTGCGGTCGGTTGGGGTGTGGCTGTGGCCTCGGGC
>Ga0209697_10005448_pt1 | contig 15880 bp, 3 predicted proteins | sample AliMusrvi5mmetaG_FD_184115 | JGI IMG/M metagenome (GOLD analysis project Ga0209697, IMG submission 184115) | Freshwater lake bacterial and archeal communities from Alinen Mustajarvi, Finland, to study Microbial Dark Matter (Phase II) - Alinen... | ecosystem: Environmental > Aquatic > Freshwater...
TGCCCAGGTGGCGAAATTGGTAGACGCACCAGCTTCAGGTGCTGGCGATCGTAAGGTTGTGGGGGTTCGAGTCCCTTCCTGGGCACCAAACAAGGTTTAACGGCTCTCTACGCCCGTTATTACATGGTCAGTATAAAGAAAACTGGCCGATTCTACATAAAACTACATAAAGTCTATATGGGGGTGCTTTCTTAGAATGCAACCCCGCCTTTTTAAGATTTGCTTAGGAGTCACGGTGGTCCCTGCAAGATCTCAAGCCCGCCAATTTTTTTTAAAATTTTTTCATTCATGAAGTTTAAAGACGGCCTAATGGTTCGGTCTTGTTGAGTTATTTTTTCAGGCAAATTGTTGTGAGATACAAGCCTTGGCCAGGGGTTGAGATTGCCGCCCTAATGCAGAACGGATTGATATCAAACTCTATAATGGGCACATGAAAAAACATCTTTTTGGTCTTGTCTGCGCCACCCTGTTAAGCAACTCCTACAGCGTCATTGCCGCCCCAGAATCTAGCAGCTCTAGCACATCAAACATCAACTTCTTTGCGACCGTGAACAACACGATGCTGACAAAGGGCTTGCTAGATCTGAACGTGAAAGCTGCTGTAGCGCAAGGTCAAAAAAATACGCCTGAATTACAAAAGGCCTTGAAAGATGAGCTCATCAATCGCGAGCTCTTAGCCCAGCAGGCTGAGCGCATGGACCTTGAAAAAGGGATTGACTTAGATGACCAATACACGCAGCTGCGCCAAACTCTCCTAATACAGGCTTTAATAGATAATCACTTTAAGCAGTCCCCCATTACCGATGCCCAGCTGCGCCAAGAGTACGACCGCCAGCGCAAGCTTACCGGTGATGCTGCCTCAGGCTATCAGTACCGCATCAGCGAAATTGTTGTCAACAATGAATCCGATGCCATTGACCTCATTAATCGCATCAACAAGGGTGAACTGTTTGGAAAATTAGCCCAGCAGTACTCTATCGCTGAGGGCGCTAAGGGTAATGGCGGTCAACTGGGTTGGTTATATCCAGGGCAACTTAATCCAGAACTACAGCCGCTTGTTGCCAAGTTAAACAAGGGCGCAACTTATGGCGCACCCATCCAGGTACAAGGTGGCTGGGCCATTATTAAGTTAGATGACAAGCGCAACTACAAGCTGCCAGGATTTGAAGAGTCTAAACCCCAGCTACGCCAGGCCTATGTGCAGCAATACCTCGTTGAGACAGTGAAAGATCTGAGGGCTCGCGCGAGAATTACGCAGTAAGCATGGCAAGGGGCGATGCGGGATTAGGCCCCTTCTTTTTTCCGCAAAAATTGTGGGATGTAGACGCCATCATCAATGCTGCCTTGATCACCGCCCTGCTCTAATTGAACTCCCAAGACTTTGGCGTAGGCTTGAGCTGCAATTTCAATACTAGATTGGGCTCTAGCAAACGCTAGCGAATCCCCTCTTTCGATAGCGGTCAACAAGACTACCGAGAGATCACACTGCCGTGCCAGGATAGCTAAGTTATGCCCTTGCGATTCACGGACATCCCTTAGTTTTCTACCTATATTTTTGATGTGTTTTAGTGAACTTGTCATGCTCATGCAAATCGACCGAGGGGTTACTTAGTAACCACCATGATCTTCTGACTCAAGACTTTATTGCCACGCATCAGCGTTACTTTTACAGACAGAGGCAGAGTAACTTCGCCAAGTTTAGGCACTGAGAAGCCCTTACTTGCGGCATCGTACCGAATGCCAGCTGGCAATGGTGCGTCATCAGGCAAAGTCACAACTAGTCTGCTGCCATTAGGTAATAACAATAACTTGTAGCTGCCGACTTGTTTAGACAAGGTCACATTCTCGCCGGACAGGTTAATCAGCTCCTGAATAATTTGATCTGGCACAGGGAACTTAAATGCGCCTGATGGTGGAACCTCAATTGCCTGTAAGTACTTCGGCAAGTCGTCCTTGTCGCGGACATAAATCAAGTCGCCCTTATTGATGAGATAAGTTGGGCGCTCTGGCACAAATTCTGGCGTAGCCTGCTGCTGCACAATTGCCATGTTGTTGATTGGTTCAGACGGAACTGGGGTAATGTTGGCAGTCGCCGTCACCGGCATTGGCCCCAAGACATAGTTTGCAGCATCGGCACCGGACAAGGTTACACCGTTAAATGTCACGGTTACGCCGTTATTGACGCTAGGATTTGCAAATGCTGCGCTAGTGAAATTAACAGCAACAACATCACCCGGGAATAAACCAGTCATTGCCAAGCTACCTGTTGCGTCTGTAGTGCTGTTGTAAACCTTATTATTTGCGGTAGCACTAATTGCTGGGCCACCTACTCCTGAGCCCAATACATATGGGGTAATTTTCAGATTAGCATTTACAAAGCTTGCTTGATAGTTTTTAGCGTCAACGCCAGTCGTAGTCAATGCCGAGAAATAATTACCGACATTCTTACCACCCGTTAAATCCGCAACAGTTACCAAATCTCCCGCAACAATACCAGCGGTGGCGGCGTTATTAGCCAGCACCCTGACAGTACCGTTGTATACATAGGTGGCAGGCGTTGCAATGATTGTGATTGCCCGTGGAGTAACCGTTAAGTCCCCAGTGACCACTGGAGAGATGTTGGTGATGTTATTGCCGGTGATCACAAAGTTGGCAGCAGATAGGCCGTAGGTGCCAACGCTCACATTATTTGAACCGCTTATTACTGGATTTTTAGGCGCAAAGTTAAAGCTCAAGCTTGCACCTGCTCCATCAGAATAAGTGTAGGTAGTGATGCCATTTACTGTGCTACTCGCTGTGAGGTAAAGATTATTAATCACAGCGCCACTAGAAGTTGCATAAGCTACCGTTGGGTTGGCAAAAGTTGCTGCAGTTGTATAAGGCGTCACTGCCCCACTACTCTGAATCAGAAGCTGACCAGCAGGAACAATAGTGTATGTGCCTGGCGCATACGTTACCTGGTAGTTACCAATTGCTGCTCCAGTTGCATTAGATGCGGTAATGGCATATTGACCAGCCGGTTGGATATTCGATGCAGCCGTTGCCAGAGTTACAGCAGAAATTGTGTCGCTACCTAGCAAGCCAATGGATGCGTAAGTTAAAGCGCCGATTGGCTGAGTGACAAATGAGGCCTGATTAATAGCGGTAATGGTTAACGGCGCTTTAGTGATATTTGCTGTTAATGCAGTCGTTGGGCCTGTCACATAGTAATTACCCGCAGCGGAGCCAGATAAGGTTACGCCTGCCATAGTCGTATAACTTTGGCCGTTGATGACGGTTGTGACTGTAGCTTGAGAAACTGTTAATCCATTGCCAATACTTGCCTGACTAAAGCTACCTGTGTATGGACCGGAAGAGCTGACAGCTAAATTCGCTGCATCAGAGCCAAGGGTCCCTGCCAATGTTTGAGTACCGATGGCTGCAATAATTCCTGCAGTTGTCGTGTCGTACACCTTATTCTGAGCAAACAAGCCAGAGCTTATCGTCAATGGTGCCGGTGTGATGTTGGCTGCCAAGGGGGCTGTCAAACCAGTAATCACATAGTTACTGTTACTTAAGGTCATTCCACTTAAATCAGCAGCCACTGAAATGCCATTAGCTACATTCGGTGATGCGAAAGTTCCTACTGCTGTGCCAGTAGCGGTCGAGGTATCGGAACCTAACAAGCCAGTCACAATCGGCGTGCCTGAAATTACATCAGCAGTGGTGGATGTGTACACCTTATTATTTGCAACCAAACCACTGATGGTGACTGGCGCAGGCGTAATGTTGGCAGTGGCAGTAATTGCCCCGCTAGCAATGCTGTAGTTGCTTGCTGATGCACCAGACAAAGTCACACCACTAAATGTCACGGTTTGTGGGCTAGCTGGCAGATTGACGTTGGCACTAGCAAAGGCAGCGCTACTGTAATTAACAGCAACAGAATCTCCCGGGAACAATCCAGCCATCGCCAAACTACCTGTTGCAGAGGTAGTCGTGTCATAGACCTTGTTATTAGCCGCAGTTGTCAAACGAGGGCCGGTGGTAGAGCCAGGTGTAATGATGTAAGGCGTAACGGTGATGTTCTTATTCACCAAGGTGAAGGTGTAATTAGAGGCATCTGCACCACTTACGGCCAAATTCGAGCCATATACACCGACGTTTTTACCGCTAGCTGCGCCAGAAACCGTTACCAAGTCATTTGTCAAAATTGCTGGTGATGCTACTGCTGGACCCTGGGTCTGAACTTGACCGTTGTAAGTCAGTGCAGCAGTGGTTGGCGCAGTAATTGTTACAGCCAACGGAGTAACAGTCAGATTACCGCTGGCGATCGCAGAACCAGAGGTCAATCCAGAGCTGGCAGATACCAAATTACTTGCAGCGTAGGCATAGCTACCCACAACAATATTTCCGGAAGTGCTGGTGGTTGTACCGGTTGGGATGAGATTAAAGCTCACTAAAGCGCTAGTCGCATCACGGTATACATAGCTTGTGACATTACCAACTGTAGCTGCACTAACAAATGTTAATGCGCTGATATTGGAGCCGCCAGTGCTATAGGAGGCAACTGGTTGTGCTGGAGTAATGATATTGCCAGATGTGCTGGTGCCGTATGGTGTAGTTGCACCAGCGGTTGTGATCATCAAGGCACCGGGGGCAACAATCGTATACGTCGCAGGAATATAGGTGATCGAATAGTTACCGATGCCGCTGCCAGTAGCCGCGCTAATTGCAATTGGGTAAGCACCAGCCGAGGCATTCACCCCAGTAGTTGATGCAGTTGTGCTAATCGTTGCGCCTGTAACGGTATCACTACCTAACAGCCCTACTGCAGGGGCTTGGGTTAAGGTCGCTAAAGATTGGCTATAGAAGCTTGATTTATTTACTGCTGTAATTGTCAGCGGCGCTGGAGTGATATTGGCTGGTGCAGTAATTGCAGTTGAGCCAATCGAGTAATTAGCAGCGCTTGCGCCAGACAGCGCAGGCGTATTGAATGTAACGGTAATGCCATTAGCCACATTTGAGCTAGCAAAGGTAGCAGTTGCGTAACTAACCGCTACTGAATCGCCCGGGAATAAATTGACCATCGACAATGCGCCGTTTGCAGTATTAGTAGAGGTATAGACCTTGCTATCTGCTACTGCGGTGATGTTCGGGCCTGTGCCGCTACCGAAATTAATGATGTATGGCGTGATGTTGGCAGTAATTTGGGACGCTGTACCAGTGACATAGTAGTTCGACGCAGCGCTACCTGAGAGTGTTACACCGCTCATAGCGTTATAGGTGCCGCCAGCAATCACTGTCGGGGTGGTATTTGGTGTAACGGTAATGCCGTTAGCCACATTTTTACTTGCAAAGGTAGCGTTGTACGGACCGGATGAGCTTACAGCCACGTTATTTAAGTCCGCCGCCAATACACCCGCTAACGTTTGAGAGGCCGAGCTGATGGTAGCTGCAGTTGTGCCGTCGTACGCCTTATTGTTTGCAGTTAAGCCAGCGTTAATGGTCAAAGGTGCCGGTGTAATGTTAGCCACTAATGTCTGAGGCCCTACTCCCGCCACGTAGTAGTTATTTGCTGCTGCGCCTGTCAAGGTTACGCCGGTCATGGTTGTTACGCCATTCACAACAGAAGTCGCCGGTGTCACTGTCAAACCTGAGCCTACGTTGGACTGGCTAAATGTTGCACCCGTGTATGGGCCGGTAGAACTTACTGATACCACGTCTGTACCCAGCACCCCAGCTAAAGATTGCGTACCCGTTACGGCAATCGTAGCGGCATTGGTTGTGTCGTAGACCTTGTTATTAGCAGTCAAGCCAGCGCTAATGGTTAATGGCGCAGGAGTGATATTGGCTGTTGCAGTAGGCACACTTGCAACTGAATAGTTAGCAGCTGCAGCGCCCGATAAGGTAACCCCACTAAAGCTTACTGTTAGGCCGTTAGCCACGTTAGGGCTTGCGAAAGCTGCGCTTGTATAGGCAACCGATACAGAATCACCAGCAAACAAGTTCGTCATCGCCAGTGCGCCAGAGGCAACAGTCGTAGTGTCATAGACCTTATTGTTAGCTGTAGCTGCAATGCTTGGAGCGCCACTACCACCAGAGCCGATGATGAATGGCGTGATAGTGAGGTTGGCATTCACATAGGTAAAGTTGTAGTTACCAGCATCCAATCCGCTTGTCGCTAGATTTGAACCATAAACACCCACGTTTTTACCGCTAGCCGCACCACTCACAGTGACTAGATCATTAGTCAAAATTGCAGGCGATGCTGTTGCTGCCAGTTGAGTTTGTACGGCGCCGTTATAGGCATGAGTAGCTGCAGGGGCCGTAATTGTTACAGCCAATGGCGTAACCGTGAAATTACCCGATGGAATAGCTGAAGTTAAGCCGGTAGCAACTGCAGATAGGTTGGAAGCTGCGTAAGCGTAGCTACCAACATTAATATTGTTTGATGTGCTGGTAGTTGTATTGGATGGCGTTAGGTTAAATGTAACCGTGTTTAGCGCGGCATCACTGAATACATAGCTTGTTACATTGCCAGTTGTTGTTGAGCTGACATAAGTTAATGAGCTGATATTAGTGCCGCCAGTAGTATAGGTAGCAGTTGGCAAAGCTGGTGCAAGGATGTTGCCAGAGGTACCTGTTCCGTAAGGAGTGGTCACACCGCCAGTCGTAACCACTAAACCACCAGGCCCTACGATTGTGTAGGTTGCTGGCACATAGTTAATGCTGTAGTTCGATAAACCAGAACCGGTTGCAGCGCTAATCGTAATTGGGTATGTGCCAACAGCAGCATTTGCACCTGTAGTGGTTGCAGTAGTCGCAATCGCTGCGCCAGTTACTGCATCACTACCCAAGAGCCCTACTGCTGGCGCTTGAGTTAATGTTGCCAAGCCTTGGCTATAGAAAGAGGACTTATCCACCGCAGTAATGGTCAGCAATGCAGGAGTAATGTTTGCAGTCGCTGTCACTGGAGTAGAGCCAATGCTGTAGTTAGCTGCAGATGCACCCGATAAAGTGACGCCATTAAAGGTAACGGTAGCGCCAGTAGCTACATTCGGACTTGCAAATGCAGCGCTGGTGTAACTTACTGATACTGAATCCGTACCAAACAGGTTCACCATACTCAAGCTACCGTTTGCTGCAGTAGTCGAGGTGTAAACCTTGTTATTTGCCACAGCAGCAATATTAGGACCCGAACCACTGCCGAAATTAATGACGTATGGCGTAATGTTGGCAGTAATTGGTGCGCTTAAGCCAGCAACATAGTAGTTTCCTTGCGCACCACCAGTAAGTGTTACACCACTCATCGCGTTATATGTGCCACCAGCAATCACTGTCGGGGTGGTATTTGGTGTCACGGTAATACCATTAGCCACATTTTTACTAGCAAAGGTAGCGTTATACGGACCAGATGAACTTACAGAAACTACATCGCTACCTAATACTCCAGCCAATACTTGAGAAGCTGAACTAATAGTAGCTGCAGTAGTGCCGTCATAAGCCTTATTGTTAGCAGTTAAGCCAGAGCTAATCGTTAACGGTGCCGGCGTAATATTCGCTGTTAAGGTTTGTGGCCCTACTCCAGCTACGTAGTAGTTACCTGCTGCAGCACCACCCAAGGTAACACCAGCCATTGTTGTGTAGCTAGCGCCATTGATAACTGATGAAGTAGTTGCTGGAGTAACTGTTAAGCCAGATCCAACATTAGATTGGGTAAACGTAGCGCCAGTGTATGGGCCAGTTGATGACACAGTAACCGCATCTGTACCGAGCACGCCAGCTAGAGTTTGATTACCAGTCACACCAATAGTTGCAGTATTGGTAGTGTCATACACCTTATTGTTAGCAGTTAAACCGCCGCTAATAGTCAAAGGCGCTGGTGTAATAGTCAAAGCACCATTTGTAATAGCGCCAACGGTGTAATCACTTGACGTATTGAGAACGAGGTTACTGGTGTAGGTACCAACATTAGTACCAGTAGCCGTACCAGAGGCTGCAGTTGCCGTGTCAGTACCTTTGAGGCCTGTCACCACAAAACCAGTAGTTTGTGAGGCAGCGTTGTACATCACGGTTGCAGTATTGACCGCAGCAGTAATCACGATTGGCGTAATTTGCAAGCTGCCTTGTACATAAGTTACGGCGTAGTCAGACGGACTAGACACGGTGGCCACTAATACATCAGGAACAATGCCTTGGGCTACGTGCGTAGCAGTTGCATAACCAGCAACAGTTGCTGTGTCAGACCCTTTGAGGCCGCTGACAGATGCGCCAGTATTGGTTTGTAATGCGCCGTTATAAGCGTATTGATTATTAGCGCCAGTAACTAGCAATGCCGCTGGGTTAATAGTCAATGCACCATTGTTGTAGGTAATGCTGTAGTTGCTTGCGGCAGCGCCAGTCGCTACCAATGCATCAGCCGTAGTTCCAGCATGAGTACCAGTAGCTAAGCCAGCTACCGTCAAGGTATCGCTACCCTGCAATCCAGCAATTGTAGCTGCTGCATTAGTTTGTAATGCGCCATTGTAGGTACGGGTTGTCAATGCACCATTCACTACCAACGGAGCGGTATTAACAGTCAGCGCACCTGGAACAACAGTCACTGCATAGTTTGAGAATCCACTACCTACTGAACCATTGATTGCATATGGTGTTGAGCTCGCATTAATTGCGCCAACTGCTGCGCCGGTATAAACAACACCACCCAAGCCTGCAATGGTTTGGCTATTCATTAAAGCGCCGCCAGTAACAGTTACACCGGTAGTCACACCGCCAGTGAGGCTACCCGCTGTAATTTGGGCCGCAGTTACGGCATTGGCGTTGTAGGTTTTGGATACATCAGCAACTTTCAGCGTCAATGGTGCTGGAGTAATCGTCAGGGTGTTAGCTACCGTCAATACGCTAGTGAAATTACCGGCTGAAGTCGCAGTTCCTGTATTGGTATTAGCCGTAGCTAATGCGTAAGACCCAACGTTAGATGCAACACTAGCTCCAGTAATAGATGGGGTAATTGTAATAGTGCCGCCAGCACCATCAGTGTAAGTAACGGCATTTCCCGAAGTTGAGGCAACTGTCAAGGTGTAGAGGGTTGAGTTTGCCAAACTACCGTACTGAACTGATGCAATTGTTGGTGTTGCAGCAGTACCGTATGTAGTTGTTGCCGCATTCATGGTAATTAACAACTGCCCTGCTCCAGCAATTGTGAATGTCGCTGGTGTGTAGGTCACGTTATAGTTTTGCAAGGTGGCTGGACCTGAGGCAGTAATAGCATATGAACCAGCAGATTCACCCGTCGCACGTGTTGTTGTATAGCCACCATATGGTGATACGAATACGCTCGAGGCAGTATCAGATCCCTGCAATCCAGAAACTGTAGAACTCAGGGTTGGATCAAGTTGGTTAACCACTTTGCCGCTATTGTTTGCCGCCACAACCAACGACGCCTTATTAATGGTTAGCGTTGGTGTATTTGATGTAACGGTGTAATTACCAGCGTCTGTGCCGCTAGCAGCATAACTAGTAGCATAGACCCCTGCATTTGTGCCAGTACCACCAGTTGTTGCTACAACCACGTTATCGCCTGCAATTAAACCTGCAACGGTTGGTGATGTTAACGATTGTGCTGCACCGTTATAGGTCGTTGTTAAGTTGCTACCAGTGATCGTTAATGGTGCAGGTGTGATATTGGCTGTAGTCGTAGTGTTAGCGCCACCAGACAGTTGGTAGTTTGCAGATGAACTGCCACCGAGCACTACTCCGCTGATATTGACGGTTTTAGCTGTTCCAACATTCTTATCTACGAAGGTACCGGATAAGTTAGAGGTATTTACCGAAACGGTATCACCAGCAAATACGCCGCTATAGGCAATCGTTCCAACATTCAAAGTGGCTGCAGTTGTGGCGTTATAAACCTTGTTGTTGGCGGTGATACCGCTGATCGAAATAGTTGCTGGAGTAATGGCAATCGATCCATTGGTTACACCAATTGTGTAGTCACTTGGATTGCTAAGGCTAACAGTTAAGGCGTCAGCATAAGTACCTACATTTTTACCGGCGCCATAAGAACCAGCAATAGTGGCTGTATCACTAGGTTTTAGTCCAGTAACGGTTGCTACAGTATTGGTTTGAGTAGTCGCGTTATAGACCTGAGTGGTATTAGCGCCAACAACAGAAAGTGCTACCGGAGTAATGGTAATTGAGCCAGGCGCGTAGGTGAAGGCGTAGTTTCCTGATGCACTACCCGATACCGAGAATACGTCTGGCACTGTGCCTTGGGATACGTGGGTCGCAGCAGCGCTTCCGGCAATAGTGACATTGGCGGTATCACCACTCAAAATACCGGTAGTTGTATAGGTGTTGGTTTGCAGCACTCCAGTATATGGATTAACAGTGGTTGCACCAGTAACGGTCGCAGCCAATTGTGAAATTGCCAATGAACCATTCGTCTTGGTAATGGTGTAGTTAGAGAGCTGAGTAGCGCCAGCTGCTGCAACGGATAAGGCATCGTTATAAGTGCCGGCATTTGTACCTGAAGATTTACCAGTGATGGTGACACCATTACCTACTTGAGTATCAATACCAACCAAACCAGTCACTACTGGATTAGCGTTATTTTGCAAGCTACCGTTATAAGCAACATTGCTTGTAGCGCCTGCAACAGTTAATGGCGCTGGGGTAATCGTGAGTGAGCCTTGTGCTGAAACACTAATGTTGTAGTTACTAAGTGACCCGCCGTTCGTTACGCCTGTAACGGTTGGATTGCTTCCTGAGGTAGTAATCGTATTAGCATAAGTTCCAACATTTAATCCAGATGCCAGGCCATTAGTGCTAAATACTAGGGCTTGGCTATTCTGCATACCAGTTACGGTAAATCCAGTAGATGGATTGAATGTTTGAGCTGCCCCGTTGTACATCACGGTCTGACCGGATGCGGAAACGTCCGCTGGTGTAATCACTATATTAGCAGGGGTAACGGTGAGATTTCCTGGGTTGTAAGTGATGGCATAGTTAGTTGCGCCAAAGCCGCCAGTACCAGTTGCACTGCTTGCAATGATTCCACCGGTATTAGTTTGCGCATTAGTAGTGCCAGGAACAGTTGCGGAGCTGTTGTACTGCAATGTCACCCCAGAAATTGTGTCGCCATTCGGCAAGCTTGACAGGCTGCTGGTGTAAGCCGTTGTTCCTAATGCTAGCGCTGTTCCATAAACAGTGCTTTGGGAATTGGCAGTAAGGGATACAGCCAATCTATTAACCACCAAGTTGGCTGGCGTATAGGTAATGTTGTAGTTGGTAGAGTTAAATCCGCCGGTACCAGTCGCTGCGCTTGTAGTAATCGCAGCGTTATAAGTAGCTGCCCCAGTGGAACCGGGTACGGTTGTGGAATTCGTAGTGCCATTGTAGTAATTGACGGCAACGCTTGTTAATGTGTCGCTTGCACCCAAACCAGAGCCGCCTATTGTGTAGCCTGTTGTTAGATTTTGTGAAACTGTAACCGGCGTGCCATATGTGGTGGTGATACCAACGGCAGCAATCGTAATTGGCCGAGGTTGAACTGTCATTAGCGCAGAAACATAGTTCAGCGTGTAAGGAACAGTGCCGGTAATCACTGCTGCAGATGGGGTGATTTGGTAACTACTACCTACTGGCGCTGTTGCTATTCCACCCAAGCTAGTTAAAGACAGTCCATTTAATGTGTCGCCAACTGGCAAGCCGCTGATGGAATAGCTTGTTCCGCCAATAGTTACCACTCCCAAGCCATTACTGTTATAAGTTACGCCGTTAGTAGTTGTACTATTACCGTAAATTTTGGTGTCAGCAAGTGCGGTGATGGTGACGATTGCATTTGCAGAAGATGTAAGGGTTCCGCCCACATAAGTAATTGCATAATTCGCAGCACCACGTGATCCAGAAACCGGGGCAAATACCGCAGCGCTTGGGGTGATGCTATTGACGTTTGGAGGAGCATAAACTCCAGACGCCAAGGTTGTCGGAACCGTGGTTAAACCATTGGATGTTAAGGTTGAACTCGTAATGGAATCCCCTAAAGTTACTCCATCAACTGTAGTTATGAGACCGGTGCTAGTGAAAGCGGTGGTTCCCAAAGGCAAGGCTGTTCCTGCCTGCACAGCCTGATTCGATGCGGTAATAGTCAGAGGTGCAGGTGTAATAACCAGGCCAACATTGCCAAAACTTTGGCTATTGATAGTCACGCCAGAACTTACGCTAATGCCGTGTGTGCTTGTGATGTTGTAGGTGTAGCTTGTGCTATTGGTATTAACCTGCTCACCCGCAAGCGTGCCATAACTTGTGCGTGGAGTTGGGGGCAATGCCTGCAAAGAGTTAACAAAAGCGCCCAATGGAACGACAAAGTTCACGCTATTAACAGTGATCAGCGCACATCCATCTGTACTTGCACAGGTAATCGCCGAAGAACCTGTTCCTACTACCGTACCATTAGACACCCAGCCTGAATTATTAGTCGTTTTTGTATAAAGGGCCTGTAATTGATAGTCAAGACTGCCTGGAGTAGTAAGGTTACCCGCAGTAGCTAATGGGTCGTTTGTTCCATAAACCTTAGTCACGTTGCCTGATAACGTGGCTGTGTAACTTGGTGAAATACGGAACTGAATTACTGGGCCAGTATTTGTAGAAGTAATTGCACCAGTATTCCAGCTAGTACCGCCTGTACCACCTGCTACGTTTGCAGTATTAATGCCGCCTAATGTAAAGATAGGCAATGATGTAGCTGCAACGTTACCAGCGGCATAAGCCTGGCTAAACAATGTATTGCTGAGTGTGAAATCACCCAAGCTAGGAGAAAGCAATCCTAAGGAGGCTTGTGTGGAAGTTGTTCCGGCGGTAACTCCAGGCGAACCGGCATACAAATAGACGTTACCGTTTGGCGACGTGATGTTGTTTCCACTTAAGGCTGTTATTTGACCGCAATCAGCCGCACTGCAAACTGATGAAACAGTGCCGACTGCCAAATAAGCGCCCGCCTCAATGACTACTGGTCCTGTTCCATTGTTAATAATCTTTGGTGGCGTGACGTTACCGTTATTGGACGTAGCGATGAATACACCTGCATTGGAATTCTGGGTAAAGGTAGTGCCGGCGATAGTGACGATATCGGCTGTGGTTCCAATTGCACTTAATTCCAACGCTCCCGCTGTTGATGCATTCGTGATTGTGACTGCATCGCTATAACGACCTTGGTAGGCAACAATATTAGTATTACCACCGGTTGAATTATTGGTAATTGTTACAGCACCTGAAATACCGATGGCATTGCCCTTCACGGCACTCGTTGGCGTAGCATTAGTAGTCACTACAAATTGTGGCGTAATGCCCACAATGTTTATCGCATCAGTTCCAGCCGCAAAGGTTCCGCTTGATGTAATTGCGAGAGGTGCTACGGCGTTAATCGAAACAGCATCAAACGTCTGATTAGCCGAGGATGATGAAGCACCCACTACACCTCGAAGATAGATACCGTAATTAGCGGTTAAGCTTCCGCAAGCTAGTGTGGTTGCGCAGGTGATAGCAATACCGTTTGCTGCAGTCGTGCCATATTGCCATGCATTTGAGGCATTAATGCCGCCCTGCACTCCTGCAAGGTAGTATTGTCAAAAGTAATTGAGCCAGGAACATTAAGCGCACTATTCACAATGATTGGAGCGCCGCTAGCGATGTTGTTGTAATTGATGTGGCTAGTTGAAGTGCCTAGGAAGGTTACTGCGCCTGCATTAATGGTGGATAACTTATTGCCATTAGTAGTGTTGTAGCTAATAACGGAATCGATACCGCTAGTATTTTGAGCAATCGAAATGTTTCCAGCCTGGCTGATCTGATTGTTCGAGATGAAATAGATACTGCCGCCATTGGCATTCTGAGTAATAGCACCGGTTTGAGTAATGCCTGTATTTCCACCAGCAGCAGTATCGTTGCCAGTTACAGAAATATTATTGGAGTTACACGCAACCCCTGCCGAACAGGCATTAATTGTCATTGCACCCAAGGAAACCACGGTTGCTGCTGTAGTACCGGTACCTGTAACAGTAATAGAGTTACCAGTAATGAGTGCGGTATCCGATACAGCCATAGCAGTAGTTGAAATTCCGGTGATACTTACAGGTCCAGCTGCAGAGGTAATGGTTGCCGTATCTGATACACCCCCACCACCTGCAGTGCTATTAGTTCCAGTGATAGTCACTTTTGGCGCTGTAATTAGACCAGCGAGCGATACAGCATAAACACCAGAGCCAGTAGATGTGCTGGTAATAGAAATCGTGCCGGCTGTTGTAGCGAGGGTTCCAGCAGCATTACTCTGTACGCCTATGGCACCAACGTTGGTATTGTTGATAGTGATGCCAGTGGCCGCAGAAATAGCTGCATAAATTGTGATTCCACTTCCATTGCCGGTACTGGTGTTGCTTATATTTACACTACCGGTATAAGAAGTTAAAGTTGTACCAGTACTGAGATAGATATCCTGGCCAACTATTCCAGTTGAGGAGCTATTGGCGGTAATAGTGATATTGCCAGCCGCATTAATTGGTCCAGCCCCGTAATTGGCAATTACATAACCGTACGAATTGGTACCTGCAGATTTTGCTTGAATATTAACGAAGCCGCCAATATTTAAGGTGGCGCCACTACTCTCATAGGCACCCATGCCTCCTCCGGATACGGCACCGTAACCGGCACCAATAAAGTTGCCACCTGTTGAAGTAGCGCTTACTACTCCAGCATTTGTGGTGGTGTTGATGCTTGCTTGGGGATAAATGTTTTGTAGATAGCCAACATTGACTGCGCCCATTGTGATGGTTTGATTAACTAAATCAATAGTACCGCCCGTACCATCCATAATTACATAACCACCCCTAGTGGTAATGGCTGCGGAGTTATAAACGTTTGAATTTGGAGCCGTACCTCCGACGTTACCCGTCCAATAAGATTGCATGACCACATTTATTGGGCCGCTGCTTGCTGTAATTGCACCACTAACGATTAATTGACCGCCAGCCAGGAATTGCAAATTAACCGTACCTGCCCCTGAAGAAGTAATTCCGCCTGAAGAGGTAATGCTTGACCCTTGAGTTAAATGGTTATCCAAAATCAAGGTGTCTGTGATGCCTGTAGCTGGCGCAAACGCCCAAGCGCCAGTCTGAGTAATTGCGCCTGTTGCTAATACCGTAACGTTAACTGGCGCGCTGATTGAGGCGCCCTGAGAAGTAATGGCTCCAATCGTTATTGCGCTACCACCATTACCGCTTGTAGTGTCATATTTAACGTTTTGTGCATGGGTTGTGGTGTTGGCAGATAAAGTAAGGCCGCCCGTTTGAGTAATATCGCCATTTGATTGAAACAGCACATCACCGCCAGCGGACTGAACTGCAAGTGCACCTGTTGACGAAATACCAGGCGAGCCAACAGTAGATGTCGTTGATGAATTTTTATACCCAATCACGCTGATCGCATTAACGCCAGCTGTTGGGAAAGATGCAGCATTAGTTACCGTTAATGTGTTTGCGCCCAGTGCAACAGCTGCATTTGTGGTGCTGGTATTAATGCCGGCGATGCTAATGTAATTTGCAGCGCTTAATGCCCCTCTAACAGTAACACCTACGCCAGTTGTTAAGCTAGCGGCAGCGGTTGCTGGGGTTAGCGGTGTTCCACACGAAGAACATGTGTTATCAACTGAAATATAACCAGGAACTGTTGTAGCGCCAATTGCTAATGCAGAGCCGCTTGATTTTACTATGTAATTAATTGCAGAGCTGCTAGTTCCAGCGCCAATGGTTAAGGCACCAGTGGTAATGGTTGAGTTTTTATTACCAGTAGTGGTGTCATAGGTAATGCTTGAAGTTGTTCCGCTGGTATTGGCAGCTACCGTTACTGC
>Ga0209697_10005450_pt1 | contig 15876 bp, 12 predicted proteins | sample AliMusrvi5mmetaG_FD_184115 | JGI IMG/M metagenome (GOLD analysis project Ga0209697, IMG submission 184115) | Freshwater lake bacterial and archeal communities from Alinen Mustajarvi, Finland, to study Microbial Dark Matter (Phase II) - Alinen... | ecosystem: Environmental > Aquatic > Freshwater...
GGCTCTATGTCGGGGGCAGCCAGGTCGATTACAGCGGAAACCGCCCGGTTATAAATTGCCTGATCCTCTCCATCGGGCAGCACGGTCTGCACGGGAGGCAGGCCTGCCTCGAAGGCAAAATCGCGGACAATGGTTCCACATACGGAATTGACCGTGCCGATATAGCCGTCAAGGATGCGCTGCGCATCATCGGGCAGGCCCTGCTTGAGCAGTCGCAGGCGAACCCGCTCGGTAAGCTCGGCCGCAGCCTTATTGGTGAAGGTAGTTGCCAGCACTGCCTCGGGACGTACGCCATCGGCAGAAATAGCATCTGCAAGCCGCCCCGTCAGCGTGTAAGTTTTTCCTGAGCCGGCACTTGCGCTAATAAGCTCCAGAGCTTTCTTTTTCATGACAGCCTCCCTTCGCCGCACAGATTGCCATACGAGCACCAGCTGCATTTTGGTTCAAGACAGAATCCTGGCTCAGCTTTCTTCTCCTGTTCAGTGTCTTCATCGGGTGGCTCCTTCAGCTCATCTGGTGCAATCCCTTCGGCAAGGGCAAGCCCCTCTTGTAATTGATTCATCCGGTCCTTAAAAGCGCTGAAGGCTTTCTTCCAGATATCTTCAAGACTAATATCTCCCACAACATACTCCGGCGGAACCGATTTGCACGGGGCAAAGAGCATCTCCTGCTGGGCAAGCATATAATACCCACCGGCAGGAAATTTATTTGCTGTATCAGAGAGAAGCCATGAATAGGCAGCAAGTTGCAGCGGCGAGCTCTGCTCAAGCTCCTGCCTCCGGTACTTTGATTCTTTCGTCCACTTAAGGTCCATGAAAAGCGGCCCGCTTTTAGCATTCAGGACCATGTCGATTTTTCCTTTAAGGGGACCATAGCCGGGCAGGTTCTTTTCCCGGGGTGTTTCGCTCTCTGCCACCGTAAGCCTGGCACTTCCCAAAAACTCAACCAGCGCTTTGACCGCTTTGCCTGTGGTGCTGCGGTAGCGCCTGCACAGCAGCTCATTGCCCGGATGCAGAAGCACGGCTGCCATCTGGGGCACATATTGATCAAAAAGGGCAAGCGCCCTTTTTTCGGCTGCATCAGCAGCCCACGATTTTTTTTCTTTAAAAAGGGTTTCAATAATCCGGTGGCACAGCGTGCCGACAATCTGTTGTATGTCCGGCAGGGAGGCGATGCTGCCGGATGAAAGGTTGATGATGTTTTCAAACACCCAGGCAAGGGGGCAGGCAATCAGGTCTGCTATGCTGCTCACCGAATGGGTGTCGGGTAGCCTTAGCTCATTATTTATAACAGGCCACTGCCTCTGCGGTGAAGGCGGGCTGACAACTGCCTGCCGCACTCTTCCTATCTTCTCTCCCGCAAGCAGCGGCTTGCCCTCCCGCCACAAAGCGGCTGCATCGGCAATGAGCTTTTGCTCGTCGGCCTGCTCAATGCAGAGCAGGTGCCGTATTTCATCCCAGAGCGGGTGCAGGCCGCCATTATCCGCAGCAGCGCTTTCGCTGAAAAATAGAATGAGCCTTTTTCCGGCAAACAGCACAGGTCTTCGCCACCCGCAAGCCTCATGCATGCGATTCCGGCCCGGGGGGTCCAGAGCAATCCCTGCTGCAGTGAATGCTTGTATTTCGTCTTCATCCCAAAGCAGATGCCTGGAGACTGTGCCGGGGTTTGTAAAGTTCCACCACACAACTGTATCGGCAGCGCCCCAGATTTGGCCAGGCATACTCACGCTCGACCATGCTGCAGCCTGAGGAAAAGCATTGGGCTGCTCAAGCCCTTGCCCTACAACGGAGTCAAGGATGCGTTCAAGCTGCGGCCGGGGGATTGCAGCCATGCCGGTTGCTGCCACTGCTTCTGCCACGGCACTGGCAAGGGCGGCAGACTCGATCAACAGCCCATCATCATCATTGCCGCCCCGGTTGGCTGCCCAGTCGGCAACGCGCGAGCACACCTGCTGTATGTACTGCACCGGCATTCCCTTTTCAGGGCAGCAGCGCTTTTCGCCCAGCCAGAACTGCAGATCCGCGGCAAAATCACCCTCTGTTTTTTTTGTGTCGTATTTGCTGTTGCGGAATGCCTCTCGGGCTTTATCCCAGGCTCTTTCCCACTCAGGACCGCCCAGGCCCGGATGTTGGCACAGGGCTTTGGCAAAATAATTACCGTAGTATTTTGCAATGGGGGATTTTGGCAGGGCCAGAAGTTCAAGCAGCCGGTCAGGATCAAAGGGCTCCCAGAGGTTTGAAAGCACAAGAGGAAGGACCTGCAGAGCAGCCCGCCAGCGCGACCGGGATTGACTGCCAAGACCGGGCAGGCCATGAGACTGAAGCCGGTCATCAAGAACCGCCCCTGTTGAACCTGCCACAAGAAGCATATCGGGAAATAACTTTTCCTGCATCTCAAGCCATGAGGCAAGGGCCTCCGCAGCTTCCCAATCAGTTGCAGCCTTTATCATGCTGATGCTGCCATCGCCTTTAAAGGATGACGCTGCTGCCGGCTTCCCGGCTGTCATGGCTTGCTGTAGTCGCGCCAGATCACTTGAGCCCTTTGACGCAGCCCTATTTGTTGGCTTGATATCGACTTTCAGCTTTTGAAGCTCCGAAAAAAGATTCTGGCACCAGAGGGGCAGGGTAGCAAGTGGTTCTGCATGATTGATGGCAGAGATGCCGCATGTACGACCCCGCTGAAGCTCATCGAGCACATTTTGTACCTGCTCACCCTTTCCACGGCAATATTCGGATTTTTTGAAAAGCGCCTCAACAGCCCCAAGATCGGCAAGCCTTTTGCCGGGAGATTTGAAAGGATTGCCCCTCCATCCCCCGAGCACCAGCTCATCGCGCAGATCAAGCAGCTGCTTTGCCGTTGACCAGGCATCTGCCTTGAAGGAGCCGGAATAGAACCGCTTGCCATCATCAATCTGACGCAGAACATTGAGATACTGGGCAATCCGCACCGCACCATGCTTTGCAACCCCGCCCAGGCCCAGCCGTGTTTCAAGAATTTCGATCAGCTTCAACGGCCCGGCAACAACAGACCCCAGCGTTGCCTTTTTTTCTGCGAGGGCATCAGGGTAATGTCCTGAATCAAATTCGTAGCCGAAAGTGATGCGCATATCTACCTCTATACAGCTTGGCCAATTTTCATTTTTTCTTCGCCTTCTTCACCAAGTTCTTCGCGACTCCGCTCGAAACCTTTTTCCCAAGCTCAGTCAACCGATATTTTTGCAGTCTGCTATTGGGTTTATCAGGAATCGTATATCCAATCATTTTTTTATCCAATAACTCGCGGACTAGCTGGTTCAACCTGCCGGAGATTTCTTTTTGCCCTAATCGTAAAGAAATATCATTTTTTGAAAATTCGCCTGCTTCAAGAACAGCCAACACTCTCAACTCTAGCGACTCTGGCTGTGACTCTGGCTGTGACTCTGGCTGTGACACATTCCCTTGATCAAAACCTTCTTCGTAGGGGAAAACAATCCTCATGAAGTTGTCAGTGAACTGAAAAACAGATGTATCGTATTTTTCGAGGATTCTGGGGATGCCGGAACCGAGATATTCAACGAGTTCAAGATCTTTGAATACCCGCATCAACTCCTTGTTGCGGGGCACTGAAACACCGGTAAGGAAATCCTCTCTGCTTAATCCGAAAGGCAGACCCCCGGTGGAGGTGATTTCCAAACGGTCAGAAAAGAGTTCGAATTTAGGAGGCGCTTCGTAAGAATAATCATTATGTACAATGGCGTTGATAACCGCCTCGCGAAGGGCGGTTTCGTCAATCATTCTTTTCTGAAGGCGTTTTTTTGATGTGATTTTGGTAAAAGTGCTGTTTTCTACTTCCAGCTTATCCAAAACCTGTTTGGCCGCTTTTATCAATGAGCAATAACCGTATTCATTATTTTCAATCAGATGTACCCGGGAAGACCCTTTGTATTTTGCTACCTTTATAGATGTGCCGTTTTTATCGGAAAGAAGATAGGCTGCGTAATTGAAAGAAGAATCGGGGGTTAGAAATTCAAGGCTCACCGCGAAATTATCAGTTAGCTTAAAACCGGCTTCCTGATAGAAGATTTTCAGCTGTTCGAAGGTGAGTTCCTTTTTTGGTGATCGAATCAAGCCCAGAGTATTTCTTGCCCGCTTGAAAAATAAATCCTCTATCATTTTTGAGTTCATCGGTTCGGCGGCACTGCCTATGCGGATAAAACAACCTTTTTCCGACATGCCATATTTTTTGAGATGATAGGGTTTTTCATAGCCACCGGCAACGGTAATTTTAATGACAGGCTTGTCATCAATTTGTTCCAGCAGAACATCAAAGAGACCCAAAGCGGAAGGGGAAATATTGTTTTTTATTCTATCTTTTACCTGAAGCTGAGTTGCGTCAACATCCTTTAATCCGGCTATGGTTTGCGTTTTTGCGTCAATACCGATATGGATAATGCCTCCTTCGGGACTATTTAGAAACGCAACCACTGCTTTTTCCAGCGAATCTGACAACTGCCTTTTATATTCAACGTGACTTGATTCTATAAAACGCTGTCCCACCTTTTTATCAGAGCCGCTGCTTTTCATCATTCTTTCTCCGCAATCAGCCTATTATTTCCCCTCGATCACCGTTTTCCCATCGAAGGTTTCAGCAATTAACGTGACGCTGTTGATTGCGTTGAATTACTCCCGCGAGAAAAGGTAATGGTTCTATTGTTTGTTCTATTAATTTCCATATGGCGCACAGCAGCATCGGCTGTTTTGGCATCACCCTCTGTTGCTAAAAAATAGACCTCTCATACTATGAAACATTAATCCAATGAATTTTTTTCATTCTATCTGCATGCCTACCATGTGCCTGAGTTTCCGACATTGTTTTGGATAGGGCACCAGAGATGAATCAGGCCTCCTCGGACCGGGCACATTGCCGAATAATTTTGGCAATCCAGGCCGGCGCATAGCGAATGTCTTTCAGGAGTTGCTGTTTATCGCTAGCAGACAGACGCTGTCGTAAAATGGCAATGGTCTGGTCATTGACATGGCGGGCGCCAATCCATCGCAAGGCCTGAATGACAGTGCCGCTGGAGCGGCCGGCCGTGGCCATCTGCCGTGGCGTGGTGCGTTTGAGAATGATTTGGCGCTTGCCAAGGTGCACCGTGCGGGAGCTGCCGTCCGTTAAAAAGACCGTCCGCACGGGAACCTGCGTGGAGAGGCCCAGCAGATTGGCGGCATAGGCGCCGGATGGTTGGAGCCGTATCGCATCGCGGCCGGCAAGGGCTTTGGCCACATCATCAACCGGAGGCGCAAGCTCACCCAGCTCGGCATGAAGTCGGGGGTAGTCGTAGAGGCCCCTGGTCAGACGCCGAATAGCGCCTTTCCTGGTATGGCGGCTGAGGGCATGATCAATAGCAATACGGCTGCCGATATCAAGAAACGAGTCCGGGGTAAATATCCAGCCTCGACCATGCGCTCTGATACGCCTAAGTATCGAAGAATCAATGGATTGTATTTGTTTTTGTCCGCTCATCTTGGCAGAAATTATGCTATATTTTTCTTCCAGCATCAAGAAGTTTTTTTCTGCTTCTCCAAAAAAGGCGCTGGGGGGGGCAGATCGCGGGCATGAAGAATCCCGATACGCCCGGCAATCTCTCGCAGTCGGCCAAACCTTGAATCCATCTTTTCCATGTCCGTAAATGTAGCCACATATTTACAACTGACGACAAAAAAAATTATATGCTTACCCCCTGTCTCCTGCCCTGTTTCATCTTTTCCGGGCAAACTGCACGGCCCAGCAGCTTGCTATACCACCCCAACCGGAATAGTCCGGCATGTTTCAGTCAGCTGCAGCATGTCAGGTATCTGAACATACCCTGTTAAAGCACATAGGCTGCCGACTAATTTAAAGTATGATTTTAAAATAGTCGCTACGTACAGCGCCACACAATATAGAGATCGGTTGTGTGCAGGCTGATAATCCCCTCTAACTCCCCTTTGCAAAAGTGGAGAATTTTTTGTTCCCCCTTTTTCAACGGGGGATTAAGGGGGATTTTAACCGGCCCCTATTTCTGCAGGGCAGGACTTACAGGGCAAAGTGTACGTAATGCCTATAAGTAAATCTCTCTGTAGGGCGCCTTCTTAACTATACTGCATAAAGCTGCAACGTCTTCTCTGCCTGCTGCCGCACCATTTTCACAAGCTCTGCCGGCCCCAGCACCTTTGCCTTCTCCCCATAGGAAAGCACCAGCGCCAGCACTTCTTCTTTTGACGATGCTGAAAAAGTCAATTCTATGTCCCCGCCGGGCTTATCCACGATCTTCTGGTCTTCGCTCCAGGTCTTCTCTCGCGCAAACTGAGCAGCCCAACCGGAGAGGCGAAGAGTCACGTCAAGGTGGCCATTTTTCATCATCCCGAAGGTTTTATCGAAGGTCTTGTTGAAATCGTAATTTTTGGGGAATTCGAAATGAACATCGGTTTTCACAATAGACTTTATCCGGTGTATGGCCAGCACAGGGTTGAACTTCGGGGCTTTGTACGGTTTGCCGGGATATTTCGCCTTTTCAGCGTGGAGGTACAGTGTGTTGCCGTGAGAAAAAAGTTTGAGAGGCTTTATATAATAGGTCTTGGGTGCTTTTTCCATCAGAGCCTGATAGGTGATCTCGCATACCCGCAGCTTTTTGATGGCATCAAGAATGGTTTGTATGCTTTGCTGATGCGGGGTGTAGTCGACCGTGCCATGCTGAAAGCTTGAAAACAGGTTTGTTGAAATATCAACGCTGTCGGGCAGAAGCTGGCGGCTCTTCAGAATACCTGACTGAACCATATTCCTAAAATCCGCTCCCACAAGATGCTCGGTAAATGTCTTGCACATGTTCAGCAGATTCACCTCGTCAGCAGTTAGGCACTGGGCAGGCAGCGGACGGGAAGTTTTTTTCATGGATATATAGCGTTCCCGGCCGCTTATATCATCCTCAATTTGTGCGCCGTACACCTGCTGAATGTCCCTGACCAGCCGTATGATCGTTGGCTTTGAGCAGTTCAGTTCCTTCGAAAGCTGGTTTAGGGAATACCTGTCACTGGTGAACAGCAGGCGTGCAAAGAGCCGGATAAGCTTTTCGCCGTAGGTTTTGTCATCGTGCTTTCTGGGCATGGGGTTTCCTCCAGCAATGAATATCGTTTCATATTATGGAATAAGCATACCGCCCCCCGCACCGTCAGTCAATAGGGTAAAAAGGCCAATCAGCAAACCCTTGCCGTGGGATGAAACGATGGGGTGCTACTGTTTGAACTGTAATGACAAAGCACAGCCAATTTTATAAAGGAGAATTTATGGCACGAAGAAGAAGAGAAAGGCTCAATCTGAAGCACCCCGAGCACCTGCTGGTTGCAACTCCCGATCTGAACGAAGCATTTGCCATGCGCACCAGCGCAACCTATCTTAAAGAAATTGCCGACCTGTGTCCGTTGGTGGACAGCGAGGCCCTTGATGTGCTCCTTTGGGTTCTTGGCCCGGATACCCTGGAACTGCAAACCTATCTGCACGAGGAAAGGAACTCATCCGCCAGGGGAAGCAGGGCTTGCGATGAAGAGGACGATGAGGATGATATCACCATGGAGTGCGCCGAGGATATGGACGAGTACACGCGCATGCTGCGGAAACATCTGCGGAAACTCACAAAACAGGCACTCAAAAAATATACGGCTTTCACCAAAAAACTGCTTGCCGGCCGGATACAAAAGCTCAGCCGGGACACGGCTTCCGAAATAGAGCTGAAACTGGAATCCCTGCGGAAAATGTTCAAACTGACCGATATTGAGAACCGGTTCTGCACGCTACTGTGCATCGCCACCACCTTCGAGAAGGTAAATTCTTTTTTTATCGATCACCTTGAATGCCAGACCTATTCCGGCAGGAAATATCTTAAAAGCTTTCTGGGTATTACCTCCGAAGAATTGAGCCGCATACAGCAGGGAACTCTGGCAAAAATCGGCATGTTTGAATTTGACCGGCACCGTCTCAGCGTTAATGATGATTTTGAAAGTTTTTTCAATAGCGCCTCATCGCAGTTCACTCCGGAGAAACTGTACGCCAGGGCCGGGCAGGATGCTCTGCCACTTGAATATCATGTGATCGGCTGCGATGAAACCGCCCATGTGCTTGATCTTCTAAGGAAACAGCAGGAAACATCCACCCATGTACTGCTCTATGGTCCGGCAGGCACCGGCAAAACAAGTTATGCCCGTGGCATTGCAAAAGAGCTTGGCGTGCAGGCCTTTGAAATAAGCAAAGGCGATGAAGACAACGAAGCGGAAAACCGGCGAACGGCCCTCATCGCCTGCAGCAATATGACCAATAACGGCGACGGCTCGCTCATACTGGTGGACGAGGCTGATAATCTGCTCAATACCGAATCGTCATGGTTTTTCAGGGGCGAGACGCGGGACAAGGGATGGCTGAACAAGTTTCTCGACGAGCCGGGCCGCAGGATTATCTGGATTACCAACCGCATAAAAGAAATAGATGAGTCCGTGCTGAGGCGCATGTCCTACAGCCTGCATTTCAGGCACTTCTCGCAAAAGCAGCGGGAAATTCTCTGGCGCACCGTGCTTGAGCGCAACCAGTGCAGCCAGCTTGTTGAAGCCTCGGAAATTGAACCCTTGGCCGAGCAGTATGCAGTGAGCGCGGGGGCAATAGACCTTGCGGTGAAGAAAGCAAAGGAAATCTCGCCGGGCGACAAAACGGGCTTTTTAAAGGCCGTTCATCTGGGGCTGCAGGCCCATCGAACCGTTACTAATGGCGGTATCCGGCCGGTGGACAAAGAATCCATTGAATCCAATTACGGGCTTGAAGGGCTCAACATTAAAGGTGATCTGCCGGCGCTGCTGCAGCAGCTTGATATTTATGACGATTTTTTGAAAACCGGTGATTGCACCCGCAAAATTTCCATGAACCTGCTCTTTTACGGCGCACCCGGCAGCGGGAAAAGCGAAATGGGCCGCTATATTGCCCACCGCCTGGGCCGGGAGCTTATGGTCCGGCGCGCCAGCGATATCTTGAGCAAATGGGTCGGACAGACAGAGCAGAACATTGCCGCTGTTTTTGCCGAAGCCGAGGCTAAAGAAGCTGTTCTGGTCATCGACGAGGCGGATTCATTTATCTTCACCCGCGACATCGCACAGCACTCCTGGGAAACAACGCAGGTTAATGAATTTCTTACTCAAATGGAGCGCTACCGGGGGCTTCTCATCTGCACGACAAACCGGTTTGCAGGGTTGGATGATGCCTCTATCCGGCGGTTCAATCAGAAGATCGGTTTTGATTTCCTGACCGTTCAGGGCACTGAAATTTTTTATGACAGATTTTGCACACCCCTTGCCGGCAGCGTGCTAGATGCGTCAAACCGCGACCGGCTCCGCAATATTCGCGACCTTGCGCCCGGTGACTTTAAAATAGTGCGCGACCGGTACTGCTTCTTTAAGCCTGAGGAACTGTCGCATGAGATGCTTGTGGCCGCTCTTGAGGGAGAAGCGCTGACAAAAAGCATGCTCAAGGGTAAAAGTATTCTGGGATTCAAAGGATGTATGTAACACTAGTCCCAAATCAAGCGAGGATGCGTCGCGAGGCTGCTGGAAGGCCCGGAGATACAGGCTGCACGGACCGGAGGCCGAAGAGACGTACTTGCGGTCCGTTGATGAGGCCGTAGGGAGTACAGCCGGTAGATTCAGGCCTTCCGGCAGCCGCAGTAGAATTCTTCGCTTGTTTTGGGACTAGTCTCCCGGCCTGGTCAGGCCTGCGGGGTTCTCACCTTTTGGCCTGTCAGCGTCTCGAGCACCTTGATGACCGCCGCCATATCCTCATCGCCAAAGCCCATGGCGCGGGCTGCCGAGAATGCCTCGCGGCTGGCAGCCGTCATGGGCAGCGGCATACCGAGCTTTCCCGCTTCGGTAAGCACGAGGCTCAAATCCTTGAAAACCAGGTCAATGGAAAAATTTTTACTGAAATCGTCCTCCTCGATTGCCGCCCCTTTCACGCGAAACATGGGGCAGGAGACGGCGCTGTTTTCAATGGTGGCAAGCATCTCAGGAATTTCAAGGCCCATTTTCTTTCCCAGACAGAGCCCTTCCGCCAGAGCCTGCATGAGCGTTCCCAGAAACAGATTTATAAACAGTTTCATGGCCGTCCCCTGCCCCACGGGGCCGCAGTGGAGTATGACCCTGCCCATGGTTTTCAGCAGAGGGGTTGTTCTATCGATAAGCGCTTTGTCTCCGCCGGCAAGAATGGTGAGCGCACCGTCCCGGGCCGGCTTTGTGCTGCCCGCAACCGGCGCATCGATAAAACATGCGCCGCAGGCCTCAACAGCCGCGGCGGCGGCCAAAGTCGCCTCGCGCGAGACCGTGCTCATGTTAATGAGTACCGCGCCGGTCTTCAGGCCCGCGCACACTCCCGCAGGGCACTGCAGCACCTCCTGCAAGGCCTTGGGGCCGAACACCATAATTATGATAATATCGCAGGCTGCGGCAAGTTCCGCCGGGGTAGCACATACTGCTATGCCGGGCTTCCGGAATGCTTCTGTTTTTGCCGCAGAGCGGTTCCAGACGCTGAGCGGGTAGCCGGCTTGCGCAATATTTGCCGCCATGGCCGAACCCATGGCGCCCAGGCCGATAAAACCGATATGTTCCATAGAATGGGTCACTTTCTGCTGCTTATTGTTTTCAGAAAGCCATCGCCGATGGGATGACTGTTGACTATTCAATCCCGACTTTCACCAGCGTTGGGTTCAGCATGCGGGCGGCGTCTCTGGGGTCCATGCCGATGAGATAGCCCCGCTTGCCGCCATTGATATAGATGCGGGGAAGATCAAGGATGGTCTCTTCCATGTACACCGGCAGGGAGCTGCGGCAGCCGAACGGCGAGGTCCCGCCGACGAGATACCCCGTGTGCCGATTTGCCGCTTCGGGCGTGCAGGCCGTGATGCTGCGGCTGCCCGTAAGCCGGGCCAGCTGTTTGCCGGAAATTTCAAGATCGCCGTGCATGAGAACAATCAGAGGCTTTTTCCGGTCATCTTCCATAATGATGGTTTTGATAACGCAATGCTCGTCAACGCCAAGCTCGCGGGCAGATACGGCTGTGCCGCCGTGGTCTTCATAGCCGTAGAGGTGATCGGTGAAGGCAACGCCGGCCTCGCGCAGCTGGCGAATGGCGGGAGTAACGGGGGTTTTTTCTTTTTTCATGGCGGCATTTCGCCTTTATGCTGCGGATAGTGCTTCAAGACTATTTTTTACCGACGGTCGCCAGAAGAACCAAGTTGACGATACTTATGAGCACGGACCCCAGCACTGCTCCCATAATGCCGTTTATATAGAAGCCGGGCACAAAAAAAGTCGTAAGGCACAGCATGAGGCCGTTGATGATGAGCAGGAAAAACCCGAGGCTTATGAGGGTTATGGGAAAAGTGAGGATCACGGCGTTGACGATTCCGAGGATGAAGGCTGCTGTCATTACATAGCCACCTTCGCCACCCCATGTAACAGACGTGAACGTGCCTTGGTCGAAAACGACCGCGACCCCTTTGGGGGCCATTAATCCGTCAATCCGTATGATCGACGGGAACACATAGACGATGATGAGAATCGCAATCATGGTACTAATGATGCGCAGTAGAAACATACACGACCTTTCTTGTTTAAGTGAAGTATAGATATTAAATGGCAGGCCTGTCAAGAGACACAGTATACTGCCACTGCCCGGCGGTGATGGAATTTGTGCTGCAAAAACGATTTTTTCAACTATACTTGATGCCCGCGCAAAAAGTCAAAGCGCATTTTTGGGCCTGCTTTTCGCCCGGTCGTGACACCAGCAAAACAAAAAGGATGCGCCATTTTCTGGCTCCAGCATACGAAAGACTTTTTCCGTGACGGCTGCATAATCCCCTGTAAATTCCTGTTGCCGTAAATCCATATTGAATTTTATTGCCGAAGCAGGCTATACACTATACTCTGTACAGGGTTGATTCGGCCCAGGACCGCTATAAAAAGGAGCTCGTGTATGCCATTCCCCACAACCAGGCTGCGGCGGTTGCGCCACAGTGAGCATCTGCGCAGGATGCTGCGCGAAACCGTGCTGACGATCGATGATTTTATCTATCCGCTGTTCGTGATCCACGGTACGGGCAAGAAGCTAGCCGTAGCGTCAATGCCCGGAATTTATCAATTTTCAGTTGACCGGCTTAAAGATGAAATCCAGGAGCTGCGCGGGCTTGGCATCGGCGCGGTGCTGCTGTTTGGCATACCCGAGCGCAAGGATGCTAGCGGCAGCGCTTCCTGGGATGACAGCGGCATTGTGCAGTTGGCCATACGGGAAATAAAAACTATTTGTCCTGAGCTTGTTGTTATTACTGATGTGTGCCTGTGCGAATATACCGATCACGGCCACTGCGGCGTGGTGACAGACACAGGCAAAATCGCTAATGACCCGACCCTTGAACTGCTCGCCCGGCAGGCCCTGTCGCATGCCCGGGCAGGATGCGATATGGTTGCCCCATCGGACATGATGGACGGCCGCGTGGCAGCTATTCGCGCCGGGCTTGACAGCGCCGGCTTTACCGATCTGGCCATTATGAGCTATGCCGCAAAATACTGCTCGGCCCTGTACGGTCCGTTTCGCGATGCTGCCGGCTCAGCCCCTGCTTTTGGCGACCGGCGCACCTATCAGATGGATTTTTGCAATAGCCGCGAGGCCCTGCGCGAGGTTGCCCTTGATATTGAAGAAGGCGCGGATATCGTCATGGTAAAGCCCGCGCTTGCCTACCTTGATATACTAAAGGCGGTGAAAGAAAAATTCAATATGCCCACAGCCGCCTACCAGGTGAGCGGCGAATATGCCATGGTGAAGGCGGCCGGGGCAAACGGCTGGATAAACGAACAGGCGGTGATGATGGAACTACTTACGGCCATCAAACGCGCCGGGGCTGATCTTATCATTACCTATTTTGCCAAAGACGCCGCGAAGTTGCTGCAGTAATACAGCCGGTGGCCCACCCGCCCGGGCAGCTGCACGAGCGGGAAGTTCATGCTGCCAGGGGTACGGGGTATCGGGTTCAGGATGTAAAAATACAAAATCCGCATTCCAAAATTGCAGCCCCCTCTTGACTTTATTTGTTAATCTGCCATATTTATGTAAAACATATAAGGGCTGTTGTACCGGTATCCGCACACCCTGCCTTTTCGGTTTGTCAGGATTCCTGCTCATTATAATTCCCATTAAACTGCGCTGCGGCATTTTCGCTGGCGGAAAACAAATTATCAAGGAGAACACACATGGCAGTTGTACAAAAAGGCGACACTATATCCGTGCATTATACCGGAAGGCTTTCTGACGGCGAGGTGTTTGATTCATCCGAGGGCCGCGCGCCCCTGAAATTCACGGTCGGCGCCGGGCAGATGATTCCGGGCTTTGATGCAGCGGTCGTGGGCATGGCCCAGGGCGAAAAAAAAACCGTGAGCATTGCGCCTGATCAGGCTTATGGCCAGCGGAGTGATGAGTGCCTGTTTGACTTCCCGCGATCCAATGTGCCCGAGGGCATGGAGGTCGAGGAAGGCATGCAGGTCTATATGCAGGACAATGCCGGAAATCCCGTTCCAGCCACAATAGTTGCTATTGGCGAAGATAGCATTAAGATGGACTGCAATCATCCGCTTGCCGGCAAAACCCTTGAGTTTGATATCAGCATAGCCGAAACCGGGCTTACTCCGGACGTAGCCTCGTGCGCTCCTGAAAGCTGTGGCTCATGCGGCTGCGGCTGCGGCCACTGACCCCCTGTGGCCAGCGCAGGCTGGCTGAATACCCAAATTTATATGCCCGGTAAAGCTGAGAGCATCAGCGCTCAGCTTTACCGGGCATAATCATGCAGGCAGCCCCCTTCTCAACCCACTTTAACATATCCAATTAAAACGCTATCATCCGACCGACCGCATCAGCGCTTTGCCTCGCGGTCGCGCTCGGCAAGGCGGGTGGCGCGCCGCGCAAGGGCCTGCTGGTTGCGGCGTTTTTCCTCGTCGGTCTCAATAATAAGCGGCGGAATTTCGGTCGGGCGGCCGCTTTTGTCAAGGGCCACAAAGGTGAGATAGGCCGAAGCCGTATGCCGGACTTCACCCGTGAGAAGGTTCTCGGCTTCAATGCGCACCCCGATTTCCATTGACGTGCGGCCGGCCATATTCAGGCTTGCCCGAAGCGTCAGCAGGTCGCCGACAAAGACGGGATAGTGGAATATCAGCCGGTCTATTGAAGCGGTCACGGAATTGCGCCGCGTATGGCGGAAGGCCACCACTCCGGCCGTGGTATCCACATGCTTCATGATCACGCCGCCATGCACGTTCCCCCCGGGATTTGTATCTTCGGGCATCATGACGATTGAAGTGACAACCGCGCTTTCTTTGACTGTTTTTCCCTGCATGCAGGCTGCCTCCTATGCTCATAGACTTTCATTGTTTTCGCTTACCGGTTTACATATACCCCAACCCTTTAAGCTTTTCTACAACATCCTGCTTATCGCTATCGGTAAAGCCGGCAGCCTGTTTATCTGGTTCACGGACATCCTGATACGCAACCGGCCGGGATGCGGCAAACTCATAGGTAAACGGTTCCGTAAGCACTCTGCCGTCAAGCCCTGCCGGCACTTTTTCGCCTAAAAGATGCAGGGCCGTGGGCCCGATGTCCATAAACCGGGCGCCGTCTATCTTTTTGCCTTCGGCAAAAGCCGGCCCCTGTGCAAGCAGTATGCCCTGCCGGCTATGGTGGCCGGGCTGGATGAAATTGCACATCACGGTTTTATTGCAGCAGAAGCCCATCAGAGTGCCGGCATGGCAGTCGCTGCCCGGCAGATAGGTGAAATCAGGACAGAAGCGGGCAAACTCGCCGGACACCCCCTGATCGGCTATCTGCTTCAGCGTGGGCAGCAGCCCCTGATCCATGAGCGGCTTCAGTATGGTGAAGGTGCCGCCGTCAAGGCCGATGATGATGGTTTTTGGAATTGCCGCCACGGATTTCTTTCAATAAAAATACAACAATGAACAAAGTGCCGCTTACACGGTTATGCCGATCAAATCATAGGTGAGGAGCCTCTGTATTTTTACGCGCACCAGGGAGCCGGCGGGCAGCTTTTCCTTCAGCAGCACCACGCCGTCAACCTCGGGGGCCTGAAACTGGCTGCGGGCCTGCACCGCGTAGCGGGGATTTAGTGCCGGGCCTTCAATCAGCACGGTGAGCTCCGTGCCTTTACAGGCGGCAAGCTTTTCTTTTGATATCCCCTGCTGCAGGCTCATCAGCGCATGCCGGCGCTCGCGCTTCACCGTTTCGGGTATTTTCCCCGGCAGCCGGGCAGCCGGCGTGCCGTCCTCGTCGCTGTACATAAACGCGCCCAGATGGTCAAAGCGGGCCTGCCGCGCGAAATTCAAAAGCTCGCTGAAATCCCTGTCCGTTTCGCCGGGAAAGCCCACGATAAAGGTCGTGCGCAGGGCAATGCCCGGCACTCTGGCGCGCAGGGCCGACAGCAGGGCCTCTGTTTTTGCGCGGGTAATTTTACGGCCCATGCGTTTTAAGACCGGATCGGCAATATGCTGTAGCGGCAGATCAAGATAGGGGCAGACTTTTTCCTCTGCCGCCATGACCGCAAGCACCTCGCGATCCAGCGTTGCCGGATGGCCGTACAGCAGGCGCAGCCAGGCGATATCCTGTATGCGGGCAAGCTTGCGCAAAAGGTCCGCAAGCCCCTCATAGCGCGTCGTGTCCTGGGCGATTAGATTAAGTTCCTTCACCCCCTGCCGGGCCAGCTGCTTCGCCTCCTGCACAATCGAGCTCTGGCTGCGGGCCCGGTACGGCCCGCGGATAAGCGGGATCGTGCAGTAC
>Ga0209697_10005453_pt1 | contig 15871 bp, 12 predicted proteins | sample AliMusrvi5mmetaG_FD_184115 | JGI IMG/M metagenome (GOLD analysis project Ga0209697, IMG submission 184115) | Freshwater lake bacterial and archeal communities from Alinen Mustajarvi, Finland, to study Microbial Dark Matter (Phase II) - Alinen... | ecosystem: Environmental > Aquatic > Freshwater...
GCCGATGAGCACCACGTTTTGCGCGGTGTCGCTGAACTCCAGCGTGGCGAGCCGCCCGACCAGGTCTTCATCGACCTTGCTTGATGCAAAGTCAAACCCGGCCAGATCCCGGTGCAGAGGGAACTTGACCGCTTCCCTTATTTGAAAGCACCAGTGAACGTCAGCTTCCTACTTTTGTCGATGGCCGTTTTGGGCACTTATGGATAGCTATTCCAAGTGCCCTTATGCATAGCGTCCAGTTATGAATAGCATTTTGTGACTTTTGACTGGAAGCCTTGTGGACATTGGCTCTACAGCCGGTGTGTGACTGATTGGTATGACACACGCACTCCACTATCCGCAGAGTTTGGCGATGGTAGTCACAGCTGCCAGCAAGACCTCGCAGTCGGCCCTGACCCTGCCCTTCGATGCGGCGCGAGAAACCTACGCGAAGGCCGTTCGGATCGGGTTCATCCAGGACTCCATGCTCGCCGGGGCGAAATTCGCACGTGACCTCGGCAGGCTGGAAGGACTGAGCCTGGGTCCTTGGGCGCGTAGCGTCTGACGGGACAACTTCAGCTGCTGGAGCCGTCATCACATCCTGGCGGTGGCTCAATCTACGCCGACCGCCACGCTTCTAGCGCCGATAGTGGACCACTGTTAGCTGTAAAACGGCACGCAAAACGCTACCCCAAGGCAATCTCAAGCCAGTGACCTAGGTGTTCCTGCCAGCCATCGTGGATTCGAGGCTGCCTACCTGACCGAAGTCAGAACCATGGGTACGGAATACGCACCTGGTCGGGCTTGGGTTCTGCGTGATCGATAGTTCCGAGCACAGGTTCTAAGACTATCGCATTGTGTCGATCGTCTTGGATGGCGTAAGTTTCAGGTCCTCGCAGCCTCAGTTCTTGACTATCGCACCACAGGCCAAGCGCGGGCCAGAATTGCCAGTCGGCTGTGTCTTGAAATCATCCGGGTCGCGATGAACGATCAGCCCACGACCAACAACGTCGGCAATACCGCCGCCGACTGAAATCGCGCTAGTTTCAAAATTTAGGTGTGCTACGCCTAAGCCATCAGCTGTCAAGCTGGGCAGATCGCCTGCATGGTGCTCAGCCTGATCATCCGACCCATGTAGCTTGCCATTGGGGTTGAAATGACCGTGGTTGACGACAATTATCTTGGCCGGCGTGTCAGGATAGTTGACATCGACCATGACCGCCAGCACTGATCCCGTCGCCACTGGAACAGTCACCTTTTTCATGGATGTGAAAGCCGTGCACTGCATTCGGCTTGAGTCCCTTGACCTCACCGGTAACCAGAACCTTGCCTCCCTGCTGGGTGAACTGGACAACGCCACTGACGGCATTCCCTTTTGTTGCCACCAGCTGCGCGGTGGCTGAAGGACCGGTCTGGTAAGCGGCACAGGCACTCAAGAGCACTGCGACTGTCAGCGGGGCCAATGATTTGATCATCTGGAAATTCCTTTAAACGAGCTGTGAACTGTGGGCCGATAGTGCCATCGTCTCAGTAACCCGCTCGTTAACACGCCATCATGACCTTGACGGCTCAACCTATCACAACGCCGCCTATGTCACCGATGGTCTAGGCACGGTGCACAAGGTCGAAGAGGCCTCACTGCTGGGCAGCCTGCGAGGCTACTGTGGACAGACGCAAAATTGGGGGCGCCTCAGGAGCTACAGCACCTAAAGGTCGTATTCGCCCGGTCCCGCGTCCAACATACTCAGGTCTAGTGGCCGAACAGCCCCCATCCACATCGCCCGCTCAACGTGGTCCAGCAAGTCGTTGTCGCTGATCGGATGCACAAAGACCACCAAGCCTGACCGATTCATGGCCAACCAGGGGACCAGTCGCCCAAACACTTCTGGCTTAAAGGTAAGTTGGCAGCTCCAGTCAGGATGCGGTCCCACTGGTCTTTCGTGCACACGACCCATCCTCACGTCGAACAGTTTGACGGCTGCCTCGCACAGCTGGCGAGCCTGATTTACCGTCACCGCGGAGAAGTAGACGTGGGCGTGAAAGCCATGGATCTGGGGAGTATCAGTTTGCAAAATCTTCATGGGTTCATAGCTGTAGCGCCAGTCGTCGCCTTCTTTTCAACCCGTTTCTGTGCCAGCTTACCTATTTCAACGACAAAGACTCAAGAATGCCTGCGACTTGTTGTGCGTTCATCTTCCTAAGCGCAGCAATCTTCGGCAGCTGATGGGCCCTTGGCCTGGCGCCACGTTCCCACTTGTAGACGGACTGGTCCGATGCGCCCAGCAGCAATCCCATTTGCGCTGCCGACAAAGCAAGCCGCTCCCTCAGCTTAGCGAACCCCTTCGAGCTGAATCGAATGGGCGCCCCCTCGGCATCAGCCTGCGGCTCGACCTCCTTTGACGGGACGGTCTTGCTCAATGCCTTGATTTGCTTTTCCAGGGCGGCCACGGAGCGCTTCAGCGCGTTGATGTCCGTTCGAGATGCAGTGGCTGCTTTGCGCAACGATAGAACCTCTGCCCGTACTTCTTTTCGTGCGAGTCGGAGAATCTCACTTTTCATCACAGTTGCTAAATTCGACATTTGATTTTTGCTTGGTTGTGGACGCAGTATGTTAAGCCTGGCGCGGGTTCCCTCAAAACCTTGCCGCCATCGTATGCGAGCAACCATAGCCACTGCGTGAGTCGACTTTCGGATGCGCGACGCGGCCAGCGCGGAGTACCGGCTTCCGCTGCCTTGCTGCCCGCCAAGACAAGGGGGGTGAACTAGTAACGTGAAAGACCGCTATTGCTTTCCGGGACTCAACGGCGAATGGTTGGTCCTGACTTCACTGGCTGACTTCTGTGGGCACGAAGCTCGCTCTCGCCAATGACCGCAGCTCGGCAGTCCAATTTTCAGCCGAGGCCTTTGCCCGGGCGCAAAATATGAAAAACGTTCAAGGCGATCCTGCTTTGCGAGTTCTGAATGTGGCACGCGGTCGCTGAATTGGCGTTGGAGCTGGGTAACCTCATGATCGATACACGAAACGCAGGATTTCCATCGCGCGCAAAATGTACCGAACATCGTCGATAGTGACGATGAACCTTAGACAGCCAGGTGCATCGCTGTTGCTTAGGCGTGTTTAGGATTCCGCAGGCGACAATGCAGGCAGATATTAGCAGCCCTGCCGAAGGGCTAATATTCAATAAGAGAACCGGTTTGGTTGGCGGTTCTTTGGATAAGCTAGGTGACATAAATCAGTGTTAGTCAGCTTGGCGGACAATTCAGTGTCACATTCTTTGCCAGATCGAGTTCGTGGAACTGCAAAGGTTCTCTCTGAAAAATAACGAATGACGCGGACTGACCTGCTCCCCGCCAGCCGCACCAAATTCAGCCTCGCCACCTTTCTGCTTGAAACACGGCAGCAGCAAGCGCTATACACATTGGGGTGCGTGTGTTGTAATAAAAATAAAGAAGCCCCAGGTCTTATGGGAGTACGACCGCATTCTGGAGTTGCATCATGCCGCGTCGTGCTTCGCTGAACCATGTCTTTCGCACCATCTGGAATCCGACCTTGGGCGTCATGGTCGCCGTCGCGGAGATCTGTTCGGGTGGCGCACGCTCCGGCGGGACTCGCCGCAGCGCAAGGATTCATCTTGATGCATCGGGCGCGCCAGTGCTGCGCCGGCTTGCGCTCTCAATCGGTGTCGCCATCGCCTGGGGCGCTGCGCCTGCCCTGGCCAATCCCGGCGGCGCGGTCGCCATTGTTGGCCAGGCCACGCTCGTCAATCAGGGCAACAAGCTCACGGTGACCACACAAAACGGCGCGACGGGCAACTACTCGGCGATCAACTGGCAGAGTTTTTCCATACCCGCGGGCAGCACGACCTATTTTCAGCAGCCCAATGCGACCAGCACCTCGATCAACCGCGTCGTGACCAACACCCCGTCGCTGCTTTTCGGCACGCTGGGTAGCAATGGCAACCTGGTGCTCGTCAACCAGTCGGGCATCACCGTGGGTGCCGGTGCCGTCGTCGACACGGCAGGCTTCACGGCCTCATCGCTGCGCATGAGCGACGCCGATGCCCTGGCCGGGCGGCTGCGCTTTGGTGATGGCACGGCGTCGTCGGCCGCGGTCTCGGTGCAGGGCAGCGTCTTGGCGCGCAGCGGCGATGTGGTGCTCATGGGCAGCAGCGTTGACACCGGCAGGGACGCACTGATTCAGGCGCCCAACGGCAGCACGATTCTGGCCGCCGGGCGCCAGATCGAACTGACGGGCCGCGGCCTGGAAGGCATCAGCCTGCAGGTGCAGGCGCCTGCCGACTCGGCGCTGAACCTGGGCACGCTGCAGGGCGATGCGGTGGGCATCTTTGCCGGTACGCTCAGGCACAGCGGTGTGATCCAGGCGACCACGGCCAGTCTCGACGGCGGCAAGGTGGTGCTGAAGGCTGCGACCGACGCCTACGTCGAAGGGGCAGGCCGGATTGAAGCGACCGGCACAACCGGTGGCGCGGTCGACGTGCTGGGCAACCGGGTTGCCGTCACCGACCAGGCTGTGATCGACGCCTCGGGCGCGCAGGGCGGTGGCACGGTTCGAATCGGAGGTGACTACCAGGGCAGGAATCCCGACATCCAGAATGCCAGCGTAACTTACTTCGGTCCGCAGGCATCGATCAAGGCCGATGCCACGATCAATGGCGACGGTGGCAAAGTGATTGTCTGGGCCGATGACACGACCCGGGCCTACGGGCGCATATCTGCCAGGGGGGGTGTCGATGGTGGCAATGGCGGCTTGATTGAAACATCCGGCAAGATCGCGCTCGATGTTGCGGGATCCAGAGTGGATGCGTCCGCCTCCAAAGGCAGCAACGGCCAGTGGTTGCTCGACCCCTCGAATGTCACCGTTGTTCACGGCACCAGCGGCGCTCTGACTGGCGGCCTGTTCGATCCTGCTTCAAGCTCAAATATTGGTGACGCGCAGATCAACACCGCACTCAACAATGGCACCGATGTCACCATCCAGACTTCTGCTGGCACTGGTGGCACCGGCCTCATTGTGGTCAATGGATCGGCCGACAGTGGCGGCGCGGTAGCCATCAGCAACACCAGCGGTGGCGCTCGCAGCCTGAATATGAGTACGGCGGGTACGATCAACATTCATGCCGGTGCCACCATGGCCGGATCAACCGGGAACGCGCTCAATGTCACTCTCAGCGCCACCGGCGGCAATACGATTTTCGGAACCATCGACAACAGCGGTGGCACCACCACGTTGACTGGTGCAAGCGCACTGAATGGCACCATCAGGAACGGCACACTGGTGAGCACCGATGGTGCGCCGCTGACAGCCAATTACTACTACGGCACCGCCATACTCGACGGAGTGACCTTCGGCAGCAACCTCAATGTCAATGGTTATTTCAGTATCTACAACGACCTGACCCTGGCCAACGGCATCAGTGTCAACCAGGACGATGGCAGCTGGTACTTCAGCAGCGCGGGTACACGATCACGCCAAGTGGTCTGACTTCGAGCAACTATCGCATCAACTATTTCGACGGCACCCTGACCATCCTGGCTGCCGGCATCAATTTGATCAACCTGACCGGCCAGCGCGCCTATGACGGCACTGCCAATGTGGCGGCTGGCATCTTCTCGCTGGGCGGCTTGGTGCCGGGACAAAACCTGACCCTGACCGGTGTTGGAACCATTCCGAGCCAGAACGCGGGAACCTACGCTGTCACCCTGGGCACGCTGGCCCTGGGCGATGGCACCGGCACCGGGGCCGGCCTGGCAAGTAACTACACCCTGACCGGCGGCACCCATGTCGCCACCATCTTGCCGGTCACGCTGACCTACACCGCCAACCTCGCCAATCGCCTTTACGGCGCTGCCAATCCGGTGTTCTCCGGCAGCGTGAGCGGCTTTGTGGCCAACGAAACGCTGGCCAGCGCCACCACTGGCACGGCGCTCTTCGACAGCACGGCGACCGGCAGCAGCGCGGTCGGCAGCTATCCGATCACGGGCTCCGGCCTGACGGCCAATTTTGGCAACTACGCATTCACACAGGCACCGGGCAATGCCACGGCATTGACCATCAACCCGGCTCAAATCACCGCCGTGCCGATCTCAGGCAGTCTGACGGGCAGCACGAGCAAGGTCTACGACGGCACCACTGTGGCGACCCTGACCCCCGCCAACTATTCGCTGACAGGTTGGGTCAGCACCGACGGCGCCACCGTCAGCAAGACCAGCGGCACCTTCGATACAGCGAATGCGGGCACCGGCAAGACGGTCACGGTTTCTCTTGCCGGCAGCGACTACGTGCCAACGGGCAGCACGGCCCTGTCGAACTACACACTGCCCACGGTGGTAAGTGGCGCCATCGGCAGCATCACACCGGCGCCCCTTTCCGTTAGCACCAACAGCGTCAGCAAGGTCTATGACGCCGGCTTGGCGGCAAATGGCGCGGCGGCCGTGGTGAGCGCTGGCACCCTGTTCGGCAGCGACACCCTGAGCGGCGGCAGTTTCGCCTACACCGACAAGAACGTGGGTGCGGGCAACAAGACCGTCACAGTGGGCGGCGTCGTGGTGAACGATGGCAACAGCGGCGCCAACTACACCGTCAGCTATGCGAACAACGTCACCAGCACCATCACCCAGCGGCCCCTGTCGACGTGGACAGCGCCGGGCAGCGGTCAATGGAGCAATGCCGGCAATTGGGATGCCCTGCCTGATGGAACGAATGTGCTGGCGGTGTCGATCCCGGCCGGTGTCTCGGTGGTCTATGACGCCGCGGTCGGTGCCACCAGCCTCCAGTCCGTCAGCAGCGCCGGCGGCTTCTCACTGGCAGGCGGCAACCTGTCGATAGCGGGCAGCCTCACCACCCCCCAATACAACCAAAGCGGGGGCGCGCTCAGCGTGGCCAACACGTTCAATGTGAACGGCAGCTTCAGCCAGAGCGCAGGCACCATCGCTGCAGGAGGGCCGGTGAACATCGTGCAGAACAGCGGCAACCTGATCGTCGGCGCTATCCAGGCCCCAGCCATCAGCCTGACCGCCCTGGCTGGCAACATCGGCCAGACCGCAGGTCTGAACTCCACGGGCCTGCTCAGCACCCAATCGACGGGCAGCACCGTGCTCAACGATGCCGGCAACCGGCTCGCGAGCTTCAAGGCCGTCAGCAGCGGCGCCGGCAACATTGAGATGACCAACGTCGGCGTGCTCGATGTGCAGGGCATCAGCGCTGCGGCGGGCGACATCGTGCTCAACAACACCGGCGGCATCAGCACCTCGGGGCTGGTGCAGGCCAACGCCGGCGCCGTGACGATGACGGCCAACAGTCCCCTGACGATCGGCGGCAGCGGCATCAGCGCCTACAACAGCATCACGCTGACGGCGACCAATCTCACGAGCTCGGGCAACATGACGCTCAATGGCCCGTTGACCTCTTTTGCCGGCGGCATCACCCTGAACGCGGCCAACAACTTCGTGCAAAACAGCAGCCTGACGGCCGCGCTGGCCATCAATGTCTCGGCCGGCGGCAGCATGACCTTCGGCCCGTTTGCCATGAGCACGGGCAACCCGGTCAACTACTACATCAACGGTCAGCCACTGGCGCCGCCCTGGCTGGCCGCGGCCCTGGGGGCTTCGACCGGCGATGTCGTTGTGACTTTCCTCAGCGAGTTCCAGGACAGCCTCGAAGCCCTGCTGGTCGACTACAGCTACAGCGACCCGCTGGCGCAATACAGACAGAACAAGAGCAGCATCGTGGTGGAGGGCAACATATGTTCGCGCTAATCCGTCACCCAAAGTTGCACCACCATTTGCAGCACGTTCTCGGACTGGCCTTGCTGGCCGGCGCGTTGACCTCGCTGGCACAGCCCGTCGGTGAAGTGGCGTTTGCGCACGGCGCGGGCGTCGTGCAGTCGCCGGGGCAGGTGCCACGCACGCTGGGCCAGGGCTCGCCGGTGCAGGAAGGCGATCGCCTGATCACGGCCGAGGAATCGACGGCCATCGTCAAGCTGCGCGACGGCAGTCGCATGACCTTGCGACCGAACACCGAAATGCTGGTCCAGAAGTACAGATTCCAGGCCGGAGAACCGGGCAACAGCATGGTGATGCAGCTGTTGCGCGGCGGCTTTCGCGCCATGACCGGGGCGATCTCCAAGGGCGCGCCCGATGCCGCGCAGGTCCAGACCGCCAATGCCACGGTCTTTGTTCGCGGCACCGATTTCGACGCCCGGGTTTGCGCCGCCGACTGCAAGGCCGAATCGGCCCGCGTCGCCGAGAAGCCGCGTCTGAACGCGGTGCAGGCCAGCGCCAAACTGATCTCTGCACAAGGCGAGATCAGCGCCGTCGATGGCAGCCAGAGCCGGCGCAAGCTGGTCGATGGCGGCAGCGTCTATCCGGGCGAGACCGTGGAGACCGGCGTCGGCGCCAGAGGCGTTCTGGTGTTTCGCGATGACAGCCGCCTGACGCTCGGCGCCAGCACCCGGTTCAAGGTCGACAGCTTTGTTTTCGACGACAAGAACCCGACCGAGGGCCGATTCGCGGTCTCCTTGCTGCGCGGCAGCATGCGGGCCCTGACCGGCGTGATCGGCAAGGCCGACAAGAGCCATGTCGGCTACTCGACGCCCACGGCCACCATCGGCATACGCGGCACCGGCCTTGATCTCGATTGCGCCGCGCTCGACAGTTGCAGCTTCTTCACCTGGCAGGGCATCATCGCCGTCACCCAGATCGGGCAGACCGAGCCGAAGATTCTGGAGGCCGGGCAGGGCCTGTATGTCAGCCGCACGGAGATCCGCTCGCTCACGGGCACGACGCTGGACTACCTGCCACGGCCTGACGGTGTGACGGTCGATTTGCTGCAACTGTTCTCGAGCGGCGGTGTGTCGGGCAACGATGCGGGCCTGTTCGTCTATGTGCGTGACGGCCATATCGAGATCGTGGCGGCCGGCGGCAGCCTGCAGTTGGGCCGCGGTGAGACCGGCTTTGCCGGCAACGACGGCCGCGTCGGGCGGCCCGAGACCATGCCGGCGTTCATTCAATTCGACAACGTTCCCCTGCCCGACAGTTCCAACCCGATGCTGCTCAATGTGCTGAGCGATATCGGCAAGGACACGAGCAACCTGTGCCGATAGGAACCTTCATGCAGAATTTCTACAAGTCATCATGCGCCCGCGCCGTGTTGTTGGCCGCTCTGTGGCCGGGTCTGGCGCTGGCGCAGTCGCCCGTGCCAACGGCCGGCGCTGCGGCCACCGTGTTTCCCATCAGCGGGTTTGCATTGAGCGGTGAGAACCCGCTCGGCAGTGCCGACAGCGATCGCGTGCTCGCACCCTTCATCGGGCCGAACCGGACGCTGGAGACCTTGCAGCAGGCCACGGCGGCACTGGAGGCCGAACTCAAGGCGCAGGGTTTTGCGCTGTACCGCGTGATCCTGCCGCCGCAGGAAGTGGGTGCCATCGTCAACCTGAAGATCGTGCGCTTCGTGATCGGCAGAATCACGGTGCAGGGGCACGAGCAGTTCAGCGAAGCCAACATCCGCGCCAGTCTGCCGGAGTTGCGCGTCGACACCGCGCCCAATTTCAAAACGCTGGCGGTGCAGACCGCCATCGCCAATGAGAATCCGGGCAAGCAGGTGCAGGTCTCGCTCAAGGAGTCCGATGAGGCGGACAAGATCGACGCCAGGCTGCTGGTCAAGGAAAGCAAGCCCTGGAATTTTTCCGCCAGCCTGTCCAACATGGGGTCCGAAGCGACCGGCCAGGACCGGCTGGCCCTGGTGGGCGGCTATGCCAACCTGTTCGATCTGGACCAGCAGTTCTCGGGCGCCTACACCACGTCGCTTGAGCGCCGCAGCGATGTCAAGCAACTGGGCTTGAGCTACCGCATTCCGCTCTACCGCCAGGGCGGTGTCATCGGTGTGAGCTACACCAACTCGGATGTCGAAGGCAGCTTCGGCAGTTTCAACAGCTCCGGCGCCGGCCAGACCTTGGGCGTGAGTTACAGCTACTACCTGCCGCCGGACGGTGGGCGTCGCAGTTATGTCACCGTGGGGCTCGATGAGAAGCGCTTCAATGCGGCGCAGATCAATGGCCTGGTCGATCCGCTCAAGTCGGACCGGATCAGCCGTCCGTTGAGCCTGGGCTACGTGGCACGGATCGAGTCCGATACGGTCATCTGGAGCTACAACACGGAACTGGCTGCCAACATCCCGGGCGGCAGCACCAACAGCCTGGCGGCCTACCAGAGCGAGGATGTGCGCATCACCAATGTCAGCTGGAAGGTCCTGCGCGCGGGCGCCAATTACCTGTCCGCCTTTGCCTCGGGCTGGTTGTGGGCGGTTCGTGCCCAGTTCCAGTACAGTCCGGACGCGTTGATCTCGGGCGAGCAGTTCGGCCTGGGCGGTGTCACGTCGCTGCGCGGCGCCGGAGAACGGGTGCTGGCCAGCGACAGCGGCTTGTCGGCCGCGCTCGAAATCACCAGTGCCGAGTTGTGGCCGGGCTGGCGCGCGCTTGGCTTCATCGATACCGGGTGGTTGCGCAACCACAATAGCGAGGCCAATTCCAACAAGCCCGCGGCCGACCATTTGCTCAGCGCCGGACTGGGGCTGCGCTATGCCTCGGCCTCCTATGCGCTGGCGGCGGACTGGGGGCGCATCGTGACCGGCAGCGTGCTGCCGCTGCAGAGTGGTTCGACCATTCCGCAGTCCGGGGACCGAAAGTTTCATGTCAATTTCACGGCCCGATTTTGAAAAAGCCCGGTCCCTCCAGACTGCATACGATCCGCATCAACCAAATTCAAATCAACGGATTGCATGCCTTGTTCTGAGTTGCCATGTTTCCTGGCAAGCTTCCAATGCAAGTTCACCGGGTTTTTCTGATTTCCGGCAAGCCGGCTAGGCCGTCCCATACTTGGTTTCCACGGCGATGCCAAGCTCCTTGAGCATCGGCGTCGGCAGCACACCGCCGGCGCAGACGATGACGGTGTCGTTGTCGATCAGTAGGGGCCCGTCGTCGCCATCGAGGCTGACCTGATCGGGCGTGATCTGCCTGACCTGCGTGCGCAGGGCCAGCGTCAACCGCCCCGCGTCTTGCGCCTTTTGCAGCTTCGCCCGATTGGTCTCGGTGACGCGGTCAAAGGCCTGCTTGCGATAGGATAGCGTGACGTGCGCACCAGGCTCCGCAGCCACGGCGAGCGCGGCCTCGATCGCAGAATTTCCGCCACCAACGACCAGCACGCGCTGGCCCTGATACTGTGCCGGATCGGTCAGGCGGTAGACAACTTTCGGGAGTTCTTCGCCGGGCACGCCAAGGCGGTTCGGGGAGCCACGCCGGCCGATGGCCAGCAGGATGGAGCGCGTCTGATGCACCGCTTTCGCGGTTTTCACCGTGAAACCACGTTCCAGCTTGGCGATTTTTTCAAGACGCTCGCCGAACTGGATCGGGACCTGGGCCTTGCCGATCACACCCTCCCAAAAGGCAAGCAGCGATTCTTTTGAGACCTCGCCGAGTTTGACCTTGCCCACGAGGGCGAGCGTCACCGGATGTGTGGCAACAATTTTGTTGCGCGGATAGTGGTAGACGCAGCCGCCGAGCGATTCCTCCTGCTCGATGGTGATGAATCGCAGCTTCTGCTCCATCGCCGCGAGCGTGGCCGAGATCCCCGCCGGTCCGGCACCGACAATCACCACATCGAGCTGTTCCGGCGGAGCGCGATGGCGCGCCAGTGACGCGATGGCCTGGCGTCCCTGCTCCGCGGCGTTGCGGATCAGGCCCATGCCGCCGAGTTCGCCCGCGATGTAAATGCCGGCCACACCGGTCTCGAAGTTGGGCTTGACTTGGGGAATGTCGATCCCGCGGCGCTCGGTTCCAAACACGAGCTTGATCGCCTCCACCGGACAGGCGGCGGCGCAGGCGCCGTGTCCGATGCAAACGGTCGGATTCACGAGTTGCGCCTTGCCCTTGATGATGCCCAGGGCGCCTTCGGGGCACGCTCGCGTGCAGCCACCGGCGCCGATGCATTTGTCGGGGTCGATCACTGGATGAAGGCTTGGCGGGTCGGTCAGCCCGCTTTTGACCGACTGCTGCAAGGCCGCGCTGGCGCGCGCTTCCCGCCTTTGCCAGCGCAGGATATACACCGTCACCAGCAACGCCAGGGGGGCGAGATAGGCTGTCAGCAAGAGCAGGTTGGTCATGTTCGGTCACGCAAGGATGAGCTGTCGCCAGCCGCTGGATTGTGCATGACTTCTCAGGATGGTTTGCGGTTGGCAGCCTGCCCGATCACGTGGCGCCAGCTGTCGGGCATGTGGCAGCGCTCGCATTGCACGCCGCTGGTTTCGAAGTGGATGTCGTCCTGGCGATGACAGCTGATGCAGTCGACCGACAGCACGATCTTCTCCGGCGCCGGCTTTGTATGACAGGCCAGGCATTTCACCTGGATGTGCTTGTGGACCAGTTTGAAGCGGGATCGAAGATTGTGGTCGAAGTCCCAATCCTTCCAGCCGCGCGCGCTGTGGCACTGGTCGCAGCGCGTGCCCAGGCGCTGCTTGTGAAGGTCATCCTTTGCATGACAGGATGCGCATTCGCTCCTGGCGTCCTTGAAGGCCGGGCTGTCATGGCACTTCTTGCAGTCGAGCCCGGCATGACGGTCGCGCAGCGCGAACGCCGAACGATTGTGATCGAATGAGCTGGCATGCCAGGTCGCTTCGCTGTGGCAGCGCGCGCAGTCCTTGCCCAGTTGGCCCTTGTGCTTGTCATCGGGGGCATGGCAGGAAACGCAACCTGTATCGAGCCGGTCCCGGTAGAGAAGACCCGTGTGGCAGGTGTCGCACTTGACCTGCAGGTGCTTGTCACTCAGCGCATAGCGCGTGTCACGGCCGTGATCGAAGGTGGCGCCCTTAAAGGACTTCTCCGTGTGGCAGGTTTGGCACTTTTCCCCGTAGCGCCCTTTGTGGCCTTTGGCGCGATCGTCGCGCTCATGACAGGCGTTGCAGTTCGACGGCAGCTTGGCCCCGAACCGGCGTTCGCCATCCTTCTCGCGCCCGGCGCCTTCCTGCTTTCGCTCGGCGCTCTGGGGCGCGAACGCGGTGAATTCTGGCTGCCTGTTGGCTTGTTCATCGGTCCGGATGACAGGATCTATATCGCCGACTCGTACAACCAGCGCGTGCAGGTGCTACGCTATATCGGAGGCCCGACATGAGCCGATTGCGCATAGCCCGGAGCTCTGTCGTCGCACTGTTCTGCGCGCTTGTGCTGGCCTGGCCGGTGGTGGCCGGCGTGGCCACCAGCAAGCACAATCTTTCGGCCAGCGGGCCGGGAACAGTCAAGGCGACCAGCGAAGATCAGATCTGCGTGTTTTGCCATGCGCCGCACAACAACTCGCCCACGACACCGCTGTGGAACCGGCAAACGCCGGGCAGCACCTACACCCCCTACACCAGCTCGACCTCGCTGGCCGGCGCCGGGCAGCCGACGCGCGGATCGCTGCTATGCCTGAGCTGCCATGACGGCACGATCGCGCTCGGCCAGGTGCTCAACCGCGCCACGCCGATCAGCATGGCCGGCGGCGTGACAAGCATGCCCGCCGGTTCGGCCAGTCGTCTCGGAACCGATCTCTCGGGTGACCATCCGATCTCCTTCAATTACACCGCAACGCTGGCGCTGAGCCGCGGCGAACTCGTGGATCCGGCCCAACTGACGGGAGCGGTGCGGCTCGACAGCGGCGGGCAAATGCAGTGCAGCGCCTGTCACGATGCGCACAACGACGCCTATGGCAAGTTCCTGGTCATGCCCAATAGTGCTTCGGCGCTGTGCCAGGTGTGTCATACGAAGAACTACTGGGGCACGAGCGACCACAAGCTGTCGATGAAGACGTGGAACGGCGCCGGCCCTAACCCGTGGCCGCATTCCGGCGGCAGCACGGTTGCCGACAACGCGTGCGAGAACTGTCACCGCCCGCACACTGCCCCGGGCAAGAAATGGCTGCAGAACGCGGCTGCCGAAGAAGCCAATTGCTATCCCTGCCACAACGCCAACGTGGCGAGCAAGAATATCCAGACCGAGTTCAGCAAGGTCTCGGTCCACCCGGTCGCCAGCACGACCGGCGTGCATGACCCGGCCGAGCCGGCAGTGGTCAATGCCCGTCATGTCGAGTGCGTCGACTGCCACAACCCGCATGCCAGCAACGCCAGCGTCGGCGCACTGCCGGGTTCGCTCGCCGGCGTGCGCGGCATCGGCATCAACGGCGCCGAAGTGAAGCCCGCCAGCGCCGAGTACCAGATCTGCTTTCGCTGCCACGCCGACAGCCCCAACAGCCCGGCGCCGCACACGCCGCGCCAGATTGCACAGACCAACACGCGCCTGGAGTTCAGCACCGATGGCCCGTCCTTTCATCCGGTCGCGGGTCCGGGCAGAAGCAGCAAGGTTCCGAGTCTGCTTGCACCGTGGACGACGGCGAGCGTGATCAAGTGCAGCGATTGCCACAACAACAATGCCGGGCCTGGCGCCGGCGGCGCCGGACCGAACGGGCCGCACGGATCGACCAACCCAATCCTGCTGGAGCGGCCGTACGCGACCACCGCAGCGCCGACCACGGGCGACATCTGCTACAAATGCCACAGCCGGGCCATCGTCATCGCCGAATCGCCGCACAACCGCTCAGAGCACCTGCGCTACGGCTGCAAGGCCTGTCACGACCCGCACGGCATCAGCGCCACGCAAGGCAGCACGACGTACAACAGCCGGCTGATCAACCTGTCCACCAGCGACAACGCGCCGGTCGGCACGCCGGCCAAGCTCTATGTGGATACGGTCGCCCGCAAGTGCTACCTCAGCTGCCACGGCGAAAGTCACAGCGGGCGAAGCTACTGAAGCGTCAACCCCAGAGGACCGAGCGCATGGAGATCGACGCCGACTGAAAGCCGGCGTTGAAGAAGCGCGGCATCTCGTTGCTTCGCGCCGCACCGGCCGCGTACAGCAGCGGCAGGTAATGGTCATAGGTCGGATGCGCCTGCTGCGCGACGGCGCCGAGCGACTGAAAGTTCGCCAGCGCATCGAGCTGGCCCTTCTTGATCTGTTCCTGTACCGCGCTGTCGAACTCCTTGGCCCAGTCATACGCCTCATTGGCGGCGCTGCCTTGCCTTGTGGCGCGCAGGTTGTGGACGATGTTGCCGCTGCCAACGATCAGCACGCCGCGCTGGCGCAGCCTGTGCAGTTGCTGGCCCAGCAGGTAGTGTTCAGCAGGCGCCCGGCTGTAATCCATGCTCAGTTGCAGCACCGGGATTTCCGCTTTCGGAAACATCGGCTTGAGCACCGACCAGGTTCCATGGTCGAAGCCCCACTCGCTGTTGTCCACGCCGATCGCAGCACCCGATGCCGGTGACTTCAGTTCCTGCGCCAGTTTCTGCGCCACCGCGGGAGCCCCCGGCGCCGGGTATTGCTGGTCGAACAAGGCTTGCGGAAAACCGCCGAAGTCATGGATGGTCTTGGGCCTTGCCATGCCCGTGATCTGCCATTGGCCACGGGTCAGCCAGTGCGCCGAGATGCAAAGGATCAGCTGCGGCGGCTCGGCGCGCGCGAGGATCTCGGTGCCGATGGTTTGCCAGGCGCGACGCCACGGGTTGTCTTCGATCGCGTTCATCGGACTGCCATGACCGAGGAACAGGACCGGCATCGTGGCCGACGGCTTGAGCGCCTGGATCACGGCGGCGCCGGCCAGCGAGGTCGACAAGGCGGCGGGCAAGGCGGCCATGGCGGCCAGTGAGGTTCTGCGGTTCATGCGGCGCATGTTACTCAGCAGTCAGAAATATAGCGGACAGATGGGTGTCGAAAGAACGACCGTACCAAGGCAGTGTCGTTAGCCATATTTTGCAATTGGTCTTCCACTCGGCATTCCAATTTCTCGCCCGCTTTGA
>Ga0209697_10005456_pt1 | contig 15867 bp, 7 predicted proteins | sample AliMusrvi5mmetaG_FD_184115 | JGI IMG/M metagenome (GOLD analysis project Ga0209697, IMG submission 184115) | Freshwater lake bacterial and archeal communities from Alinen Mustajarvi, Finland, to study Microbial Dark Matter (Phase II) - Alinen... | ecosystem: Environmental > Aquatic > Freshwater...
TTCTGAAACCCTTTTTTTTGTTGAAGTGCCTGAAAATAATCCTGCAAAATTGATTTGTTATCTCTCCATATCCCGGATGATACTTGGTAAAATTATCTTATTATCAATTTTTTACATACAAAATTGATTTCGATGAGATCAGGTATGTGATTATGTTTGATTGCTATAACTAAATATTTATGTTTGAGGTTGATATATTATATTATATATTTGTTTTGTAAAGAGTGATCAAATTCAATCATTATTGAATTGAATAACTGTTTTAGAGTATCAATTAAACATAAAAACAACAAAATTATTGACCATGAAAAGTTTACTTACGCTCCTCATTGCTCTCTCAATTTGTATTATAGCTGAAGGTCAAGTCACAGTAATCGGTGCGGTTTCAGGCAACGGCACATATGCCTCGCTCACCAATGCATCCGGGGCGTTTGCTGCCATCAATGCCTCTGGTCAACCAGGTGCAAACATCACAATCACTATTACGGGTGATGTCACTACTGAAACAGGGGAAACCAGTTTGAATGAAGGCACATGGTCATCTCTTACCATTAAACCTGGCGGGGGACAGGCTAGGACGATTTCAGGCACGATGGATAATATACCTCTCATTAATCTTAATGGTGCCGATAATGTCTTTATTGATGGTTTGAATTCGGGTGGAAATTCACTTACTATCACAAATTTAAGCACCGCTCTTGGGTCAAGTACTATTAACCTTCATAGTGATGCAACATACAATACTATTATTAACACTACTATCCTTGGAAGTGCAGTGAATATCATTTTTGGTGCTGCTGTCACAACAGGGAATGACAACAATACTATTTCGTTCTGCAAGATTGGCCCTGCCGGAACCCATTCTCCATTCTATGGCATATTAAGCTCTGGTAGTAGCACTGTAACCAACAGTAATATAACAATAAGCAATTGTGAGATTTATGATTTCTATTCGACTGATAATAATTGTGGCGGTATTGTTGCATGGAGCGGGAACACAGATTGGACAATAAAAAACAATAAAATTTACCAGACTTCATCTTTGTCTTTCTATGACTATATAACCATTTGGGGCATTTATTTTTATAATTCCGAGTTAGGCAACAATGTGCAGATTACCGGCAATACTATCGGTTATACTAGTAATTCCGGTACCGGGTCCTTAACCATTGTAGGTAACGCAAACAGTGTTGATTTTTACGGGATCTACGTGGCTGCTCCATTAACTTCAGGTTCTAGCAGCATATCAAACAATATTATTTCAAATATTTCCATGACAGGATCCTCCGGAGTCTTTTCAGGAATAGCCTGTTTTGATGCTAATCCGATTGATATTAATGGTAACACGATCCGTAATTTAACTTTAAACATGTCCGGGAGCGAGTATGGGATTTTTACGCGTAATTCAAGTGTCCTGACAGTAGCTGATAATATGATCACCAATATTTCTATTGGTGCAAACGCCTTTGCAGGAATTTATTGGGGTCTTGGTGTACAGAATGCAACAGCAACTGGTAATACGATTTCTAATCTAAACAGTTCCAGCAGTGGTATTCCCACTGCTATTTCGGACCATAGCAGTTCCGGAAATAAGATCATACGAAATAACCTGATTAACAACCTTAGCACAACCAGCGGGGGTATTCTCGGGATATTTGTACAAAGTACAAGTGCGCCTAACCCTATGGAAATCAGCGGGAATATAATAAATACATTTAGTGGCGGGATATATCAAAAGGGGATAAGCATACAAACCTCAAGCGTTATAGCTAATATTTTTAAAAATAAAATCTATGATCTTTCCACCTCAAACTCTGACCCAACCATATTCGGAATATATCACGCAAGCGGCATAACCACCAATATTTATAATAACATAATTGGGGACCTCAGAACAAGTGCGGCGAATTCTGCAAATCCCATGGCTGGAATTTATCTTTTAGGCGGCACGACCAATAATCTTTATTACAATACTGTTTACCTGAACACAAGCAGTTCAGGGGCCAATTTCGGATCATCCTGTATTTACACGAACACAACCGCAATGCTTGATATGAGGAATAATATCCTTGTCAATACTTCTGCTGCAAATGGCAATGGCTTAACCTGCGTTTATCAACGGAACGGAACTAATTTAACTACGTATTCAGATGCTTCAAACAACAACCTGTTTTATGCAGGAGCCCCGACTGCAAACAAATTGATCTTTTTTGATGGTACTAATGCCGATGTGACTTTAGCCGCTTATAAAACGAGGGTTGCTGCCCGTGATGCAGCCTCCGTTACTGAAAACCCGGCCTGGATAAGTACTATCGGTTCAAACGCCAATTTCCTGCATATTAATACATCGATCCCAACCCAGATTGAGAGTGGCGGTACACCTGTCGTTGGTTACAATTACGACTTTGACGGGGATACTCGTGATGTCGTCAAGCCTGACGTCGGCGCGGATGAATTTGCAGGTTTAAATTCTCCACCTATTGTTTCATACACAACTCTTTCAAATACAAACGCTACAACCAATCGGATCCTTACAGCAACTATCAGCGACTTTGCTGATGGAGTACCTCAATCAGGAGCAGGGCGACCGATGCTTTACTGGAAAATTAACAGCGGCAGTTACAGTGGCGTCCAGGGCGTGTGGGTCAGCGGCAATACCTACACCTTTACTTTTGGGGCTGGTGTCGTACTTGGCAATGTCGTTTATTATTACATCGCAGCACAGGATAATGCTGTATCACCTAATGTCGGATGCACCCCTTCATCCGGTGCCGGCGGCTTCAGCTCTAATCCTCCCTCTGCATCTACTCCGCCTACTTCTCCGGAATCTTATTTCATAATTAATCCGATTTGCGGATCCTATACTGTTGGGGTTGGTAAAAATTATTCTACCCTGACGGCTGCAGTTGCAGATTATAATTCAAGGGAAATCACCTGTGCAACCAATTTTATTCTTACCGATGCTTCTTATCCTTCAGAGACTTTCCCAATTGTGATCAACCAGATTCTTGGCACCAGTCCAACGAATACATTGACAATTAAACCCGCGAGCGGTGTTGCGACTACGATAAGCGGTACCATTGCCTCCAATAGCCTCATCACCCTGAATGGAGCCGACAATATCATTATCGATGGAATAAACAGCGGGGGGAGTTCCCTTACCCTTTCAAATTTAAGTACATCTGCCACTGCGGGAACAAGTACATTGAAATTAATAGCTGATGCATCAGGGAATATCATTACGAACTGCACAATTCTAGGTTCATCAACAGCCCCACTAAGTATTGATGGCGGTAATGTGCTTGTAAGCAGCGGGACAACCACAGGAAACGACAACAATACTCTTTCAAATTGTAAGATCGGGCCAGCCGGGACGAATCTGCCTTCAAAAGGTGTTTTTGGGAACGGCAGCAGTATCAATTCAATAATTGCCAACAGCAACTGCACCATTAACAATTGTGAAATTTATGATTTCTTCCTGACAGGAGGCTGTGCCGGCATTTATGCCACTACCGGTAATGCCAACTGGACCGTCTCCAATAATAAAATTTACCAGACAGCTTCCCGCACCTTTACGGGCGCAGGAACAATGACTGGTATCTATTTTTCCAATCCAACATATGGCGATGGTGTCCAGATAACGGGAAACACCATCGGGTATTCAAGTAATGCAGGAGCCGGTACACTGACCCTTCTGGGAAGTGTTGCAGGAGCCTTCCAGGGCATTTACTTTAGTACACAACCCACAGCGATCACAGCCAGCAATGTTAATAACAACATCATTTCCGATTTTTCATTCACTTCAACAACTGGAGCATTTTATGGTATTAATAATGCGACATCTGCATCCGCAAACATCGTTAACATTAATGGTAATACTGTTAGGAACCTTGCCACCATTACAACAACCGGCAATATATATGGTATTTATACCGGCAGTGCGACCACCCTGTCTGCAAGCAGCAATACGGTAAATGCTATAACCCGGACAGGAAGCGGTTTGATTTATGGGATCTACCTTGTAAGCCCTGCAACTGCAAGTGTAAACCTTAACATTATTTCAAATATTGGATTAAATAATACTGGAACGACCACATCGGTCTATGGCATATATGATGTTGGTTGTGTGAATTTGTCGGCAACGGGTAATACAATCACAAATTTGACCACAACAGCGACAGGTGCCGCTAAACTTTACGGTATCTGGGAAGGCAGTAGTGCTTCGGGCAATAAAGTTATTCAAAACAATACAATCAACGGCTTCAGCGCGGCAGGAGGAGCGTCTATTTATGGTATTTATACAAGTTGCATCAGCGTTCCCAATCCAATTGATATAGGCGGAAACCTCCTTAGCGGATTCAGTGGAGGACTAAATGAATATGGTATTCAACAGGCATCGGCCCTTTCTGCATCAACTATCTACAAAAATAAAATTTATAACTTATACACTACCAATGTCAATCCAACTGTTAATGGGATCAGTCTTTCAGGAGGGACAACCAATACATTATATAACAATATAATTGGCGACCTGAGAGCTACTGCAGCTAATGCAGCTGTTCCATTGGCTGGCATCTATGTCAGCGGAGGAACGACAAACAACATTTATTTCAACACCGTGTATCTGAATGCAACGAGTTCAGGGACAAATTTTGGATCAACTTGTATTTATGCCAGTACAACTCCGATTGCTGACCTTCGTGACAATGTCCTGGTCAATACATCCACACCGAATGGAACAGGTTATGCCTGCGCATACAGACGAAGTTCCGCCAGTTTATCCTCCTATGCAAGTACTTCCAACTTCAACTTGTTTTATTGTGGAACGCCAGGCCCTTCGAGACTGGTATTTTATGACGGATCTAATTCAGACCAAACTATGGCTGCTTTCAAGTCACGGGTTTCCCCTCGTGATGATGCATCAGTAACGGAAAACCCGATCTGGGTCAGTACATCCGGTGGCGATGCTTCTTTCCTGCATATAAACTCCTCCACGGCCACCCAGATTGAAAGTGGCGGATCCCCGGTCTCGGCGGTTCCAAATGACTTTGACGGGGAAATACGTAATATTACCCGGCCGGATATTGGAGCAGATGAATTTTCCGGGGTTGGGCTGGATATTTCGCCCCCTGTAATCACTTATACGCCCTTTTTAAATACCGCCACACCTGGAAGCCGGACACTAACAGCCGTGATCAATGATTACTACAACGGAGTACCCCAATCCGGGTCCGGATTGCCAATGCTTTATTGGAAAAAAAACAATGGAAGCTATTCCGGTGTGCATGGCGTCTGGATCAGCGGGAATACTTACTCCTTCACCTTTGGTGTGGGGACCGTTAATGGCGACGCCATATCGTATTACATTGTTGCCCAGGACCAGGCTTCAACAACGAATGTTGGATGTTTTCCCTCAACCGGGGCCAGTGGTTTCGGATCAAACCCACCAACCGTTTCAATACCGCCTGCATCTCCCAATAGTTATAAAATCATTTCATTGTGCGGAACGATCAATGTGGGAGCCGGCCAATTATATTCAACATTAACGGAGGCGGTTTCTGATCTTAATTCCCGGGACATTACGTGTCCACTCACCTTGCTGCTTACGGATGGCACTTACCCTTCAGAAACTTTTCCGATTGTGATCAACCCGAATGCCGGAATGAACCAGACGAATACCCTGACCATTAAACCAGCAACCGGAGTTGCCGTTGTATTAAGTGGAACTGTTTCCGCGAATAGCCTGTTAACGTTAAACGGAGCCGATTTTATTACGATCGACGGCCTGAATACGGGTGGAAGTTCCCTGACCTTGTCAAACCTAAGCACATCAGCTTCTGCGGGCACGTGCAGTTTGAAATTAATATCCGATGCCACCAATAACACCATCCGGAATTGTTCAATCCTGGGTTCTTCGACTGTTCCGCTTGCTACTGATGGTGGTACGGTTTTTTTTAGCACAGGGTTTGCCACCGGGAATGACAACAATACGATAGCAAATTGTAAAATTGGACCAGCAGGGGCAAATCTGCCTTCAAAAGGTATTTATGGAAACGGAAGCACAACCAATACAACCATGGCTAACAGCAATATTACTATTAACGGTTGTGATGTATATGATTTCTTTCTGTCAGGCGGGTGTGCAGGCATTTATTCAATAACCGGCAATACAGGCTGGATCATAACCAATAATAAAATTTACGAGACCGCTTCCCGCACATTTACTGCTTCGGGTTCATTGACCGGTATATATTTTTCAAACGGGACAGATGGTGATAATATCCAAATAACCGGTAATACAATCGGGTATTCCGGAAATTCGGGAACAGGTATCCTGACCTTGCTGGGAGGTAGCTTTACAGGAGATTTTAATGGTGTGTATTTCGCAGGTTCAACTTCCGGCACAGGTACCAATAACATCAGTAATAATATAATTTCAGATATTTCCAATTCAGCAAGGTATGGCACTCTGAATGGGATTTATATATGGTCCGGTGCCTCGATGAACATTAACACCAACACAGTCAGAAATATTTCAATAGCAAATACCTATAATAATTCTGTCGGAATATGTGTATACGGAACATCTGTTCAGTCTGTAACTGGCAACACAATCAATAATATCATAACCATCGGGACTGGTAGTGTTTGGGGGATTCTTTCATCGGTTTCCGGTATTGGAACTTTTAATCAGAACACAATTTCAAACCTGGCAATGAATAACGTCAGCACCTCTGCCTTGATTTATGGAATGTCAATAAACGGATCAGGATTCACAGTCTCTGACAATTTCATTTTTAATTTAACAACGACTTCCACAAGTTCATTCAGCGTCTGCGGGATATCTTCCGGTGGCAGTAGCGAAGGAAATAAATCCATCCGGAATAATACAATATATAGCCTTACCGGACCCAGCGGTGCTGGTAATTTTAAGGGAATTACTGAGTCTTCCACATTCGCCTATAGTGCGGTTGAGATCAGTGGTAATATACTGAACACCTTTAGTGGTGGTTCGGTTATTCATGGACTTTCGATAAGTTCGGCAAGTCAGAAAACATCCGTGTTCAAAAACAAGGTCTTTGATCTGGCCAGTGCCAATGCCAGCTCGCAGATTTATGGAATGTATCTGAACGGAGGCACCAGTAATTACATCTATAACAATATTATCGGTGATCTGAGATCAACGGCTGCCAATGTTGTACTATCCCTGGCGGGGATTTATGTTGATGGTGGTTCCTCAAATTCAATTTATTCTAATACTGTGTACCTGAACGGAAGCAGTACAGGGACTAATTTCGGGTCCGCATGCATATATGCCAATACAACGCCACCCCTTGATCTTCGGAATAATATACTTGTGAATAGTTCTACTCCGAACGGTACCGGACGAACCTGTGCTTATCAGCGCAGTTCGACCGCGCTTACCACTTTTGCCCCATCATCCGACAACAATCTGTTTTATGCAGGAACCCCATCTTCATCAAGGCTGATCTTTTACGACGGAACCAATGCAGATCAGACGCTTTCAGCCTATCAATCCAGGGTTTCCCCCCGTGAGGCGGTTTCAGTTACAGAAAACCCGTCATGGAGCAGCACCGCGGGCTCGAATTTACAGTTTCTTCACATCAACCCATCAGTATCGACACTTATTGAGAGTGGCGGTTCTGTGAATACTATACTTACAGATGACTTTGATGGAGATTCACGAAACATCCATGCAACAGACATTGGGGCAGATGAATTCAGTGGTATTTCCCCGCGGCCTTTGATTGTTCTAAACTCCATTAACCCACCGGGGAACCTATGTTCAACTGCAGCCCGAACCATTTCCGTGGATGCAACTACACCCTCAGGGACAATAAACGGTGTGACAATCAGCTATAATAACGGAACAGCCACAGGGCCTGTCAGCATGACCAATACAAGCGGTAATACATGGGTTTATACCATCCCCTCCGCCAATCCTTCAAATGTTGCAGTCACATGGAGTGTAAAGGCTACCAGTTCGGTGTCGGTTTCAAGTGTATGCAGCGGAACCTACCAGGATGATCCCCTTAAAGGCGTGACTACTTCTGCAACATCTTCCGTCAGTTTGGTATGTTCCGGGAATCCAACGGAATTAAGTGTTGCACTCGCAAGACCCGGGAATTCTGAGCAAATCTATCCGGGTTATAATGAAATTTCAACAATAAATTCTTATCCATCAGCTTTTGCGAACTACTACTATCAAACCTGGCAACAGATAGTTTTTACGGCTGCTGAACTGCATGCTGCCGGGCTTACAGCCGGCTACCTGACCGGGTTGCAATTTAATGTTGCTGAAGTATATCTGCCTGCAACGGCAGCAAATTATTCGATCAGCCTTTCAACCACCACAGCTGCAAGTCTGACCACCTTTACTAGTTCTGGGCTTACACAAGTATATTATAACCCGCTATATCCATTTTCGGTTGGCTGGAATAACCTCCCTTTCTCGACACCATATAACTGGGACGGAGCCTCGAATCTCTTGGTCGATATCCGCATAGATGGCAACAAAAGCGGTAATGCAAAAACTTTTTATACTACTTCTTCTGCCCATTCCTCTGTTTGGGCTGCTTCATATAATACTAATAACCCTTCATTTTTCAATTCAAATCCTGGAGCAATAGCAGTAAATGCGAGACCCAATGTAATTTTTTCAGGCAACACGGTATTTACTCCTGCATCCTATTCCTGGTCAGATGGATCCACTGTTGTTGGAACTACGAATCCGCTTAATGTCAGTCCAACCCAAACCAGCACTTACACCTGTACGAGCAGTGCAAATGGCTGCCAGGTTGTATCAAATGCAGTTAATGTTAACGTGCTGGCCCCTGTAATTATTACTTCTCAGCCTGCTGCCTCCGTTAAATGTTCGGGCGAAAATGCGTCCTTTTCAATACTGGCCAGCGGTACCAATTTAACTTACCAGTGGAGGAAGAATGGCAGCCCGATTTCTGTCGGCAACAATGCCAGCGCGGGAACACCGACATTCTCCCTAAACAATGTATCTGCTGACGACGCCGCTATATATGATGTTATCATGACTTCTGACTGCGGCGGCCCGCTTACCAGCAACGGATTGTCAACACTGACTGTCAACCCGGTACTTCCCGTCAGCGTTTCGATAGGAGCATCAGCAAACCCGGTGGTCGCCGGAACACAAGTCATATATACGGCCACCGCTGGAAACGGGGGGGCAGCACCCGTATATCAATGGCGGGTAAACAGCGTAAATGCAGGGACAAATAATCCAATATTTACGTACGTCCCGACGAACAATGATACCATTACCTGCATGTTGACTTCCGATGCCTCCTGTACAACAAATAATCCCGCGACTTCCGCCGTGGCAATCATGACTGTTGATCCTGTTATATTATCTGTAACACCCGGCAATCAGAATGTCTCAGAACTATCGGGTACCACTTCATTTGAGATAACTTCCAATACAACCTGGACAGCAATCAGTGATCAGGCCTGGTGTGAAGTTACACCTTCAGGTGAATTGGGCAACAGGACTATAATTGCGAACTTTACCGAGAATATGACGACTGATCCAAGGATTACAACTATAACGGTATCAGCTCAGGGCTTGCCACCAGTTATCGTAACGGTAACTCAAAGTGGAGTATCTGATAAAACTGTTAATATGGTGATGTTCCTTGAGGGATTATACGCCGGGTCGGGATTGATGCGCCCTGCAATGGATGAGAACGGAGTGCATTGGGGAGAAACAATTGCGGACAAGATCACAATAGAGCTGCACAATTCAACTGATTACCCCACCATAATCAAGACCATCAGCAATGTGGACCTGCTCACTAATGGTACGGCCAGTTTTACTGTTCCAGGGACACTTAGAGGAAATTATTACATAACTATCCTTCACAGGAATACGATCACGACGACGACTGCGGCACCGGTTTCATTTGCCCTCGGCACGATAACCTATGATTTTACAGATATGGTCAGTAAGGCATATGGTAACAACATGGCGATGATGATAGACGGGAAATATGTTTTATATGGCGGTGAAGCCATGCAGGATGGCCTTATTGATGGAACAGACCTTTCCATGGTGGATAACGATGCGTCCGGGTTCACCAGCGGTTATCTGCAGGCTGACATCAACGGGGACGGATTGGTGGATGGCACAGATTTGTCTGTGGTTGATAATAATTCGGCAGGTTTTGTTTCTTCCAGTTTACCATAAACGGAGTTAACTATTAAGCTGAGGGTAGTGGGTCCGAATCCCATTTTCCGCTCAATTAAAATAAAGGGGTTCAGGATTTCTGAAACCATTTTTTGTTGCTGCGCCTGTTAAAATGACATTCCGCAATTCTATTTTTCTATTTACTCGTGGTGCCAAATCATCTTGTAATTTACTTATCTTTACAAATTCTAAATAATAATTTCAGTTATCATAAATTAATCTCTCCGTGATGAAAATAATATATCTCATCCTTTTTATTCTTGCCGGTTTTTCAGGTATGGCGCAGCAGCAGCCGATCACTCCCGCAGTCGTGCAAAAACCAGTTTATTTTGATGTTTCACCTCCCTTGCGCGATATGGTGAATCAATCGCAATTTCCTGCCGACAGGTCATGGAAAGATGGCATTGTAAAGAACGTTTTTGGGATTAAATCAGATAGCCGGGAATTGTTACCAAACTATAATGATCCGCTCATTCAGCGATACAATGGACAAACGCAAGCGGATACCACCATTCAGAATTTTGAAGGTCTGGGTGGCGGGACTTATATTCCCCCGGATACCGACGGGGATATCGGCCCCAATCATTATTTCCAGGTTGTGAATGCCTCCTATGCCATCTATAACAAGGTCGGGCTGAAATTGCTGGGACCCTCTCCAAGCAGCTCTGTTTGGAACGGTATGCCCAATAATTCGAATGATGGTGATGCGGTCGTTCTTTATGATGAAATTGCAAACAGGTGGATATTCACACAGTTCTCTTTACCTAATTATCCAAACGGACCATTTTACCAGATGATTGCAGTTTCACAGACTCCGGATCCGACAGGCAGCTGGTATCGCTATGAATATTCCTTTACAGCTATGCCGGATTATCCTAAATTCGGAATATGGCCCGATGGATATTATATGTCATGTAACCAGTTTTCAGCCGGTGCCGGAAATTTCGCAGGAGTCGGTGCTGCCGCCTTTGACAGGTCACAGATGTTGACTGGAAACCCAGGTGCACAGATGATCTGGTTCACACTTCCCTCTTCCAATGAGGCATTCGGAATGATGCCTTCTGATTGTGATGGCGCATTCCCGCCTGCAGGTACACCTAATTACTTTACTTATCGTTCCGGTGCCGGATCCAGCCACCTGGGCATTCTTGAATTTCATGCAGACTGGACAAACACAGCCAATTCGACCTTTGGCAACCTTCTTTCCCTCCCTGTGAACACTTTCAGTTCAAGTCTTGGTCTGGGTATCCCGCAGCTGGGAACCGCTGTCAGGCTTGCGACACTGAGCGACCGCCTTATGTACCGGCTGCAGTTCAGGAAATTCAATGATCATTGGTCAATGGTTGTCAACCATACCGTGAATGCGGGGTCGGGTATTGCCGGTATCCGCTGGTATGAGCTGCGTAAGACATCCGGAGCCTGGGAAGTTTATCAGCAGGCTACTTACGCTCCTTCTGATAATCTTTACCGCTGGATGGGAAGCATGGCAATGGATACGGCCGGGAATATTGCCCTGGGCTATTCTGTGTCAGGCACCACAATCTATCCTTCTATCCGTTATACAGGACGGTTGAGCACGGACCCGCTTAACCAGATGACTATAACAGAACGCAGGATAAAAGATGGCGGAGGCTGCCAGACAAGCACTTCCCAGCGTTGGGGTGATTACAGTTCCTTAAGGATCGACCCGTCGGCCCCGACTACCTTCTGGTATACCACTGAATATTATTCAACAACCTCAAGCAGCAGCTGGCAAACCAGGATTGCATCATTTACTTTTGAAAATGTTTTTTCATCCTATGCCAGCGTTAGCCCGGTTAAAGTCTGCAGTGGTGATTCCGCCCAACTTACTTCAGTGACATATGGCGGATCCGGCAACTATACCTATTCCTGGACCTCCCTTCCGGCAGGCTTTATTTCGACCCTGAGGAATCCCAAAGTTGCACCTTCGGATACGACAAAATATATTGTTGTCGTCAGCGACGGTATACAAACCCATCACGACACAACACAGCTTGCAATCATAGCTCATCCTGTATCTTTCGCTGGGAATGATACCACTGTTTGTTCAACCATGACTTCCATCGATCTGCACGGAACAGCCAGCGGTTATAACGCTGTCGCCTGGGCTACATCCGGCAACGGTCATTTCAGCAGTACATCCACCCTGAACACCACCTATACATTTGGTCCGGGCGATTACTCGTCGGGGTCGGTCAACCTGAAACTTGTCGCCGTGCCGATCAACCCGTGTTCCGGTAATGCTGTCAGCACAAAACATGTTATTCTCGATCCCTGTAATGCAATCAATGAAGCAAAAACCAGCGACCCATTTATTGTAATACAGCCAAATCCGGCAAGGGAATCCATAAGAGTCATTATAAGCGGCCTGCAAAACAAAACAGCTGTCCTGACGCTGATGACCATGAATGGACAAACAATCCAATCGATGGATATTCCGGCGTCTGCCTCGTCCTTCACAAAGCAAATTGATTTGCATAATTATACCGCCGGTAATTATATTGTCCGGCTTAAAACCGATAACAAAACCATTACAACGCAACTTGTGGTATATTAATCTGGTCTGATTTTCAGGGAACAGGTATTTGCTGGATTTATAGCCCGTCACAAATATGATATGACGAAAACCTTATCCGCTAATGCAGGTACCGTCTTGTTCCTCTGGCAGGTCGGACCGATGTCCGTGTCGGACAGCGCCACCGTAAAATGGGCTCTGGATAATGCCGACGGATCGTTCACTGGTCAGCAATCCACTGTAGGGAGAACTTTTTCCGGGACGAAGGCAACTGCATTTACCGGCTCAGACGACAATTTTTATATCGTCGTCAACGCTGAGGTACTTACCTCAGCCTTACAGGTTCGTGATTATCCGGTGATCTCCTGCTTCCCGAACCCTGCCGGTAATTTTATTACCATTCCAGGGATTAACGGAAAGGCCACAATCCTCTTTTATGATCCATCCGGTAAACTTGTTCTGAAAAAAAACGCCTTCCCCGGTAAACCCATTGATGTCCGTCAATTTTAACACGGCACCTATGCCCAGGCAGTGGTCTCCGACAGGGCTGGATCCTTCAGAACTGTTTTGGTAAAGAAATAGGGGGACGAAGTAACAAGGTGAGTATTCAAAACGACCAACAATCCTCAGAACTCAAGCCTGTCTCTTTTACAATACCATTTCGGCATCCCTTCCCAGGTAATGCATCCCATAAGCCGCACTTCGCCTCTCTTTTCCCTTTCTCCTTCTTCTGGGGGCGGTTCTCCATAAGAACAAGGAATGACCTTATCATTCTTAAGGCATTTGGGGCAGTTCTTTCTGCGTTTTCCGTTGGTGGCCATGGCGTGGGTTCCTTTTAATAATCAAATATATTAAAATATTATCGTATTATATTTAAAGACAGGGACAAATTAACGGAAAATTCTGAAAACAGATACAGTTATAGAAAGGGATGGTAATTTTGCGCCAAAAAAGTTGCGAAACTATTTTATCCTTACCTTCGTGTTATGCCAAAACAGCCGAAACCGGAATTTAACAGCCGTATCTTCTGGGATGTGAATTTTGAGAAGATGGATCTGGATGCAAGAGCTTCTTTTATAATTGAGCGTGTATTCGAACGCGGCGATGTTGATGATATCCGTCAATGCCGAAGATATTATGGAGATGAAAAGGTTACAACAGCCTTGTTGAATGCTAAATTTCTTCCCCTTCACATTATCCATTTCGCAAGCGCCATAATTGATAAACCATTGAATGAATTCAGATGCTACACCTTGAGGCAGTCGAACCCGGAACTCTTTCCTTATTAAATCAGTTAATGACCATTGAAATACTTCAGCCATTTTCACTGGTTGGGGGGACCGCATTGGCATTACGTTATGGCCATAGGGGGTCGATCGATCTTGATTTATTTACCCATCTGAAATTTGATCAATTCCAGATCATTCTGGAACTTGAAAAAGAATTCCACGATCAATTTGTTTTCGTCCGGGAACATTCCATCTTAAGTGTCTTTTGCTTTATTAATAACATCAAGGTTGATCTTATTCATTACCCTCATTTGCCAATAAGCGGGATCGAAACCATTGAAGGAATCCGGTTATATAACGATGCTGACATTGCTGCTATGAAAATACAGGCTATTTTGGGAAGGGCGAAGAAAAAAGACTTCTGGGATTTATTCGAATTACTAAAGCATTATTCGTTGCAGCAAATTGCCGATTGGCATAAACAAAAATACCCGAGCCAGATGCTCGCCATCAGTATTCCTCATGCAGTAACCTATTTTGTAGATGCCGAGGAGACTGAAGAACCGGTGAGTTTTAAAAATCAAACCTGGGAGGAAGTAAAAAAGGGGATCAGGGATGTTGTCAGTGGTTTCCTGAAGTAATCATTTAACCTGACTTTATGAAAAAGATCCTCTGCGGCAACGAAATGGACAAAATGCCCGACTGGGCATTCAGAATAATGGCCTTTATGTTTAAGGTGACTGATCTGGTTAAATCCCCCGACCGGAAACTGGATCCTTTCGATATCCAACAGGGACAGACAGTAGTCGATTGGGGCTGTGGAACCGGCCGCTACCTCAAACAGGCAGCCGTATCACAAAACCCAACGGCATACTGATCCTTGAAGACGGTCACCAGCCTCGGACCCTCGCAAAAGAAAAGGTACTATGTTCCGGATGCTGGGAGATCATTTCTGAGACAAAGGAACACCTGCGGTGCAGGCCAAACGCGTAACGGCAAATTAATTGCAAGTTGTAAGTTGCAAGTTGTAAGTTATTTCTGATATCCGGCATCCGGCATCCAGCATCCAGCATCCAGCATCCAGCATCCCGCATCCGCCCGGACATGACATGTCATGTCCCTACTTGATCTCAACCAACGCGCTGCACCAGGGCTTGTCAACAACATAATGGTCGTTGCCTTCGTGCCGGGTGATGTAACCGACGGTATGAACGATATAAAGCTGCCAGCCGGGCTTTGCATTGGATAGCAAGTTGCCGCAAAGCATTGAGATGTTGGTTTTATCGTCTCCCCAGGTAACACCGCTGGTGAGCCAGGGCAGGACTTCATCGACCACATTCACGGTGGAGAAGCACAACTCCTTCGGTGAGGTCATATAGGTTACAACAGATTCCATATCTTCAGGCTGGGGCGGCCATTTCGTGAAAATCTTTTTGCCTTCCATATCATTGGATGCAAATACACGCCAGATAATCTTGTTTTCCCGGTTACCGGGATCGTGAGGTTTCCTTTTAAGAAAGTCGTTGATCAGGTCGTTATAGGTTTTTCCTTCAGGGAGGAAGGCCCGCAGGTCGAATTTGCTGTTTTTCGAGATGTAAAATTTTCCGTCACGGAAGTCAAACTGGGAGGGATCGTAGGTCCCGAATTTAGGGTAGCCGTTCTGCGAAACACAAATGGACCCATTGCCGAATGCTTTGATGTAGCCGGGGTCCGGGCTGTCAGGCGGCACCAGGCAGAGGAACAGAAACAACAAAGCTGAACTGACTAAAAAAACCGGTAGTGATCTTTTCATTTTTTTCTCCTTTCTTGTTTAGTTTGAAATACTGACCGAAATATAGTGAAAAAATTAACAATCCGCCATTGAC
>Ga0209697_10005458_pt1 | contig 15860 bp, 14 predicted proteins | sample AliMusrvi5mmetaG_FD_184115 | JGI IMG/M metagenome (GOLD analysis project Ga0209697, IMG submission 184115) | Freshwater lake bacterial and archeal communities from Alinen Mustajarvi, Finland, to study Microbial Dark Matter (Phase II) - Alinen... | ecosystem: Environmental > Aquatic > Freshwater...
AACCACAAAGGTACAGACTGTCATGGGCAGCTATCGATGGTCCACCGAATCAGTGGCCAGAGACACGCTGCTCTTGAAGTACTTGGGAGTGGATACCAAATAGTGTACGCTTTATCCGACTTTCAAGTTATTAAATCACAACGTTTTTCTTATGCATCATCCTGGTCTGAACGTCATGCCGCCTATGCGGCCGGGCTTGGAACCTTCGGTCTCTGTGACGGCCTTATCACCGCCAAGGGAAAAGCGATGCGTGTCGGGTCGGTAGTGGCAAAGATATCGCTTGAGCCAACCCCGCGCCTCTACACCGGACATCACGACTATTGTCTCTTTTATACTGATGGAACCTGTGGGAAATGTATTGACCGTTGTCCGGCTCGTGCCATAACTGAGTCCGGCCATGACAAGGAAAAGTGCCGCCAGCATCTTGCCCGGTCTCGTGATTATGTCAAGGAAACTTACAAATTTGCCGGGTATGGATGTGGATTGTGCCAAGTGGGGGTGCCATGCGAGGCAGGCATTCCGGTTAAAGCGGCTCGCGAGGCACTCAAACGAGGAGAGTTGCCACCTCCACCACCTCCTTTAGCATGATGTAATTGATTTTCCACTAAGAAGGCGTTGGTGTTCTCAACCATCGTTGTTCAATGAGGTTCTCATGAATCAAGATACTTACCAAGCGATTCTTGACAGTGTCAAAAATCCAATCGTGTTTGTTGATAACGACCACATCATTCGATATCTGAATCGATCTGCCAAGGTTCGCTATTATGAAAAACGTGGCTATTCAGATTTAATAGGGAAATCACTATTCGACTGCCATAATTCAACTTCAGCAGATCAAATTACCGAAGCTCACGAACGACTGCAAAAGGGTGAGAAGGAGGTATATCTGGAGCCAGACAAAAATCAAGAGAAGGTAACTGTTATCGTTGGTGTTCGTGATGTGAGTGGCATACTGTTGGGATATTATGCGCGGTCTGAAAGACAAAACCGGATACAGTTGAACGCCATGCCTTCCATAAGTTGATAAAGAATATCAATGGATTACCCTTTGTGTCACATCCAATCAAGTTCAGAAAAGGAGGAAAAGATGGAATATAATTTTCTCATCGACACCTATGATACAGAACGACTCAAAATCCTCAGTGTTTGGAGCACGTTCATGGATGAAGATCTTTCAATTCGCCCTGATCCATTGGATAAAAGAGATAGAAATGCCCTCGAACACATGGTGCATCAGTGTTTGAGCGAAAACAGGTGGTTTTGCAATATGCTAGGCGTTGATGTTGGAGCACCTCCCTTACCTAATCCGGAAACTCGAATCGAGTTTATAAAGCGATATGCTGAAGATAGTGGAAAACGACTTGCCATTCTTAAAGAAAAGGATAAAGCCTGGTGGGAAGTTGAGGTATCCTTTTTTGATGTAAAAAGAACAAGAGCCTGGATTTTACTGAGAAGGATTACCCACACTGCGCATCATCGGGCGGAGCAAGGTGTTTTGCTGAGATTACTGGGGAGAGTAAACTATAGTGTATATGGACCGTCAATCGATTCAGGATGTTTGGCCGAACACGGAGCCGTCACTATATACCCATATCCTGACATTAAATCTCTTATTGAAGGGGAGTTGGCAGGTGGACGGAAAGCAAAATTGCCAGGACCTCGCGAGCCATGCACAGAGCGTCCCGATTGTTGAGAAGATACGGAATTGCCAGGATTTTGGTTACATCCGTTGAAAGGGGAGGGGAACAATGGGCCGTCTCAGGTTCAAGAAATTGGCGAGTGGTACTCGAATTGAAAAATGGTCACGCTTACGCAGTCACTTACTAGAACGATTGACCGGCAAGCGAAACCCTTTTGGAAATTCCCTGACTTCTACCGAACCAGTTGCAGCAGATTTTAAAACAGAGCCTACACTGAGCATACCGCATCAAGCAGCAGCCATTCCTGTGGGTTCAATTTGATGGTAGTCGGCTGCTCGATTCCTTTCCGTTTTGGGGGGAGATCCCTTAGAACATCCAACATACTCGGAGTGCATTCGTGTTCGGCTGAGTACGGCAAAGCATAGGAAAGAAAGATCGACCGTAACAGCCGGTCATTACCTTCACCGATGGTGGCTTTGCCGTTTTCCCACCGGGACACCACAGAATCGGAAACACCGAGTATTCGGGCAAGATCCTTGGCTTTTAGGCGAAGTTCTTTACGTATGAAAACTATTTCCTCGGGCTTCAGGAGTGCTTTCTTGTACCGGCAGATTTCAACGCCAATTACCCTGTGTAATTTTTGAGGACTGGGAATAGCTGCGAATTCCTCACCACACGACCGGCACCGATACTGAGTTATTCCCAACAGGGTTACATTCAGTCCGCACTCTGAATATTCATAGGGCTGGTCCCTGATGACTTCCAGGGATTCACCACAAGTATAGCATTTTTCCATCTTTCTCCTCCTACCCAAGCACTGTAATGACAATCGAACTCATTCTTCTGGCTATGGCGACAATCATCGTTCCCGTTCCCCCGTCAAGATCATCACCATGGAATCTGTATTTTCAATTGCCGGTCAGCTTATCAAACTCGCTTGATTGGACTTTGCCATGCGTAAGAATGAATTCCACATCCTGAGTTGTATAACCTCTTTCAGCCATACGCTCTTTAGCGTGTCGGGAGATTATCAGTGTCCCATTCTCGACAATATCGCGGATCAAAGCCGCTGCATCATCCTTGGATAGCTCTTTTGCCGGGTTAAATTCCATATCAACACAATAATGGTAAACATGAACTAAAGTCAAGTTTATCTGCTATGATCTGAAAAAATAGTTCTGGTTGAGAGATACAACACGAATCGATATAGTTAGCACTGTAGCGGTTTTTGAGTAGTATTTGAATTTAAAAAACGGTGACACTCACATAGTCAACTACGAAGATTATTATTACTGAGTTAAGGAATATAAAATGACTATTCAACAACATAGCCCTTTGCATCCAGGGGAATTTATTAAAAGGGCGTATTTGGACCCGTTCAAGATTGGTTCAAATGAGTTGGCGCGTAAATTACAGGTTAGCGCTGGACTGGTTAGCCGATTGCTGAATGGAAAAACCGACCTTTCCCCGGCAATGGCATTGAAACTTTCAAAAGTTTTGGGTCGATCCCCTGAAAGTTGGTTGCTAATGCAGGACAATTACGATCTTTGGCAAGCTCGACAAGAGGTTGATTTAACCAAATATGAAACGATTTGCTTTACGGCGTAAAGAGATACTGCAAAAATACATTGGCTCATCAAACATGGGTCACGTTATCCATGATCGGCTTAGCCTCAAGACGAACACCAAGGGCAGCGCAAACCTTGTTAATGGTATCAAATCGCGGCCTTGCGTTTGGCCGTAGAGCTTTGTACCCGTGCCTCACGGGTTATACCGGAAGATTTAGCAATCTCACTCATTCCGCGAGCACGGGCGATGTCGCCAAGAGCTGCAGCCAGCAAGGCCGGGTCGTTTTCTTCCATTATAATGGTAAGATAAGCGGCAACATCTTCTTCGTCTTTCAGTTGTTCGGCTGGGTCAAAATTGGGAAGGTCAGAAATACGATATTTCTTGGTCATGGTTCACTCCTCAACCATGGCAGCGAGTTTTACTGCCTAGGCAATATCGGTGGACTGACTGGATTTATCGCCACCACCAAGCATTACAATCAATGCAGAGCCAACGATAGGCTTGCCGGTGGTTACTGATTTACTGTTCCAGTAAAAACTTTTATGGTTTCTCACTTTCCTTCTGTCGTTATCCTAAGGGCTTTGCGCGCCTTCAGAGATACAGCCTTCATATCATTGAAAATCCCCTCTATTTTTCCCTAATGGCAAAGTAGGAAGGTCAAACCCGGTGCAGATGCAAATTGGGTTTAGGCCCTGGCTGGTAACCTTAAGAAATCGATGTCCTGTAATTGTCATCTGATAATCATGAAGGTCAACACATGAACGGAGATATCTGAACTCCTGTCGTTCGTATGTGCTGTAAAAGAATAAGGATTGAAAGGTGCTGTGATAATAAAGATATTCTTTGGTAAGGTAAAGTTAGCAGTTGCTCCATTTCTTCTAAATTCTCTGAATTTAGTAAATCCTACACTGTCAGGAAGCATCTTGTCCTAGCTAATCTTCAAGATACATGAGGTTCAGTAGCAACCTCATGTATCTGAAAAAAGAACTATCGATGCTCCTCAAGGGATCTAAACCTACTCCCTCCGTTTTATTTTCCTTTCCCGAACTGAGAACGAGAAATCCTGTGTTTTACATGCCTCGTAGAATGTCCATCAGTGAATGAAGAAGACATTGAAAGATCACACAGAAATGGATACGGTAATCTGATTTGATATTTCAGAGTTAGCAATACAAAACCTTTTTGAGTCTCTGAGAAGACGGTGTCTATGCATGGCATACCGAATCTGACGGTAAAGGAAGCAAAGAGCCCTCTTGATTTTGAGTTAGACGGCAGGAAAAAAACTATGATGTTTTTTGGAGCGATTCTTGCGTTTATAGGCAACATCATAATTTGGCAAATTAGCTGGACGGAATCCGTCCAGCTAATAACTTGTTGGTCGCAGGAGAATATTTACAAAAAGGAGGAAAGAGATGGCGTTCAGCCAAATAAGTAAATTGCGGAAGAGTGGGTTAACTTCCCTTGGGATGATCAAGCTGATTTTCCAATGCAATTCTCTTTCTGGTTTGACAGGGATTACCATCGTATCGGCCTATACCGACCCCGTTATCATCGGCGAACTGCTGGATGAGTTGCAGGGTATGTTCGATTCTCGATTTCGGGTCCGGGTGTTGCTGGACATGGGAGCAAGCGGCTACCATCGCGATAATATAATCACCGATAGCCTTGAGAAACTCGCTGAGCAGTTGCGTGAAGATTTCGGTAAAGAGAGCGGCATTTTTGTCGTCAATCTCGGACGACTTATGCACTCGAAAGTCATCTTGCTCCACTTTGGTAAAGAAAATCGCATTTCTCTCGGGTCCCTCAACTTCACCAGACGCGGCTTTTTCGTCAACGAGGAGATCCAAGCGCACCTTGAGCGCGAGAAGGACGTAGAAGATGTCCTAGAATATGTCGCCTTGATCTTCAGAGACAAAAGATGCAGACAACTCCCGTTCTCCCAGCACATCAAAGAGGATACGGTTTCATCCACGAGGGAATGGCTGCTGAGAGGAAGACTTTTTTTCGAGGACAAGGCGGCCAACCCGTATAACTTCAAACTGGGACTCCCTAAGAAACTCCTAAAACAGCCTGCCTTCGTCATCCCCGGGGCCGAGGCAGAGGTTTCCGACAACATCTCCATCCTCAGTCTGCTCAAGATTCCCAGAGCAAAGCAGGCAGGAGGGTGGAAGACCTACTGCATAGCTACATGCTATGGTTACTGGTGTCCGGCACAACTGGTCAAGCGGACACAGGAACATATTAAGGAGGCGGTGGCAACAAAGCGGGAATCGAAGGTGGAGAAAGTTCTGCAGAATTCCAGACAACTGGAAAAGAAGTTTTTCGCTACTTTCAACAAGATTGAGAAGAACATTGATCAATTGAACAAGAAAAACAGGACTAGGTTCCGCTGGGACAAGGACGGCGCGTTGAAGCGCCTTAAGAAGTGGCTTCCGAGGGTACTGGTCAGGCTGGCAGATCCAAGAAATATGGAAAGGCTTCTGGCGGGAGTCGACGATTCCGTTGTTCCGGACCTCTGGTCTGGCGACGAAATCGCCCTCAGGGACTTCGAAGAAACCTTCTGCGCTCACATCGTCATAGAGCTGTCGAAGTCCAGGGTGCAGAACTGGGTCGCCCAGTGGTTGAGGGACGGGCAGGAGCATTTCGAGTTCGGGAATGGGCTGGCTCTCCAGGAAAGGTGGGAGGAGTCGTGGGACGACGAGGACGCTTGGCATGAGTGGCTGCACTGTTGCATTTCGGACCCATTCGCTGAGTTGCCCGACCAATGGGAGCTGGAGTAGAGGGGGGTAATGACAAGAGGGCAACCCTTGAAAGTAGAAATGAAATGTGATTCCCAACCAGAAAAATGGACGCCGACCGCCCGATAAAGACTAGGCGGTCGGGTCATTTCCCGATCCGTTAGCGATTTAAAAAAATATGGCAAGACCATTCCTAAAAGACAGCAAATCAAAAGATGAACTATATGAATGGATAAAAAGTGGCATTCTAACATATTCGAAAAATTCATTACTTTGCTGGGCTGATGAAGATTTTCTATGTGGCCATTTCTTTTCCTCTATATCCGGCACTTGTTCTTTTAATTTTGGCAACTTTGATATCAAATCCTATAAATTAAGAGGTAGGGGACCGTCTGCACCAGAGAAAGTTATCGGAGCTGATGGAATAGGAATTGTTATTTTAAAGTATCAAGACATTCACTTAAAGGGTTTCTTTTTATATCAAGCAAAAAAGGCTAAAACTACCGGTGACGGTTTAGGTAGAGCAAAAGAAGAGTGTGATGTAATGCTAACCCATACTCCAGCGTCTTATCTTTTAGTCCTTATGCCAACTGAAGTTAAAATGATTGGTGCAATGGCTGTTAGTGCAAATGCAAAAAAATCTCCATCATTAAACAATCTACCATTCCTAAGCTATCCCAGATTCGTGGTTGAACATTTACTCCATGGAATAATGCTAGAGCCTTTGAAAAATTTGAGGCCAACATTGTCAGTCGATTTAAACTCAGAAATAAAAAACATTACTGCTGTAATTGGAGGGAGTGAAAAATATATAGATGAGGTTAGTAAAAAACTTGAGCAAGAGCTAAGTAATATATTAGAAATGGATGATCAGAGAAATGATGATAACGATATAAAAAATGAAAATGAACACTAACAAGTCATTTCTACGGACCCTGCAAACTGCGCGGGTCCGCAGGATTCCACGTTAGGGCTTGTGAGAGGGCATGAATTATCCTGTTCCAGTCATCGCCTACGAGCATGCGGAAGCAACCCTCGATAGGACCACAGTCTATGACTTCTGTGAAATAAAGGATGTCGATAGCCTCAGGATCTGCCCATACTGCAAGTCTTCATACATTCAATTCCCACAGCACACGGATGACGAAGGTCTTTGTCAGTGCGGGTATTGCGGCTGGTGGAAACTATTAGATCTGGAAGAAGTGTCTCATGGTTTTGGCGCCGAAGACATACGATCGATCTCTGCAATCGCAAAGGAGTTCCAGGTTAGCTCTCTTGAGGTTCCCATACGAGCACTCCGAAGCTATCTTGTGCGCCATCCACGAGACATCGCCCACGTTGATCCAACGGTCTTTGAGAGATTAATGGCAGATTGTCTACGAGATGCGTTCAATCCTTGTGAGGTACTCCACGTTGGCCGCAGTGATGACGGCGGAATAGATCTGAAACTCATCCTTGGCAACGACGCGTGCTATCTCGTACAAGTCAAGAGGCGTAGTTTTCTAGATAGAAAGGAAGGAGTGGAGGTCGTACGCTCTCTGAATGGCGTCCTGTTCAAGGAGGGAATACCGAGGGGCATGGTTATCACAACCGCTCACGCGTTCACGACGAGAGCTCATGGGAGCACCAAGATCGCCACACCGACAGCGGTCCCATACGACATGAAACTTGTTGCGTTCGACGAGGTCATTTCAATGCTAAAACTGAAGCCGGTGTTTCCCTATGAACCATGGAAACGATTCTCCTTCCGTGACAATGGAACTGAAAGACAGTCCTAACCCCAAATTTGCACTGGACACGGATAGAGTCCCATGCCCGTGAAACTTCGCGTTGAACGTCACCGCGAGGATCGCTCAGTCTGCCGCAGCATTATAGATACAGGAGCAACATATGTCCATTCGGGTGTTTATCAGCTACAGCCACGACTCCGAAACGCACAAGCAGATGGTACTTGAGTTCGTGAATCGCCTTAGAAATGACGGTATCGATGCAATAATTGACCGGTACATCAATGCACCCCTGCTAGGCTGGCCGCGCTGGATGACCACGCAGATTGAGGACGCGGATTACATAGTGTGCATCTGCACTCCACACTGGACATCCAGATTTGAAGGGAAGGAACAGGCAGACCATGGCAAGGGTGCAACGTGGGAAGGCATGTTGGCAACACAGATTCTCTACGAAGGCGGTACGCTCAACCGTAAATTGATTCCTGTAGTCCCCGATGAATACGCCGAGGCGATCCCGCTTGCGCTGAGACCCTTCACCCACTACCGTCTACCAACAGACTACGATCGCCTCTACTGGCACATCACGGGTCAGCCCGAGGTTTCCCCGCCCGGTCTTGGAATAATTCGAAAGAGACCATCATCCTCCACCGGCTCAACTATGTCACCGGAAAGCGTTAAATCTGATGGGCTGCCACCCGTCCCATTGGTAGTTCCTATTATATTGAGCAGCACAGATCTTCCTCAAGACGCAAAACGCCTACGGAGCCTCCAGAATTTCGCCTTGATGTGGGCACTAGTTGACCAGTTGGATGGTGGCGGATGGGGCAGATCCCTCGCTCCTTGGATGCATCAGGTTTGGGCTGACGTGGATGAGATCAGAGTCGACGCATCCATTCGAACCGAAGGAGGAATAGAGTCAGCCTGTCTGATGGTCTACTTCCTTGCTGGAGCTGGCGTTCCAAGGGGTAAGTGGTCGGACGTGGCCTTGAGTTTCCTCTCGACGCATCGCCACAAAAGGTCGGGCCAGTACGGCACGCTTGCAGAACTCCGCGAGGGTTCGCGAAGAATTCTTGGGCATCCGCGCCACACCGCTTGGGCTGCAATCGCTTGGCTTAGCTTGAATGAACTCTATGACGGAAGCTTCTCTCGGGAAGTGAATGACGCGCTCGTGGCCCTGTTCTGCGAGGAATCGCAAGATACGGTGGAGGAAGATCGCAATCCTGCGGTGCTCTATGTGTTGCAATGCCTTCTCGCCGCGGAAGCAACTGAGCCTTCGGCATTTCGCCTTTATTCTCCAACCAACGACGCACGTCTTGCCGCTGAGTGGTGGTTTCGGGCGCGATCCGACGCCCAGTTGCGCCGCGCAGAAGTTTCAAACACTGACGTCGAGAACCGACTGGAGAGGCTACGACCATGTCGGTTTGCTCCCATCCAGGGTAAACCTCAACTTACCGGAGGTCTGGTCTATCCATACGGTGGCTTTGCCCGCATGCAGACCTACACACACCTTCTCTCGTGCTGCTTTCTAAGCAAGGCCACTCCTAAGAGCCTTGTCCAGCGCTTGAAGGCTGGGTTGATGTCAGTCATTGACTGGTATATCGAAGACGCTGGGGATGGCGGTTTCGAAAATCCGATGCAAAGCCCAAATTTGACTGAACTCCGATACCCTCTACGCGGCGTCCGACCGTTCCCTGCCTCTAAACATCCTGACGCTGCATGTACCGCCCTACTCCTATTTGTCCTCTCTCAGGTTGAGGCACTTGGCACCCTAGGAATCGAGGATTCTATCAAGGTGGCCCGCATCCGCCGCATGTTGGCATGGGACCTCATTCACTGCTTTGATCGCTTTCTTGTTGAGCCAGAGTACTTTCACTACACTGCTGCGACCGCTTTTGCCTCCTTCCTTCTGGCTGACGTACGAGTTGTTGGCGGGGATAATCAAGACGGAAACGAGGCACAATTCGCCCGACTCGTTAACTCGACAGATGTTTCCTGCCTCACCCGAGAAGGCATTGAGAAAGCGGTTGCTGAGTTCGTATTCTACTGCGATGGTCCCGGAGCACTCCCTGCCCAGGTCTTCTCGGACTCAGTTGTCGAGCATCTACTGAACCGGAGTGGCCTTGAGTTCCCTGACCACGGCCAAAACCGTACGGCACAGGCCTACAACCGCTGTGCGGACCAATTTGCCCACATGGTCGATGGCCTACTCAACGCGAATCCGGACGGACGCGGAGCGACGATAAATAACCTGCATACTCGATTACGAACCACGTTTGGTGAACAGAATCAATGTCGCGTGTTAGATGTTGGTTGTGGACCTGGGAGGCATACAGCCGACATGGCCGCATTGGGCATGCTTGCCTATGGAGTTGACATCTCGGAAGGGGCTATTAACGTGGCCCGCGATACATTCCCATATCTAAGTGACCGGTTCTACATCGGCGACGTTGATGTAGATGCAACATGGAATAAGTTGGAAGAGGTGATGCCTTTCCACGGGATCTATGCAGTTGCATCGCTTCATCACATCCCTACTGAGGTGCTGGACAGAGTGTTGACACGAATACACCGTGCTCTCGTGCCTGGAGGCTGGGTATTGATTAGTCTCCAGATTGGAAGACGGAAAGGCTACGACCCTGACGGTAGGTTTGTTGAGTACTACGCTGAAGGCGAACTCTCACGGAGACTAACGAGCCTCGAGTTCGTCCAAGTAGATTCGCTTGGCCTTTTCGTGGTGCCAAATGGAATGAGCACGTTCCGAAGACAGATGACGTATACCTTTGAGGAAGTCGTCGCTCAGAGGCGGCCAGATTAACCGGCCGCTTTGAGCACCATCGGGCGAGTTCCGGGGACACGATATCGAATTCCAACAATAAAATGCACCAGGTAAACTGGTGATTTTCGCGTTGACGTTTTTAAGGATTCCGAGTTCAGGGAAATCAGAAAGCATTCCCAATTCATCCTCGAATCGGTGTTGGTCTTTGTTTTTGTGATCAGTGTGAGGTATAAAAATCCTTGACTTTCGAGTCTTTTCCAAAATGAGAATTTTGTTCAAGATCAAGGTATGCGAGAAAATTGCACCGTAGGCATTTGCTCAATATTTCGAGGATATAATTTCTAGCATAACGAGGAAATTGGGCGGGAAGACTATGTTACAAACGGATCTTTCTTTACGCCACTCTAAACACCCAGAATGCGATCAGGATTGCTCGGGTGCTTTGCTGTTCATCGCATCGGAAATAAACACCGGGGTGGACATACTCAGTTTTGTAGGCTGGCATGGGTTCATTGTATAACCACTATAAAGGAGGAAAAGGTCGTGCAATCAGATAGAGGAGCAAGGAAAAGACTTCGTGAGAGCCTCATAGACGGACAAGCCAACGACCTGAAATGTAAGCTTCATGGTGAGTTTGAAATAATCGAGGGGAAGGCAAAAGATACGTGGGTTTCACTGATGGGACATGACAAGGGTTCGCACAGTGGCAGCACCCACCTCAAAGGCACTGAAGACCTGATATCCCATGTTTTGGAAAAGATGGCCTACATCGAATTGAGCTCAGTTGAGTCCTTTGTGCTCCTCTGCTCCGTCCTTCTGCATGATATCGGAAAGATAGTCGACCACAGTGCAGCCCTAAAGCTCGACAAAGATCCGTTCGTAAAACGTTCCATGCTGGCTCCCTTTCTGAAAGGAAAATCAGTTGAGACTCTCCATCATGGAATCGTTTCAGCAGCGTTTATTCTGAAGAATCATGAAAGTTTAGGGTTCAGCGATTTTGGGATCGCAGAGTGTGTCGCAATTGTCTGCGCAGCTCACAATCTCAATACTGCTAATGAATTAAAAAAAGAGGGTGTCCTTGGAAACAGGTTCCTTGACCAATATGGGAGAATCCGCATGTCCGCTCTTTGTGCGCTGCTGGCACTGGGTGACGAATTGGACAACAGCTATCACCGGGCGACTCCTGAATGGATCAAACCATCCAAAGACGAGACAAACACGAAACGGGAATTGCGGGCCAAGCTGAGCGGTATCGAAATCAGCAAATGCGGCAAGCTTCTCGTGGTTCATCTTTCCCGGGATTTGTACGAGCCGTATATAGAAGATCCTGGTAAACCAGAAAAGGATATGGAACCGTACAAATCAAACCTGTTGCGGTACGTCATCGAAGATCTGCTCAACAAGCAGCAACTCCTTGATTCGTGGCGTGATGAGTTTTTTAAGATGCATATTCATCTGCATGGTGTGGCGCTCAATGTCAACGGGCATCTTCTAGACCTGAGATTAGGGCAGGACAATCCCGCAGCACATGAAACCGGCAAGCGTCTCAAATTATCCTTGAATTTGACATATCCAGCTTTTAACGAATTGCTTCGCAAGTGTGACCTTAAAGAGTATCGTATCAAAAAAATCCTCTCTGCAGAAAATAAATGTGAGATCGAAGTCATAGCCAGAGAATATAGCAATGCCATGACTTTCCTTGCTAGCGTCTTGGGGAAGAAAGAGTGGTACTTAAATCTATCGAGCTTAAAACTGGCCGTAGAGCCTAACATTGGTCAGATGAAGGTGGAAAGGGTACTGCATACCGCCCTCCAGTTGTCCTTGAGAAGTTTTGGCCTTACAACTTTCCCATGGGAAACTCTGGCTTCGGAGGCTGGCATTCAGCATCTGGATGAGATCAGACTGATTTTCCACAGACTTTCGATGTTGTCGGAGATTTTTTTCCACCGCCCCGGCGAAGAGAAATCCCGTTTGCTTGAATGCTTGAAACAACTGGGACCAGAATCTACAAATGAGAAAAGCAAGATCATCATAGCTGCCTTGGACGGCGAATGGAGCATGGCCTTCAGCTCCACTTCTGGTAACGAGAGAATATCTTACGAAGAAACTCATAAGATACTCAAGAGCTTTTGCCAATGGCTGTATGAAATCATCGGTGGGACGAATGAAGGTAAAAAAGTGCCGCAGTCTCCAAAAACACAGAGGCCACCGAAATATATCCACATCAGGAACGAAGAACTCAGCTATCTGTTAGACGAGACCAACCCTGAGCACGCGATTTTGTTTCCTGAAATTGAGCGGTGCAGCTGTGGAGAGTCCGGTCCTTCACATGCCGGCATAAACCTTCTGATTACAGGGCCTGCAGGGGTTGGGAAGAGTACTTTAGCAATGGAGCTCATTTCCAAGGGTATCCTTTTTGATGGAATTGACGTCATAGGTCCAGCCATCAATGCCTATTACTCGCTGGAACAACCCCTGGAATCCATCCGGCAAATGACCAGGGGCCTGGACCTTCATGATTCTGATCCTTTAGAGTTTTTCCCTAATTCGGGCAAACGGCAAGAAGCCTATATTAATAGTTTAGAAAAAACAAAGCCTGTTCTACTTTTGCTTGCACTCGCCCCACGAAGTTACGGTAGTGCGGTGGACGAAGAGCGCTTATTCTGGTTCCGGTACGAACAGATATCCAAACTCCTCGAAGAAAACCGGAAAATGTTCATGGCTGGCGAACGAAATTGCAGCTTGAGCTCCATTGTCATTGATAATCTGAATGCCTTCTCGCGCACTCCTCTGGCCAGGCAGCAGATTCAACAGCTTTTCAGGCTCATTTCGTGGTATGGCGTTTTAGGAATTCACATCATTGAACATACTCCGTCCAGTGAAATTACAGCTTTTCAGTCTGAAGTCGAGTTTCTGGCTGATATCGTGGTTCGGCTCAGCTGGATAGAAGGCGATTATCAATACAAGGCATTGGAAGTAGCGAAATCAAGATGCCAAAGACATGTTTTGGGCAAACATCCGTTTAAGATCAGACGGGACAATGGAAAACAACAGCATCGATTACTGGACATTTGCAGCAATGATGAACCTGGTTTCCAGGTATATCCGAGCATTCATAGTCTGGTATCCAAGAGTGAAAAAGAGTCACATGCTAGGGAGCAACAGCGACTTAACGCGCGATTCTCAACAAATGAAGTTTTAAATGCAATGGTGCACAAGAAACCCCTTGGCGACACCGGCATAGCCAAGGATGCTCTCATCGTGCTCCAGGGAAGGTCTGGCGGACACAAGTTGGCCATCGGAATGAGCTATTTGCACGCAAAAGACGACAAGGAAAGTGTGCTTGTCATCAACTTGGGGCAGACCATAAACTATTCAGCCGTCGCCGATAAGCATAACTGGTGGGAAGATTCTGGGAAGGCCTATGATTCAAAGCCCTTCCAGGGTTTAAAATGGTTAAGAAACCCGAAGGTAGACATCGACATGTATCTTCCGCCAGGGAAAATAGCAGTCGAAAAAAAAAATAGAGTTAAACCTCCGCCTGGCGCTGGAGCGATATACGTCTTGAATTTCCATGCCGGATTCCTGCTTCCTGAAGAATTCCTGCATATTGTCAAAAAATTCATTGAGGACATAAATGGCATTGAGGATGTAAATGGTGGAGACAAAAAGAATAAGATCACTCGAGTACTGTTCAACTCCACAGGGCACCTTCCCGAACGCTATCCCTTGCTGGACAAAAACCCTCTCCTTCTGCACGCGCTGGTGCGACTGGTCAAAGGCATGGATGCCAGCCTGATGATCATCGCAGTTAAGGGAATGGGCGAAGACGACAGGATCATGGCATTGGCCGGTATGGCAGACCTGAAGTTTAACATCTATGACCTATCGGAGACAAGGATGCCCGCCGCCTGCAAGCGTGACCTGGAGAAAGCCCAGAAGTCTGCGGCCAGCAACGTGCGCATTATTTCATCGGATAATATTACAGGGAAGGACTATAGCAAAGAATATCGCGTCTTTCAGGTCATATCGACCAAGAATAACCATAATCAACAGGAATTCGAGATCTCGGAGGCCATTAGTCTGTCTTAAGCAGCAAACCTTCACCCAATTCCTTCCACTAGCCGATGGGGAGTGAACAACAGCTGAAGGCGCTGATGGAATAAGTAGTTGTGAGATGGGCTCGAATAATCTTATGGGCTACTCGAAAATTTATAGCAATAAATGGCAGCCAAATTTGTTGACTTTGCTGAAATATCAGAAAGATATGTGCTAATATTTCGAGAATTCATTCAACAGCTATCTCGCAATGGAGATCGACATGCATCAGCTATGATTTCTCGACTTCTGGCGGAGTTCCGTGAGTTCCGGACTCGGTGTACGAGGGATAAATGGAGTGCGAGGGACAGCATACGTATTACCAACAATTCAATACACCAGATGAACTGGTGATTTTTGCGTTAATATTGCCATTTATAAGGTGTGAATTTTCAGTTATCGCTTCAGGTCTCGCAACATAACTACTGTACCTTGGAACTTCTGCTTGCCCAGATTCCTAACAACAAAATATGAATTTTGTCGATGAGCTTCTCCATGAACATCTCGGGTTTTGATAAAGTAAAGAGGAGATATCTGGACTTCTTATAATTCAATCCGTCCCTTTTTCTTCTGAATTTTTCAACAAACGGGAATGCTTCTAATTGACTTCTCAGTATCTGAGTTCAGCTACTACCTTGTAGTAGGAATATTAAAAGCTGGGGAAGTGCTTGGCATAATAATCTATAACCTCAGCAGCTTGGGTACCACGACGAAATTCTTTCTGCTCCTCAAAATCAAGGGATGGCATCATATGGATGAATTGATCATCGGCGTATAAGCTCATTAAAGTTTCGGGTGTGTTTGTTGGTTCGCACAATCCGGCCAAAGATTTTGCCGCTTCAACCGCAGCTCCTATTAAGACGTCAGCAATCTGCACTGCCGGGCTCTCTTTGGAGTCGACCTGATTTACTTCTGACAACTTGAGTGGAAATTTGAGGCTTGTAATTAGGGTCTGCTTAAATTCGATGGCATTGTCATGGTCAATAATACGCTGGAGTATCATATTGTAGTTTTGCAGATTCTTTGACCTGTCGTGTTCGATCCGATATGATCCATCGGCTATGACTTCCATCCGGCTTATCAAGGACTGTAGAACCACAAACGCGGCATCTGTTGTCAATCTAGGAGAAGCGATAGCCGTCAAGCATTCGGGCGATGCGTATGCCAGTGGGCCTAAAGCTTCGTGTCCTTTCGGCAAGCCTGCCTATCATGAAGGTACAATAGCTGGTAAAGTCCGGTGGGGGAGTTGGTGCTGGATCTCGCTCAACAAGCGGGAGAGGTGAAGTTTTCCTTATAATTCCAGGGCAGC
>Ga0209697_10005460_pt1 | contig 15859 bp, 16 predicted proteins | sample AliMusrvi5mmetaG_FD_184115 | JGI IMG/M metagenome (GOLD analysis project Ga0209697, IMG submission 184115) | Freshwater lake bacterial and archeal communities from Alinen Mustajarvi, Finland, to study Microbial Dark Matter (Phase II) - Alinen... | ecosystem: Environmental > Aquatic > Freshwater...
CCCAAAGCGGTGAAGCGGGCTTCACCGCAGTCCGAAAGTACCGCCGCTTTGTGCGGATGACTAACCAGCCTTGCTTTGGAAAAACGCCTGCGTGGCAACGAGACCTTCTTCCAACGAATGGCGCGGCGACCAACCGGCAGCGCGCAGTTTGTCGGCGTTGGCGCGGGAGTGGCGCACATCGCCCGGGCGTTCCGCTTCATGGATCATCCGCGATGAGGATCCGGCGGCATGGATGATCATGGCGGCCAGGTCGTTGATGGTGATCTGGCCGCCATAACCGGCATTGAAAACCCCGGTGACCCCGGCGGTTTCCGCCGCGAAAACCAACGCTCCCACGATATCCTTCACATAAATGAAATCGCGGGTCTGTCCGCCATCGCCGAACACCGTGATATCCTCGCCGCGCACCGCCTTGTCGATGAATATCGGCACCGCCGCCGCATACGCGCCCAATGGATCCTGGCGCGGACCGAATACATTGAAAAACCGGAGCGCGGCCGTTTCTAACAAACCTTCGCGTTGGAACATGCCGAGGTAATGCTCGCCGTCGAGTTTGGTGATCGCATACGGGCTCTTGGGTTCCGGCAGCATCGTTTCGGTTTTTGGCACCGTCGGGTTGTCGCCGTAAATGGCGGCGGATGATGCGAACACGAGTTTTTTCACGCCGCCGGTTGCCGCTTCTTCCAGCACGTTGAGCAATCCGTGAACGTTGATGTCCACGCACTCGCCGGGTTTCTCCATCGACTCCGGCACGCTGACCATGGCCGCGAGATGATATATGTAATCAACCCCGGCGACCGCCTGCCTCACCAGTTCGCGGTCGGTGACGGAACCTTCAATGAAATGATACCGGAGACCGTCGAGGTTGTGCCGGTAACCGGTGCGCAGATTGTCGAGCACGCGGATCTCCGCCCCGCTCTCCTGATAGTGCTCGACAATGTGGGAACCGATGAATCCGGCACCGCCGGTGATGAGGATTTTCATGAGGGTGTGGTGATGATGATGAGGTGACTCTGACACTTGAGTCCCATAACTCCCATTCCTTCCATAGGACTTATAGAACCTATGGGGTCCATTCCTAACAATGGCTTTTCACAATCTCCTCCATGGTTGGCAGCTTGCCTTCCAGCGCGGCGACAAATGCGAACTGGTTGCGGCAGCGGTCGAGGTTGTGCGTGGGGTGTTTGATTTTGAAATAGACATCGCCCTGCAGGTAATCCGTCAGGAAGCGGATGCCGCACTCAAGGGTGAGCAGGATGCCGGCGAACGGCAGGTGGTCCACCTCCGCTTGGGTGAGAAACGATTTGGCGGATCCCAGATAGCCGCTGACAAGGGACTCGAAGCGGTCGAGACGGACATCCAATTGGCTCAAGTCCGGGTTGTCCTCGCGGGTGGTGGGCGCCGCGGTGCGCACCATGTCGCCGAAGTCATAAAGCGCCGAGCCGGGCATGGTGGTGTCAAGGTCGATCACGCAGACGCCTTCCGCCGTGACATCATCTAACAAAACATTGTTGAGTTTGGTGTCGTTGTGGGTGACCCGTTCGGGGATGGTGCCTGCGGCGATGAGGTCGGTGATGCGGGCGCAGTCCGCAGCGCGGGCCAGCGCGAAGCCGATCTCCGGTTTCAGCCCGGCCGCGCGCTTGGCGGCATCGGTTTCTATGGCGGCTTGCAGGGCCTCGAGGCGTTTGGGCGTGTTATGGAAATCCGGGATGGTTTCATGGAGGCGTTGGCCGCCGAGGTCGGCCGCGAGTTTTTGGAAGTTGCCGAACGCGCGGGCTGCCTGATACGCCTGCTCGTTGGTTTCGAGTTCATCATAGCCGCGGGCACGCTCGATGAACGGATAGACGCGCCAGAAGTTGCCCTGGGTGTCGCAGGCGTAGGGTTTGCCATCGTAGGCCGGGATGCAGGTAAGGGTCCTGCGGCGGGCTTCCGGGTTGTGCTCGGCAAGGAGTCGCGCCAGCGAATGGCGGGTGACCCGCGCGACGTTTTCCATCAGCTCGACCGGGGTCTTGAAGACGTTGGTGTTGATGCGCTGGAGAATGTAACGGAGCCGCAGGCCGGCCTGGTCGAAGAAGCCGCAATAGGTGTCGTTGATATGGCCGGAGCCGTAGGGGATCCCATGCACGAAATCCGCACGGATGTCAAACAGGTCGGCGATCTCACGCAGGTTCGGTACAACGGTGGTGGCGGTCATGGCAAGGTGATTGTTAGGAATGGAACAGAACCAAGAACGCCGGAGAATTGCCCGCGACCCGTGGCGGAGTCAATTCGCTTTATGGTCTTAGGAGGACAGGCGTCCCCGCCCAATAGTGTCCATTTAACAGGAGGACAGGTGTCCCACCTGTCTTGGCCGACGGGCTTCCAGCCTGTCGTTTCAGTGGCGGACAGGCGGGACGCGCTGTCTTCCCTAACAGGCGGGACGCCTGTTTTCCGCGAAACCCTCGGCGGTTTCCTGTTGGAGGCGGAGTTGGCCGCAGGCGGCGTCGATGTCGCCGCCTTTTTCGTGGCGCAGGGTGGCGCTCACACCGGCCTGTTGGAGGATTTCGAGGAAGGCTCGGCAGTGGCTGGCGGGTGGGCGTTGCCATTCCAGGCCGGTCACGGTGTTGTAGGGGATGAGGTTGACCTTGGCGTGGAGACGGCGGGCGTGGCGGGCGAGCAGCGTGGCCTGTGCGGACGCATCGTTGACTCCTTGGATGAGGATGTACTCGAACGTGAGGTGCTGTTTTCTACGGGAGTTCCAGTAGTCGAGCGCGGCGAAGAGATCGGCCAGCGGCCATTTCCGGTTCACCGGCATGATCTGCTGGCGGACCTCGTCGGAGGCGCCATGCAGCGAAATGGCCAGCCGGATTTGCTGCGGGTGTTCGGCGAGCCGGTGGATCTGCGGGACCAGCCCGGATGTGGAGATCGTCAGATGGCGGGCACCCAGGTGCAGGGTTTTGTCACCGGTGATGAGGGTGATGGAAACTAACAGATTATCAAGGTTGGCGAGTGGTTCGCCCATGCCCATGAAGACCAGGTTGTCCACGCGTTCGCCGGAGAGGTGTTCGGCGGCGAGCACTTGGCTGGCGATTTCGGCGGGATCCAGGTTGCGGGCGAAGCCGGCCAGGCCGGAGGCGCAGAACTTGCAAGCGTAGGCGCAACCGACTTGTGACGATACGCACAGTGTGCGGCGGTCGGATGTCTCGCCATAAAGCGCGGCGTTGGCGGGAATCAACACGCTCTCGATGTAGCGGCCGTCGTGCAGGCGGAACAGGAACTTGCGCGTGCTGTCCGCCGAACCCTGGGTGTGCGCGTGATCGAGGGCGGTCAGGCGGAATGATTCTGTTAGCTTTTCCCGCAGCGCCACCGGCAGGTTGGTCATCTGGCTGATAGATATGGCCTTCTTTTTCCACACCCATTCGAGGATCTGGTCAGCGCGGAACGACGGCTCGCGGGCGTCCTTCAGCCAAGCGGCAAGGGATTCCGGAGAGATGCCGGTGAGTGCGGGTAGGGCCATGGAATGTGCGGTGTTTCCTGACGGGGCAGGGGTTCAAGCTAGCGCCATGGGAATTTGAGCGCAAGCCGGGGATTTCCAGGATGGATTGGCCCGTCGTGATTGTTAGACTTGTCACGATGTGTTGGTCCGGCGCACACTTGGAGCACATGAAGCGAGTGATCATCCACACCGACGGTGCCTGCAAGGGCAACCCCGGACCGGGTGGGTATGGGGCGGTGTTGGTGTGTGGCAAGCACCGCAAGGAACTATCGGCCGGCTACCGGCTGACCACCAACAACCGGATGGAACTGCGGGCGGCCATCGCCGCGCTCGAATTGTTATCCGAACCGTGTGCGGTGGAATTGCATTCGGATTCGAAATACCTGGTGCAGGCCGTCACCCAAAAATGGTTGCAAGGCTGGCAGCGCCGCAACTGGCTGACCTCCGACAAGAAACCGGTGAAGAACCGCGAGCTCTGGTTATTGTTGCTGGCCGCGATGGCACCCCACCAGATCCATTGGCAATGGGTGAAAGGCCATGCCGGCAATGCGGAAAACGAACGTTGTGACGTGCTGGCCAATCTCGCCGTGGCGGGCAACCACCTGCTGGAAGACGGGGGGGACGGGCCATGCTCCGGAGAATAGGGCAACGGCCGGTATCCTCTTCAGGGACATCTCCCTTCGGCGGTTCTTTCAGATCAATCGAAGGCTCCAGGATCATCCAGCAGACGGCGCAAGGCCGAAGCATCAAGCCGGTCTTTTTCGCGGACAGATTTCTCCTTCCATCCTATCAGCGAACCCTTGGATGCATACCGGATCTCGCGTCCCCGAAGCGAAAATGAGTCGGCATCCTTGATGACCTCGGAATACGTTCGACCGGACATGACGGTGAAAATGTCTAGCTGGCATTGTTCGACTTCCTCGACGATCCGGATGGCACCTTCCTCGATCATGAAGTCTTCAGGTGATAGCTCACGGGCGAATCCCTGGCCGTAGCCTGCAAGGGTGTCAAGCAGTCTCAGAATATTGTCGGGACCGGGATCTATCAGAAGGTCCACATCCTCCGTGAACCTCACATAACCTTGAAGCGTGACCGCCAATCCGCCGACGAGGACAAAATCGACGTGTGCGTCAGCGAGCAGGACCAACAGTTTTTCGAACGAGGGTTCCATCACCGGACGGTTGCTTCCATTTTGTTTGTCTGCGAAGGATCAGCGCATTTGCCTGCAACATGGCCACCCGTTTCATGACGGGAAGATGGCGAAGGCTGCCGCCCACGCGTTTCCTAACAGGTTCCGTGAATTCCGCATCCATCGCGGTCGAGGGTAAACTCATGGGCTGGCTTTGGCAACTGGGAATCGTGCTCAGTCGATGATCCTTCGCATCGGGATCATGTGCGAATGTTCGAACCCCAGCCTCTTGAAAAACTCCTGGGACTCGGCGCTCATGCGGTCGGTCAGCAGCGTGATGCGCTTGAAGCTCTTCCGTTGGGCGAACTCGACGACGTAATTGACGAGCATCGTCCCGTAGCCCTGGCCGCGGTGGTCCGGGTGGATCACGCAGTCCTCCATGAGGATGACGAAGCCGCCGCGAGCGGTGGAAATGGTGAATAACAGATTCACCATGCCGATCATTTTGTCCTGGTTGCGGATGACGAAAATGCGGCCGCGGTTCGGTTGTTCGAGGATCAGCCTGAGTCCCCGTTCCTGCGTGGCGCGGTCCGGCGAAAAGTCACCGGAGCGCTCGAACAGGTCCATCACCAGTTCGGTCAGGGCCGGCAAATCCTCGATGGTGGCCGGTTCCACATGCGGCGGATCGTCCATGGTTCCGGGGTGCTCGGGCGGACTGGTGGGATTCATGGCGGAATGACTAACACGTTTTCGCCCTCGCGGCACGCTTTTTTCCGCGGGGGTGGACCCGTCCCCGGCCGTCACTCTAACAAATCCGGACGGTTTTGGCGGGTGCGGGCGAGTGACTGTTCCTGTTTCCATGCTTGAATATTACCGTGATGGCCGGAAATCAGGACCTCGGGTACGGTCAGCCCGCGGAATGTGATCGGTCGGGTGTAGGCGGGCGCTTCCAGGCGCGTGGGATCGGCGAACGATTCGTCCACGGGCGAGCGTTCGTTGCCCAGGGCACCTGGCAGCAGGCGGATCACGGCGTCGCAAAGGACGGCGGCGGCCAGCGCACCATTGGTGAGAACGTAATCGCCGATGGAGATTTCGTCGTCCACCAGGGATTCGATCACCCGGTGGTCCACGCCCTCATAGTGGCCGCAGAGAATCAACAGGTGCTCTGCGGCGGCCAACTCGCGGGCGAGCGCCTGCTTGAACGGCTTGCCTTGCGGGGTCATCAGGATCACCCGTGTATGGCTGCCCCGCAGCGCCTCCACCGCCGCGAACAACGGCTCGGGCTTGAGCAACATCCCCTGGCCGCCGCCGCACGGGGTGTCATCCACCCGCCGGTGCTTGTCTTCCGACCAATCGCGCAACTGATGGCCAACCACCTCGACCAAGCCCGCCGTCCGGGCCCGCTGGATGATCGAGTCGCTCAGGGGTGCCAGGGCCACCTCGGGAAACAAGGTCACGATATCGATCCGCATGGCGGAGCATAACCCGGAGTCGAGGCTTGCGCCATGGAAAACAGCATGATAGAAGCCGGTATGAAACAATACCTCGGATGGTTGTTAGGGTTGCTGCTGTCCATGGCGTGTTCCGCCGCGGAAATCGTCGCGTGGAAGGTGCCGTTGTCGCGCCTCGGCGGAATCGCGTTGGCTACGGAAGGAGTCGTACGCTGCAAAGCGGTGCCCGAGGCCTCACCGTTCTTCAAGGAGGGCGACGAAATATGGGATCTCATGGGAGTTGGCACCGAAAAGTATCTGCAAAAGAAGATGACGCTGGATTGGATCGTCTGGAATGCCAGTTCGGGCAGGGTGATCGCCAAAGCCAAATGGGACGGCATCTGCGCCATCAACGGGACACTCCGGCCGATCTGATGTGGCAACTCTCTCCTGATTCGGTCAAGGATGAGGACCCTTTCGCCGCGCCAACCCCGGATCTCCACATCGTGCTGCCGTCGGTTCCTGCGGTGAGGCCGCCGGATTTCCTTCGGCCGTGGTTGGATCATGAGGTTCTGGATGCGAGTGAATGGATTGGCAAACTGGCTCCTTACCTGAAAGGCCATGGAGAATTTTACGGTTACGATCCCATGATCAATCGTTTGTATTTCTTCACCAGAAACCGGCAAGGGGTGGAGCAATTCAGCATGGGCTTTGCACTCACGGATGGCGACATTCCTCCGCTGGTTGTTGTGTCATTCGATGGCGCGGGTCAGACCCGCCTGGTGGGCAAATCCGGTCAGAAGGCAACCCCGACTCGTGGCGTGGATCCGAAGGCGGTGAAGCGTTCCATCGAAATCGAACCCACCATCGGTGAGTCAGACGAACTCGTCGACCTGCGCCTGGATCATTGTGACGAAACCGATCCGCAACGGACGACACATGTCAACACGGCTGTAACATTGCAAGACGGCAAACCGTTGATGTTGTTAGATATCACTCCGAATGATGGGAAGAAATCATCACTTCGCGTGAAGGCGGAGGTCACGCGGGAAGTCCCGGGTGAGAGGGAGTGAGTTGTCATCATCACGATCATGGTTCTTCAGGGCCAAAGGCGGGTGGAATACTTCATCCTGTGACAAGTGCCTCCTGGTCCATTTGCGGGGAACCGTTGAACCTACAAAGGAAAATAGAAACCACTGATTTCACTGATTATACTGATTTGGAATGCGTTATGTCGCCGTGCCCGATCACCCAAAAGGTGAAAGTCCTAACTGCTATTTCCAATCCAATTCTTTCAGTAAAATCAGTTAAATCAGTATAATCAGTGGTAACTGCTGCCCGGCAAACCGATTCCATTTTCCCATTTAGGTTGAAGTTTTCTGGCGACGCAGGCATTTCCGGCTTTGCCGGTGGCGGGGAATGGTTCAGAAATCCGCCATGTTGATTTTTGAAAAAGCACGCGAACTGGCGGTGATTGAATCCGCCGGCGCGGTGATCGGATGGGATCAGGAAACCTACCTGCCCGCTGCGGCGGCAGCCCACCGGGCGGCCCAGTTGGCTTGGTTGTCATCCCGCGGCCATGAATTCGCCACCTCCGAGGCATGGCGGCGTGCCCTGGAAGCCGCCGAGGCCGCCGACCCCGGAACCGACGCGACGCACACCGCCAACCTGCGGGAACTCCGCCGGGGATTCGACCGTGCCACCCAATTGCCGGTGGAACTGGTCGCCCGCGAGTCGTCGGCCTGTTCGTTGGCCAAGCATGCGTGGGTCGCCGCCCGCCAGCAAGCGGACTTCGCCGCCTTCGCCCCACATCTGGCGATTTTGATCGGAATCGCCCGCGAAAAGGCCGAGCTTTGGGGCTACCGCGGTGAGCCTTACGATGCCCTGCTGGAAGGTTACGAACGTGGTACCTCCACCGCCGCCGTGGCGGAGTTGTTCGATGCCCTGCGCCCGGCAGTGCGGGAAATCGCCGCGGTTGCGGTTGCCAAATCCGCCAACCGCGCACCCAGTCTGCCGCCGGGGTCCTATCCGGTCGCGGCCCAGCAGCGCCTGAATGCCGAAATCGCGGCGTCGATCGGCTTTGATTTCCGGGCCGGGCGCATTGATACGAGTGCCCACCCGTTTTGCACCACGCTGGGTCCGCGCGACATGCGCATGACCACCCGTTATGACGAGGCGGATTTCACCTCCTCGCTGTTTGGGGTGCTGCATGAAAGCGGCCATGGTTTATACGAACAAGGTTTGCCCGTAACAGATTTCGGGCTGCCTTCCGGCGCTTCCGTTTCGTTAGGCATCCACGAGTCGCAGTCCCGCCTGTGGGAAAACCATGTCGGCCGCTCGCGCGCCTTCTGGTGCCGCTGGTTGCCGGTCGCCCAGGAATATTTCCCGCAACTCGCGGCCGTGTCGGTGGATGATTTTCTCGCCTACCTCTGGCGCGCCGAGTTCTCGCCGGTCCGGGTGGAGGCGGATGAGGCCACCTACGATTTGCATATTTTGTTACGCTTCGGTTTGGAACGACGCTTGCTCAACGGCGAACTCGCCGTGGCCGATGTGCCGGCCGCCTGGAACGATGGATTCCGCGAACTGTTCGGCTTCACGCCGCAAAACGACCGCGAGGGCTGCCTGCAGGACATTCACTGGGCGATGGGCGGTCTCGGCTATTTCTCCACCTACACGCTCGGCAATATCAATGCCGCCCAACTCTTCGCCGCCGCCCGCAACAAACCCGCCATCGCCGCCGCCTGCGATAACGCCGACTACATCCCGCTGCTCGGCTGGCTGCGCCAAACCGTCCATGCCCACGGCGCCACCCTCGATCCCGCCGACCTCATGCTCCAGGCCACCGGCAGCAAGCCCACCACCCAGGCCTACCTCGCCCACCTCAAAACCCGTTATCTCTAACAATCATGCCCCGCGGCTTTCTCATCGTCATCGAAGGCATCGACGGCACCGGCAAATCCACCCAGGCCCGGCGCCTCGGCGAATGGCTAACGGCCGGCGGCCGCGAGGTCGTGCTGAGCCGCGAACCGACCGACGGCCCGTGGGGGAAACAACTCCGCGAATCCGCAGCCAACGGCCGGCTGTCCGCTGCGGACGAACTCGAGTATTTCCTCAACGACCGCCGCCAGCATGTGGTGGAAACCATCGGCCCGGCGCTGGCCGCCGGCAAGGTGGTGATCCTCGACCGTTATTATTTCTCGACCATGGCCTATCAGGGTGCCCGCGGCTTCGATCCTGCGGAGATCCGCCGCCGCAACGAGGAGTTCGCCCCCGCGCCGGATCTGTTAGTCATCCTCGACCTCGATGTGGACAACGCCCATGGCCGCATCGGCTGCCGTGGCGACACCGCCAACGCCTTCGAGCAACGCGAAAACCTCGAACGTTGCCGCGCCATCTTCCTCGCGCTGAAAGACGAACCTTTCACCCGCGTGATCTCCTCCGACGGCACCGTGGATGAGGTCGCCGCGCGGATCCGGGAGGTGGTGGCAGAAAATCCAGATATTGCATTATCTGAATCGCGAATATGCTAAAACCAGGGCTATATGACGATCTCCTTACCAGGCGTCTCAATAATGCGCTGGAAAAGCTACGTGTTGACGGGATGATTCCCTTGTTTGGCAAGATCGAGCAAGCCTTACTCCCGGAGTATCTTACTCGATTCGTTGCCGCGCGGCTTGCTTCCGCGTTCAGGTCGCTGGAGGAAGACGGGATGCCTCGACAAGTTGCCCTTGCCAACGCGGTATTGGAAACCGTCGCGCATGGTGATGAATCACTCGCATACATACTCCAGGAAATGATCACTCTGGAAGAGGATCGTGATCGTCTGGAAGAAATCCGAGCTGACTCCGATACGCCGACGGTCCGGCCGTTAACGGGCTTTTCTGCTTCGGCGCTTCTTACAGGAAGCCCGGGAATGCCTCAACTCGGGAGCGAAATCGAGCGTGAACTCGCGAGTGCGGACCGCTGCGACATGTTGGTCGCATTCGTGAAATCCGGCGGCATGCGGCTGTTGCGCGGTCCCCTCCGAGAATTTACGGAACGTGGCGGCAAACTACGTCTGATTACAACCAGTTATCTCGGGGCATCCGATCCCGCCGCCGTGGAGGAACTCGCGTCGCTGCCAAACACAGAGGTGCGGATCAACTATGACACCCATGCGGCAAGACTTCATGCCAAGGCTTACTTCTTCATCCGGGAGTCGGGTCTTTCAACCGCTTATGTGGGTTCAGCCAATTTCTCGCAAGCAGCTATGACAAGCGGGCTGGAATGGACGGTGAAATTCGCCGCTCGGGAATTGCCGGATCTGTTTCGCCGGTGCAACGCTGAGTTCTCCGGCTATTGGGAAAATCCTTCCTTTGAACCCTATCAAACTGCATTTCCCGAACGTTTCCGGGCCGCAATCCGTAAGGAGCGGGGTGATGCTGGAAATTCAGCAACTCCATTAATCATCTTTGATCTGACTCCCCATCCGTTTCAGGAAGAGATTCTGGCAGCTCTCCAAGCGGTCCGCAGCACAAGGGGGCATTTTCGAAACCTGGTGGTTGCTGCGACAGGAACAGGCAAGACCATGGTGGCGGCATTTGATTACCGTGCCTTCGCGCGGGATAAGCCTAGCCCGCCTTCCCTGCTCTACATCGCACATCGCAAGGAGATTCTTCAACACGCACTTGGGACATTCCGGCAAGTACTGAGGGATGGGAATTTCGGCGGTCTTCTGGTTGATGGCGAGGTGCCGTCTTCAATGGAACATGTTTTCTGCTCGATCCAATCCTTCACCTCCAAGAGGCTCGATTTGTCGGAAGGAGCTGACCGATGGGACTATGTGATTCTAGACGAGGCTCACCATGCAGAGGCAAGGAGTTACGACACGATCATTCAAGATCTTCGCCCGAGGATTCTGCTTGGTCTAACTGCGACACCCGAACGGACTGACGGATCGAGCGTGGCACGGTATTTTGACTGGCCTATGGCTGCCGAGATCCGGCTGCCCGACGCCTTACAGGATGGATTGTTATGTCCATTCCATTACTTTGCCATAAGCGATCCAACCGCGGACTTCTCAAATGTCACTTGGAAAAACGGGCGCTACGATGAGCGTGAACTGGAGAACATCATCAGCGGTAATTCCCTGCGAGCTCAACTCATTCTCGACAAGCTCCGCGAATACCTGCCGGACCCTTACGGAACCGGTGATTTCGACCGGGTTGCCGTGCGAGCTTTGGGGTTTTGCGTCAGTGTCGCTCACGCCGAGTTTATGGCGCAGTGTTTTACAGCCGCGGGCATCAATGCGGCGGCTTTAACCTGCAAGACCGCGGCTGCGGAGCGCGACGATCACCGTGCCGCGTTGGCTTCTGGGCGCCTCAACTTTCTCTTCGTCGTCGATGTCTTCAACGAAGGGGTGGATATCCCGACGGTGAACTGCGTCCTCTTCCTGAGACCGACAGAGAGCCATGTCGTTTATCTTCAGCAATTGGGCAGGGGACTCCGTAAGGTAAAGGGAAAAGACTGCCTCACGGTGCTTGATTTTGTCGGACAGTGCCGTCGTGAGTTCCGATATGACTTACGATTTTCGGCAATTCTTCCCGGCAAACGCCACCGGATGGTTGATGAGATTGAAGGTGGATTTCCTCATTTGCCCAGCGGTTGCGCGATTGTCATGGAGCGGCAAGCGAGGGAAATTATCCTAAAAAGTGTCCGCCAGACCTATCAGCGGCCGGAGAACCGGATTCGGGATGCGTTCAGCGAATGGGATGATAAGGATCCTCCATCATTCAGCGAGTTTATCGAAAGAACGGTTGAGGATCCATTGGAGCTACTCAGGAGGCGTTCGTGGTCAGCATGGAAGATGTTGTCGGCGGGATACGATATACAGGAGGACCCTGATCTTGAATCTTTTAAACTCAATCTGGCGGAGGCACGAGTGGCCATGCAGCGGGCCCCACGATATCTCACTTGGTTAGGGCGGTTGGCTGGCGCTGATCATTCCGAATTGGAAACTCTTGCCCGCGAGCCATTTGCGGGACTTGCATACCAACTCCTGTGGAATATTGCGGCGCAAAAAATCGGTGTCAATACCCTTGCAGATGCATTTCATCGGCTTCATCAGAATCAGTCGTTTATGGCTGACTTGAGGGAAATAGTGGAATGGGCCAAACTCCGCGCTCTTGCCCCATCTCCCCAAATTCCGAGGATTCCTTCGACACTTGAACTGCACGGATTATATTCCGGTTCTGAGATCAATGCTGCATTTGGAAAAACCACACTGATTGGCGGAGGATCGCGCGGCACCGGAGTTATCCCCTTACACGAACTCAAGGTCATCATCCATCTTGTGACCTTTGAAAAATGCGAGCGGCAGTTTTCGGAAAGCACGATGTACCGGGATTTTCCGACCCGCCCTGATCTGCTCCATTGGGAAAGTCAATCCGTGGCAAGTCAGGATGGAAAACTCGGGCGCATTTATTCCGGGCATGTTGCGCAAGGATACAAAATCCTGTTTTTCTCCAGGATTCGCAAAGAGATGGCTGTTGGCCTGACATCCCCATTCCATTTTCTGGGCTGTGGCGACTTCATTGAAGCAAGCGGTAATCGTCCCATCGGGATCCGTTGGCAATTGGAAAATCCCATGCCATTATCGCACTACCGGGAGGCCAGGATTGTCTGCGGTCTCGAATCATAGTACCTACTTTCAGCCAATGAAAACAAAACGACGATCATCGATTGCCCGCATCTTGGGACAAATCTTCAAGGAGTTATACGAGGAAGGAGCGCACACACTTGTTTTCGGAGACGAGATGCTTCAGGCCAGAGCATCCACGGCCTGTCTGTTTCCCTGGCCTCAGGATTTCGAACCTGCTGACTTCATTTGCTATGACCCCGCTGCGGTCACTGGTCGCAGGACCCTGTTGCCGTCATGCATCAGAAGAACCGAGCCTGGCGGTTGGCAATGGCGATTGCATCGGATTCCCGGTAGATCCCACGTTTTCCGTTTAGAACCCATGGAGTCGATCCATCCGTCGAGATTTTCACTCTGGGAACATAAGATCCCCGACGCCACACCGGAGATCATCGCTATCAATTCGCTATCGGACGAACAGGCGTTGCTGGCGAAGGTCCGCTACAACCGGCTCATTGACATCTTTCTGGGGATCACGGCCTATTCGCTGCGGAACCATTTGCGCACCACGGTCAAGGGTCTCGGGCAGATCGAGATTGACGAGGTGTATGTGGGAATCGACCGCCACGGCTGCCAATACATCATTCCGGTTCAGGCGAAGGGGGGCAACGATCAACTCTCCACCGTCCAGGCCAGACCGGACATCGCCTGTTGCGCGGAGAAGTTTCCCGATCTCGTGTGCCGGGCCATTTCCGCCCAGTTCATGGATGAGTCCCGGATCGCCATGTTCGAGGTGTGTCTAGACCAGGACGGACTGGTCAAAACCGCGGAGGAACGCCATTATCGGCTTGTGCCCGGTGACCAAATTGATGCGTCTGATCGGGAAATTTACCGCCGCTGCGGGTAACCCCAGCCAAGCCACCATGGAGGAAACCGGAAAACTCGACACCCTGCAAGCGGTGGAACTCGCCGAAGGCGTGGAAATCCGTTTGCGCATCGCCGGTCCGTTGCCGCGGGCGGGTGCCTATCTGGTCGATTTGCTGATCCGTCTGGGGGTGTTGATTCTTGGCGGCATCCTGCTTTCGCTGGTGGGATTGGCGATCGGCGTGAGGGTGGCGAGCGGTCTGACGCTGCTGGTGTGGTTTCTGATGGACTGGCTCTATCCGGTAGTGTTCGAGGCGGGTCGTCGCGGGGCGACCCCGGGCAAACGCTTGGTCGGCCTGCGCGTCGTGCAAGCGACCGGTTCGCCGATCACCATCGGCCAGGCGGTGGTGCGGAATTTCCTGCGCTTCATCGATGGCATGCCGTATTTCACCTACGCTTTCGGCATGGCGAGTTGCCTGGCCTCAAAGCGTTTCCAGCGGCTGGGGGATTTGGCGGCCGGCACGGTGGTTATTTACGACCGGGTGCCGGCGCTGCCGGTGGTGGCCGCGCCGCCGCCGATTGGCGCAGTGCCTTTGCCGGTGGGACTCACGGCGGATGAAACGCGGGCGCTGGCACTGTTTCGCGAACGCGCCGGCCTGTGGTCGGAAGGAAGGCGGGTGGAAATCGCCGACCAGGCCGCCGTGCTCAGCGGGACCACGGGGCTGGCCGGCGTGAGCCGCCTGATGGCTATGGCCCACTGGGTGCAGGAAAAACGCGAGTGAGCGGGTGCTTGTTTTTTCCGCTAGTCAGGGGCGCCACGAACGCTTAGGGTTGGTCCGCGAAACAATTCAGCATTCCGAACAAGTTGGCACGGTCAGTGCTTTTGAACCATCACCAATCCACCGAACTATGAAAAAAATCGAAGCGATCATCAAACCGTTCAAGCTTGAAGAAGTCAAGGAGGCCCTGGCCGAGGTGGGTATTCAGGGCATGACGGTCACCGAAGTGAAAGGATTTGGCCGTCAGAAGGGGCATACGGAGATTTACCGTGGTTCCGAATACACCGTGGACTTTCTGCCGAAGGTCAAGATCGAGATTGTCGTGGACGACGCGCTGGCCGACAATGTGGCGGCGGTGATCGTGAAAAGCGCCAATACCGGCAAGATCGGCGACGGCAAGGTGTTCATTTCCACCATCGAGCAAGCGATCCGCATCCGCACGGGCGAGACCGGATCCTCGGCGGTTGCGGTGAGTTGAGTTCGGACCCCGGGATTTTTCAAAGCCAGCGGCTTGCCGGAAGGCGTGTAGGTGGTGATTTGATTGTCCCTCCCACCGGAGCAAGATTGCTCCGAACACGGTTTGGGCGGGACGCCGCAGACGCTTGTTAGATCTATCTCCGCGCTTCCTGCCAGTCGTGGAACGCGCCGCCGAGGTGGCGGGCGACATCGCTTGGGGTGAGGGATTCTTGCGAGATATCCGGCGAGTTGAGGGCGATTTCCGCGCTGCGGCCGCAGAGCCAGGCGGCAAGTGCGGCGGCATGTGGCGGCGGGTCGCCGATGGCGAGACGGGCACCGATGACTCCGGCGAGGAGGTCCCCTTGGCCACCGGTGGCCATGCCTGGATGGCCGGTGGCATTGCACCACAGCGGGTGGCCGCAGCGGGTGACCAGGGTGCGGCAGCCTTTGAGCAAGAGGGTGGCAGGGTGCCGATCCGCGAACGCGCGTGCCGCCAATTCGCGGGGTTGCCCGTCGAGATCCGGGGCCAGGCGGCGGAATTCGCCGGGATGGGGGGTGATGACGTGGCGCTTCGCCAGAATCCCGGACAAACCGGTGCGGGCGAGCAGATTCAGGGCATCCGCGTCGATGACGGCCGGGGCGGGGGAATCGGCGATAATTTCCAGCAAACTGGCCGCAGTGGCGGCATCCACGCCGCCGATGCCGCATCCGATCACCAGCGCGTCGAAGTCCGAGTTTTTCACTTCCGCCGGGGTGGCATAGCCGCAGACGATGATTTCCGGCGGGCATTTGGCGGCGATCACGGGTGCCGCCTGGTGTGGGACGTACAGCGTGACCAGACCGGCACCGCCACGCAGGGCACCGGTTGCCGCCAGCACTGCGGCCCCAGGGTATTGGGTCGATCCGGCGAGCACGGTCACGCGGCCGGCCAGGCCCTTGTGGAAATCGAAGGGTCGGCGGGATTTTCCGAATTCCATCGTTTGCGGCGAAATCAATTCCATGTCGCCGGTGCCTGCCGCAGTGAGAGCTTCGACCGGCACCACTGCGAGTGCGCCGGTGGCATGGGCCGCATGCCCGGCCAGCAACCCGCGTTTCGCATTGGCGATCATG
>Ga0209697_10005463_pt1 | contig 15856 bp, 2 predicted proteins | sample AliMusrvi5mmetaG_FD_184115 | JGI IMG/M metagenome (GOLD analysis project Ga0209697, IMG submission 184115) | Freshwater lake bacterial and archeal communities from Alinen Mustajarvi, Finland, to study Microbial Dark Matter (Phase II) - Alinen... | ecosystem: Environmental > Aquatic > Freshwater...
AGTTGACCTGGTATTGGAACTTCGAATTGTCCGCAAAAGTCAAATCGCCCGAGGTCAGCACGCCGATGGAGGCACCGCCCGGCGCGAGGGTGCCGGTAACATTCACCGGACCGGTGATCGTGCCGGTTCCGCCCAGGGTGCCATTGACACCCACATTGACCGCGCCGGTGCCGGTGTTGGCACCGTTGATCAGCAGCGTGCCGCCATTCACGGTGGTGGCACCGCCGTATGTGTTGGTCCCGGAGAGGGTCAGCACATTGCTGCCGGTCTTGGTCAGGGCCAAGGTGCCTTGGGTGTTCTTGATGGTGCCGCCGAAGCTTCCGGCCTGATTGTTGTTACCCACCGACAAGGTCGGCGTGCCGGCCACGGTGGTATCGATCGTTCCGAGTCCGGTCAGACCATTGATCGCGGTGTTGTTCTGATTCAAGTCCAAGGTGGTCGCGCTTGCCATGATCACGTTGCCCTTGCCGCTGCCGTAGGGAAGCGCGTTGACCGCCCCGAGCTTGAGCGTGCCGGAGTTGACGTTGGTGTCGCCGGAGTAGGTGTTGGGGGGATCCAGGAACACGGTGCCCACGTTGACGAGGGATTTCGACACGCCCGAAACCGTGATGCTGCCCGTGTTGCCGATGTTGATGCCACCGGTGCCGGTGATCGCACCATAGATGCCGAGGGTACCTCCGGTGACGATATGGGAGAGCGTCAGGTTGTTGTTCAGGGTGATCGGGCCGGTAAACTTGTGGTCGCCATTCTCATTGGTGATGGCGATGGTCGCAGTGGATCCGGCCCGCACAATGATGGGATTCATGTCGGAAGTACCGTTGGTCATGTTGATCGTCGCGGGATTCGAGTTCGACGGTGTGGTGTCGCCAAGATAGACCAACCCGGTGCCGATGGTTTGATAGTCTTGCCCCTGGTTGTCATTGGACACCACGCCGTTGTTGACGACGAGCGGGCCTCGGATGTTCAGGGTGCCGTTACCACCCCAGACCAACGTGCCAGCGCCATTTTTGGTGACGGTGGCGTTCGTACCTGTCCCCACACTCTTCATGCTCAAAGTAGCGGCAGCGACCGTGACCGTCGTATCATTGACAAAGTTGAAGCCGCCGCTGTTGGAGTTGGCCATGTTCAAATCGAAGCCGGCGCTTCCCAGATAGGTGAAACTGCCGTTGATGGTTATACCCGGGTTGTTGGTCAGGGTAACCGCTCCGGTGGTGGTATTGTCCAGCGTGGTCCCTTCGTTGATGACTAACGAGGAGCCGGCACCAAAAGCGGTGTTGCTGTTGATATTGAGCTGGCCCTGGTTGAGCCGCAAGGCGGTGAAGGTGTTGGTGCCGGTGAGGGTCAGGGTGCCCGCCCCCGTCTTGGTCACCGTGTTGAGCAGAATCGGCGAGCCGATGGTGAGCGAGTCATTGGCGGTGTCGGTGCGGATCACCAATTCGGAGCTGCCGCTGGAGATGCCGGTACCGCCGCTGATGGTGGTTGCATTACCGCCGGTCTTGAGGATGCCGCCGGTGGCGATGGTCAAGGTACTCCCACCCGCCAGTGTCACGGCGTTCGCTCCATTGAGACCGATGCGCAGGGTGTTGATGCTTTCGGTGCCGGCCGCGCTAATGCTGCCGGCGGTGCCGAGGTCAACCTGCTTGCCGTTGGCGTCGGCGGCGGTAAAGGTCGCGAAGGAGCCTCCCACGCTGGCAGCGGCACCGCCATTGTCGGTGGTGTAGTTCATCGCCCGCACGAACCCTCCTGGTGAGTCGTAGGCGGCGTAGCTGGAGCCGTTGAAAAAGGTACCCTGGCTGATGAGCGCACTGGCGGTCGGCGCGGCGGTGAACGCAACCTTGAGGTCCGTGCCATTCACACCGCCACCGAAGGAGTCGGTGAGGACAAAGTTCGCGGTGGCACCGGCGGTGCGGGCAGCCAGCGAAGTGAACGTCAACCCGACGGTCTGTCCGGCGGTCCGCGTGAGCTGGACGGTACCGTCCCCGGCACTGCAGGTCAGGGCGCCAAGAGTTTGTGCCTTGGCCCCGCCTGCGGTGGTGTTGTCGTAGTTGAACGTGCCCGTGCCGGTGAAGGTCAGCGCGGAGAAATACGGCGCGGTGGCGTAGAGCGACCCACCGGCCCCGGCATCAATCTTGACTGTGCCGCGGTTGATGGTGGTCGTTCCGGGGTACGTGCTGGCGCCGGAAAGCGTCAAGGTGTTCGGCCCGAGTTTAGTCAGGCCCGCAAGCGTACCCAGGGGGAGGCCCTTGTCGGGAATGGCGGTGTAGCTGAAGTTGCCGCTGGTGGTGTCAAGTCCCAGTGCCCCGGCGGCCGTGAAGGTGAAGCCCGGGTTGTTCAGGAGATTGGTGATATCGGTCGCGGTCCACTGGCCCGTGCCAGTTCTCAGCGCAAGCAAACCGGCGGCGTTATTCACCGTGATGATGCCGGAAGCGCCGGAGTTGGGTAGGGCGGCGGGCGTGAGAGGCACCAGCATTCCGCCAGCGATCGTGGTGCCGATGCCGTAGGGATTGATGCCGGCAAAGCCGACGTTGCCGTAGGTATTGGTGCCGGACAGGTAGAGGCCCAAGGAACTGTTCGCGGTAAGACCGGCATTAGTGCCTTGCAAATTCGATGTGATGTAGCCGTTGCCGGAATAGGCGCTGACGCTGTCGGCCAGGGAATTGAAGGTTCCCCCGGTAATCCAACCACCGTTCACAGTCACGGTGCTCACGGTTTGGACGGCGGAACTGGTGATGTCCAAAATACTGATGGTGGGCACATTGACCGTACCCGGACCGATCTTGCCGGTGCCGGAGATGCGCAGAATACCGCCTCCGCCCGAATTATTGAAGGATGTCCCACCGCCGTAGGTGTTGACTCCGGAGAGATCCAACACGCCGGCAAACTGCTTGGTCAGGGTAAATACGCCGTTGCTGCTGATCGGGCCGCCGACGGTCAGGTAGCTGCCGCCGCCAACCTGCACTGTCAGTGAAGGCGTGCTTTGGTTGGTGTTAGCCACCGTAGGCGAGGCATTCATCGTGACCGCACCGGTGCCCAGATTCAATTTACCGCCAACGCTGAAGCTGCCGTTCCAGACCTGGGCGTTGTTGCCGCTGTTGATGATCTCTGAACCAAGGGTGTTGCTGAGGGCGGTGCCGCCCTGGATGGTCAGGGTGCCGGTTCCCAGCGCTCCGGCGTTGGTGATCGCAAGCGTGCCGCTGGTGATGGTCACCGGACCCGACATGCCGCTGTTGTTGGCGGTGAGGGTGAGGGTATTGCCGCCGAGCTTGTTGAGACCCTTCGTGGTCGTGCCCACGACCGTGGAATAGGTGAAGTTTGTCGCGCTGGTGTCGATGCCGACGATGGCGCTCGCGTCCATGCTGACACCCGACCAGGTATTGGCAAACAGGCTGTCCACGTTCGCGGAAGTAAAATAGCTCCCCGAAGTATTGACGCCAAGACCCAGGGTGGCCCCGCTGGCGACGGTGGTGTTACCCAAGAGGGGCGAGGTGGGCTTGGCGTTGGTGTTCAGGTAGGTCAGGATGCCCGAACTGACGGTCGTGCCGCCGCCATAAGCATTCGTCCCGGAGAGGTTCAGGATACCATCGCCGGACTTGGTGAGGGTGACACCCGCACCGCCCAGCAGGTTGGCCGAGACGGTGACGGTGGTGTTGGTGCCAACCACGCCGAATGGGTTGGTGGCGGCGTAGGAAGTGCCGGTGATACTGCCGTTTTGGAGCGTGGACTGGGCCGCGAAGTTCACCGCACCGACGGTGCGGGTTAACCCGCCCAGATCGAGCGTGCCGCCGCCCATGACCAAAGGCGCCGAGCCGCCGCCCAGCGTGCCGACCCCGCTGAGGATCAGCTTGCCCGCGGTGACGGTGGTGGTGCCGCTGTAAGTGTTCGCGCCGGACAGTGTCCAGTCGCCGCCGCCGATCTTGTTGAGTGCGGTGACGTTGGTGCCGGTGCCGTTGTTGATGATGCCGCTGATGGTGCCGCCGCCGGCCGTGCCGGTGCCGGAACCCGCCAGCGTGAGCGCCTGGCTACCGGACGAACCGGAGGCGGTCATGTTGCCGCTGAGCGTCAGGGTGCCGGCGGTCGATCCAGAGGCATCGAAGATACCGCCATTGGTCGTCAATGTGTAGGACCGGTCGGTGCTGGCCGCCGCCGTGCCGTTGAATTGCAACCCGCCGCCGTCAAGCACCAGGTCCGCCGCCGAACCTGGGGTCACAGAACCTTGGCCGATGGAGCTGGGCAAGCCGACATTGGCCAGCTTGGCGGCGTTGAGGATGCCGTTGCTGATCGTGGTCGTGCCGCTGTAGGTGCTGGCAATATTCGAGAGCGTGAGGTTGGCGGTGCCGGTCTTGGTGAGATTGCCGGTGCCGCCGATAACACCGCTCACGACTGTCGAGGCGACGGCATTATTCGCATTCATACTGCCAATCGAGCTGATCGTCAGGTTATTGATGCCCAACGCAATGTTGCCGCTGAAGGTCGCCGTGCTCGCCTGGCCGGCGTTGTTGCCGATGGTCAGCGTGCCGCTGGTGGTCCCCAGATTGATCGCATTGGAGACGGTGATTCCACCATTGGCCAGCAGGCTGGCGGGATTGCTGCCGCCGGTGTCGCCCAAGGTGATCGCGGTGCCCGAAGGCCCGGCCGCGCCGCTGGCGGTGCCGACATTGCTGACATTGGCCACCACCGTGCCATTCTTGATCGTCAGGCCGCCGGTGAAGATATTGGCACCCGAGAGTTGCAGGACACCCGCGCCGGTCTTGGAGAAGCCGCCGTTCTGGATCACCGAGGTGATGTTCAAGCCATTGATCTGGGCAATGTTGTTCACGGTCGTGCCTTCGCTCAGTGCGCTCACCGAGATGTTGTGCGCGATGGTGAGGTTAAGGTCGAGGGTGCCGGCGCTGATGATCGGGGTCACGGCCGCGTTGCTCGGCGTCGAGGAAATATCGCCGGTGATGGTCATGGTGCCGGTGGGGGTGACAGTCGGTGTGCCCGAGCCGCCGATGCTGTTGAAGACGAGGCCGGCCAGAGTGTTATTGCCGAAAAGGGTCAGGCTGGATGAGCCGTTGAGGGTGACGACGTTCGTCGGGTTGATCTGGCCTGCGGCGGTCGTTTCGGTGACAGCGCTGTTGTTGATGGTCAAGCCACCCGCCGGAATGACGTTCCCGGCGGCGGAGGCACCCAGCGTCGTGGTGGTTGAATTCACGACAGTGCCGCCGGTGTAGCTGTTAAGGTTATTGACCATGGTCATGACATTGCCGTCGCCGGTCGTAAGCACCAGCCGAACCGCGCCCCCGCTGGGGTTGTCCACGACCCGGGAATTGAGCGTCCGGCTATTGGTAAAGTTATAGAGATAGAGATCGTTGATGCCGACGGTGTTGGTTCCCCCCGCGGTGATTTTTCCGAAGTCCACCGACGCGCCAATCGGCGTGCCACCGTTACCGATGATCCAGCCGCCGGAAACCAGATTGACCATGTCGTTCGCCGCGCTGAAAGTCGGGTTGTTGTCAACCAAGGAATAGACCGTATTGATTCCAGTGATAATCCCAGTAGTCTTCACGTTCCAGGTGGGCTGGTTCACGTTGGTCATGGTGGCCGTGCTGTCGTAGGCTGCATATCCCGGATCGCCCAAGCTCCCAAGGCCGCCCTTGGTGACGCCACCGGCGGTGGTGTAAGGGATGTAGCTGGCAAAACCGTTAAAGCCGTTGTTGTTGTTGCCGGTTTGCATGACCACGGCCCACGGACCGATGATGTTGTTGGTCAGGGTCGGGGCTGTCGTGATATTGATGCGTGGGTTGGCCAGGCCGGCTTGCCCATACACGCCGTTGTTGCTAGGGCCACTGGGATTAAAATAAACGGAGGCGGCGGAACCGGCGGTCTGGCTCAGGCTGCCGATCGTCAGGTCCGCCCCGCCCGCGTTCACACCATTGGGTGCCACGAAGGTGCTGATGGTGAACCGGGAGTTACCGGACGAGAGGTTGACCGCGCCGAGGGTTTCCGTGGAAGCCACGGACGGGGCTCCGTTAAACTGAATAAAGGCACCGGTGAGGTTGATGGCTGCGCTGTTATTCAGCCGGTCGCCAGAATCCTTGAAGCCGGTATTGTCGAGGGTGAGGGTGCTGTTGATGACGTTGATCGTCGGCGTCGCGGACAAGGCGCCGCCGTCCTTGAGGGTGAGGTTGCCGCCGATCACCGAAACCGTGCCGGTGGTGGAGTTGCCGCTGACCAGGGTCAGGGTGCTGCCGCCGACCTTGACGAGGTTGAGGGCGGAGCCGCCGGAACCACCGAGGTTCCCGGCGAAGGTGTTGTTGCCGGTGTTCGCGGTCAGCGTGCCGGTGCCGATGATGTTGCCGCCGGTGTTTTCGACGGTGCCGGCGCTGGAGAGCGCGCCGACATACTGGTTGTTGGCACCCAGGTCGAGGGTGGCGCCCTTGTTGACCACCATGGCGTTGCCGTAGGCCAGCGTGTTGTTGCCGCCGGCAAGGGTCAGAGTGCCCTGATCGACGGTGGTCTGGCCGGTGTAGTTATTGGCTGAGCCGAGGGTGAGGGTGCCCGCGCCGAGTTTGGTCAGAGCCGTGCCGTTGTTGTTGATAATCGTGCTCCCGATTGTCATTGCGGTGGCAGTGTTGAAGATCAACTCGAAGTTGTTGGCTCCGGTGAGGAAGCCGCCGGTGATATTGCCGCCACCGTTGTTGATCACGGCGCCGGCATTAAGCGACAGCGTCTGCAGGCGGTTGATGGTCACGCCCTCGGCAATGCCACCCTGAAGCGTGAGATTCAGGGAACCGATGCCCCTGCTGGCGGTCAGATTGGTCTGCGTGCCCGTGGGCTTGACGGCGTCCCCGCCCGAGCCCGACGTGCCCAAGTCGATGTTGAAGTAGGTGGCTAAGGCCGAGACCGGGCCGAAACCGGCAACCGTGGCAAAGTCGTTGCCCACGAACACACCCTGCATGGTCTGCCAGGCCGTCGCCGGAGCCGTCGTGAGGAATTTCACGGTCGAGCTTCCGATATTCAACACGCCGCCGGTGCCGCGGGTGTATGACTTGAGACTCAGGGTGTTGGCACCGGTGGTGATGGTGCTCAAACCCGCGTTGACGGTCAAGACACTGAGTGCCTCATCGGCGTTGCCGCCGGTGACATTGAGCGTGCCGCCGGAAAGCGTGACACCGCTGCCAGTGCTGATGCCCGTGAGGCGGTTGGCAACGGGAGTGGTGTTGTCGAGATTGAGCGCGCTGTCCATGTTGACGGCCACTGCGGCATTGCGGAAGGGGTTCACGCCGTTGCCGCTGAAAGTCACGCCGCCGCCGCCGGAACTGTTGATCGTCAGGGCTCCGCTGGCGGTGCTGGATGCGCCACCCGTCAGGGACATCGTCCCGCTGCCGATCTTGGTCAGGTTGATCGCGACGACCGTGGCGTCGTTGAAACGCTGGAACGAGCCAGCAAAAACGGAACTGGCATTGGTGCTTCCGACCGTGAGGGTCTTGACCGCGCCGGTGTTGGTCACCAGCGACGTGCTGGTACCGGCGAGCGAACCGAACAAAGCGTCATTGCCGTTGAGGTTGATCCAAGTGCCATTTTCCAAGGTCACATCCGCCAGCCTGGAGCCGCCATTGGTCCCGCCGCTTTGCAGGCCGCCGCCGGTGACATCCAGCGCGCCGCTGAGGGCACCGATCGCATTGAACTGGACGACACCCGTGCCGGACTTGGTCATCGACCCGCCACCGCCGCTGACGCCGTTAAAGATCACGTCCGCCGCGAGCGGATTGATGACCGTGCCGTTGAAGGTGGCCGCGCCCACGGAGAGCGTGCTGCCGCTGGGCAGGCTAACCAGACCGTTGATCGTCACCGCCGAGGGAACGCTCGACGTCGTGGTGATGGCGGCGGCATTGGTGAGGGTCATCGTGCCGCCGGTGTTGACCGTCGGGTTGTTGCCGGAATTGTTGTTGAAGGTCAAACTCTGCAAGCTGTTGTTGCCGAACAGGGTCAAGGTCGAGTTGTCATTCATCGTGATCGCGTTGCCGGAGCCGATCTGGCCCGCGACATTGTTCATGGTCACGATCGAGTTGTTGATGACCAGGCCGGTCAATAGCGTGGCGTCATTGGGAATGAGGATACTACCGGGGGTGGTCGCATTGAGAGTCAAGCTTGTGTTCAGGACCGTACCGCCGGTATAGCTATTGGCGTTGAACATCTGAAGATAGCGGTTGCCGTCCCCGCGCATGTTAAGCACGAGTCTCACGCGACCATTAGGATTATCGATGATGCTGGAGTAAAGGAGATTGGTGTTGTTGTTGCTGGATCCGCTCCACAGGAAGAGATCGGTGGTGCCGGCGCTCGTGCCGCCGGCGGTGATTTGCCCGGGGGCCGCCACCGACCCGATGGTATTGCTTCCTTGATTCACCATCAAGCCGCCAGAAGCCACGTTGATTGTGTCGGTTGGATTGGTGAAGGACAGGTTCCCGCCCGTCTGCAAGCTGTTCAGCGTGACCGTGCCTGTAATGGTGACGGTGCCGCCGTAGGATGCGTTCCACGTCGGCTGGTTCACGTTGGCAAAGCTGGAAGTGCCGCTGTCAAAGGCGGGGTATCCGACCGTTCCCAGCACGCCGACGCCGCCGCTGCTGACGCCGTTGGCGGTGCTATACGGGACATAGGTGCCAAGCTGACCATTGACCGCCATCCACGGGATGATGTTGTTGACAATGCCAGCGGTAAGCGTGGCCGGATTGGTCACATTGACGCGCCCGGTTGAACTGCCAACAACGCCGCCGTTGTTACCGAGGAGGAAATTGACCGTGGCGCCGGAACCGGCGGTGCGGGTGACGCTGGCCAACGTCAAGTCGGCAGAGTTCACCCCGGTGCCGCCCGCATTCACGGCGATGGAAGACACGCCCGAGTTCAACGTGACCGCGCCGAGGGTTTCCGTCGAGGCCGTCTGGGAGCGCCCGTTATAGGTGATGCCACCGCTGTTCATGGTGATCGGGGCGGAGTCGTTCACGCGGTCGTTGTTGTTGGACAGGCCGGTATTGTCGATCTGCAGCGTGTTGCCGCCGTTGATCGCGATTGACCCCGTGCCGCTGAGACGTCCGTTGTCGATAAGAAACACCGTACTGCTCCCCCCGCAGATCTGTGTGGGTCCGCCATAGGTGTTGTTGCCGGCAAGCCATTCTTCCTCATTGCCGTAATTGCTGCCTCGGAACTGCACGCCGACATTTGCCCCTTGGATGCTGCCGCCAAAGCGGAAGTAGTTCGTGCCGCCGGGGTTGGTGGTGCCGATCAGCAGACTCCCGTTGCCCGTGCTTGAGGTGATGGTGCCGCTGACGATCCCCGACTGCGTGGCATTGTAGAACCGGTCCATCAGCGGGCCGACCGATTGCAATTTGCCGTTCAGGTCGAGCGTGGCGCCGGACTCGACCGTCAACCATGAGCCCCCATTGGCGCCCAGCGCGTTGTTGGCCCCGAGTTTGACCGTGCCCTCGTTGATGTAGGTGTTGCTGCCGGTGTTGCCGCTGTATCCCGGGAACGCCACGGACGTATTGCTGAGCACGAGCGTTCCGGCCCCCGCTTTGGTGATGCCGGTGTTGATCTGGCTGCTGATGGTGAGCGTGCTGCCTGCCGTCGTGAATACGTTGCCAAGGGTGCCCAGAGTGCCGCCGCTGATGGTGGCGGAGGTCTTGGCGAGGATGCCGCCGCTGCTGAGGGTCAGGGTCTGAACCGTCGGAACAGCCAGAGTGGGCGAATTGATGGTCACCGCGTTGGAGCCGCTGTTGAACGTGAGCGAATTGATCGTCATCGTGTTGGTCGCGGCCGGGTTGGCGGCCAGCACGACGTTCGCGTTGGCGGTCCAGAGATCACCGAGAACCTCGGTGGCAGCCAGCGCCCGCACCGTGGTTCCCGCCGAATCGGTGGTGGCGAAACTTGTGCCCGAACCGGCGCCCGCATCGAAGATGGCCCACGGCAGGATCGCCTTGTTGGTGGTGTTATTGCCGCCGCCCTGGCCGGTGAAGGTGGGCGTGGCGCTGAAGTTGATCGTGGACCCGCCTTTGAACAAGGCCGTGCCGTTCCCGCCGCGCGTAAGGGCGCCGAAGGCCAAGGTTGAACCGCTGGTGTTGTTGAAGACGCTCTGGCCGTATTCCAAGGTCAGCGCGCCGGTGGTTTCAGCCGCCGCTCCGTTCACGTTCAAGGTGCCGCCGGACATGTAGAGAGGCCTGCCGCCGAGACGGTTGGCGGTGGTGCTGCCTAGATTGAGCGTGCTGCCGGTGTAAAGCGAAACCGCGTTCGCGTTGCCGCCCAATTTTCCGGTGCTGATGGTGAAGGTGCCCGCGTTGACATTGATCGGCGCCACGACCGACGAACTGTCCACGCCGAAGGTGAGCGTGCCGTCGCCGATCTTGGTGATCGGGGTGACGGAGGTGGCGGTGGCATTGATCGGGATGGTGTTGATGTTGATGTTGCCGGTGCCCGCGGCATTGAAAGTAAGCGCCAAAGCCGACCCGGCCGTAATCCCGCCGGTGATGTTCAAAGTCGAGCCGTTGTCCGCGCCGATGGTGGCGGCGGAGCCCAAGGTGATGGGGCTGGAAACGGTGTTGGTGCCGCTGAAGTTCTCCAGCGCCCCCATGCTGTTGATGCCGCTGCCGTTGAGGGTGAAGGTGCCGGTGGTTTTGCCGTAACTGATCCCGTTGGTCAATTGCAGGGCCGCGCCGCTGGCGGATACCGTTAGATTCCCCGTGACGTCATTCAGGTTGTTGGCCCCGGCGATTTGCATCGCCCCGGCGCTGATGGTCCAGGCACCGGTGAGGGCGCTGTTGTTCACCCCGGCGGCGAACGCAAGCACGCCGTTGTCGTTCTTTTGCAGGGTGTTGGTGGGGGCACTGGAGGTGAAGGCCGTGTCGAGCGTCGCGGTGGTGTTTTGGGTGACGTCGATGCCGCTGGCGGTGCCGTTGAGGTTGATCGTGCGGCCGGCAAGCGTGTAGAGGGACGGGATGGCGGCCGTTCCGCCCGCAAGGCGCAGACCCTTGGTGGCGCTGTTGGTATTGAGGTTCACCACGTTGCCGCCGTTGCCCAGCGCGCCGTTGGACGAGACTTGGAGGATGCCGTCCGTGACATTGATAATCGACCCCCCGACAACGGCACCGAAGGTGTTGAAGGCGCTACCCAGCACGAGGGTGCCGGCCCCGGTCTTGGTCAGGCCGTACGCGCCGGTCACCGGGCCAGTTAGAGTCAGGCCCTGGACGACATTGGAGGCGCTGGCGTTGGCGACGCTGAAAGTGGGCGCGTCGGTTAGAAACGTGGGACCGACGAACTCCAGGCCGAAGCCATTACTGTTGGTGACCGTCAGGGTATTGGCGCCGATGGCCAAACTGCCCAATTGGAGGGTCTTGTTGGCAGCGTTGGTGAAGGGAGCTCCGAGTTTGCCCACAGTGATCGTGTCGCTGTTGGTGACAGCGACGTTTTCCAGGAAATTGATGTTTTGCAGGGAACCCGTGCCGTCACCGTCGTTCTTGAGATTGAGGTTGCCGGTGCCATTCAGATTGATGGTGCCGGCAATGCCGGTGTTGGCGGCGTTGAGGGTGAGGGAGTTGCCGCCCAGGGTGATCTGGTAGCCGGTGGTGCTGAAGTTGAGTTTGCCCGCGTTGATGCTGGTGCCCAGCGTCACCACGTCGCCGGTGCCGGTGAAATAGGCGTTGTTCGTCGCGCCATCGACCCACGCCACATTGGGCGTGACGTCGGGCACCTGGAAGCCGCTGTCCCAGTTCAGGGGAAGGCCGGTGTTGATCCACGAACCGAGGCCGCCCAATTGATTTTCGTTAGGATCCCAGGCGAAATCGGTGGCGCGGACGGCAGGCGCGGAGAGGAGCGCGGCGATGGCGGTGGCAAGGATGAAGGCGGCGGGTGAACCGGTGCGGACAAGGCGGAAGAATGCGGTAGGTTTCATCGGGTGGATTGGCTTGGATTGGATTGGATTGGCTAGCGGGCGTGAGCGGTTTTATGAATCTAACTCCAGACTCAAACCAAAGATCCGGGGGGGGTGGCAAGGATATTTTTGAATTTCCGCGAATTATTTTCTTTTCAAGCTGTTCTAACGTGGGACAGGTTGCGGGTTAAGCTCCAGAAGAGCGACCTCCCGACTAACTTGGCTGTTACAGGCGGCGGGCAGAATGCCCGCGCCACATGGCCCGGGCATTCTGCCCGGAGCCTCCATACCAAAGTTACTCCCGAATCCACACCCAGCGCCGCGCCGGGTTCTGGTGCTACAAAGGGAAATGGGAACCACTGATTTCACTGATTATACTGATTTGGAAGACGTTACGTCGTCGTATCTGATCACCCATAAGGTGAATGTCCTAACTGCTATTTCCAATCCAATTCTTTCAGTGAAATCAGTTAAAATCAGTGTAATCAGTGGTAACTGCTGCCCGGCGAACCGATTCCATTTTCCCATTTAGGCTAAGGGCTGGTGGCCCGTTGGGCCACAGATCCATCTCAATCACCAATCCGCAATCCACGATCTTCATTCCTATGGGACGACGTTGAAGGTCTCAGTCAGTCCTCAAGATGCCGCAGCACGAAATCCGCAGCAACGATGGCCCCGGAATTCCGGTTGTGGTTGGCCAATGCCGACTTCATCACCCTCCAGGCAGCCGCGTCATCGGCCAGCAGCCCGGCAACCCGACGGCTGAGCGCCTCGGGCGTTGCCGCGAACGCCCCCCCCCCGATGGTTTCCAGCAACCTGAGATTTCCCTCTTCCTGACCGGGCACCAAATGGTGGATGAGCATCGGGCAGCGGGCGGCGATCGCCTCATGCACGGTGGCACCACCGGCCTTGCCCACCACCAGATGATGACTGCTTAGAAGTTGCGGCACCTTGCGCGTCCAACCGATCAGGCGGACCCGGCCGGGATAGGCGTCCTTGATTTCCCGCGCCCGCCGGTAGAGATGGCGGACATTGCGCCCCAAAACGATGGTAAGGCGCACCGAAGGCGCGGCATCCAATAGCGCACACCCGTGCCGCCGGACAAACGGCAGCTTCGCCGTGGGAAAATACAACACCCGGAACGGATCGCAGGCATCATCCGCCGGAACAGGCGCCAACGTCGCGAACACGGGGTTCACCGGAAATCCGCTGTCGATGATGTTCCCCGCCGACAATCCCTTGCCAATCATCGACTCCCGCGTGAGCGAATCGGTGACCAGCCACCAGTCGGTCGGTGCGCGCAACCACGCGGCGTTGATCTCGATCGAATCCGTAATCACCGTGAATACCGGCACCCGCCACCCGCCCGCCGCAAAAATCCGCTCCAAAAAATACGGATAGAGCGGATAGGTGCTGACCACCGCCGCCGGTCGGAAATCCGCCAGCAAACCGGCCAACGCGCGCTCCGGCAACCGCATCACCGAATACCCCGGCTGGCTGAAATCACAGCGATCCGTGGAGCGGTAAATCCACGCCCAGACCTGCGGCAACGATGTGGTCACCAACCGATACCCCCAACTCAGGAATGCCGTGAGCCGCGGCATGCCCAGCAAACACGGGTCGCTCACCCGCGTCTGCGCGCCTGCGGCATCGAGGGCAAGCGCCAGATTGCGGGCGGCGCTGTTGTGTCCCTCGCCAAAGGCGGCGGTGATGATCAGGATGCGGGGAAGTTCGGCCATGACGGGTGCGAAAAAGACTTAGTGCGAGACTGGCGTTGCGTCCATGGAGTTTTGCGTCTTTCATTTCCCCCGGAGATGGCACGCGAGCACAAACCCGTGGAATTGAGACCGGTCGATGATGACGCCGCCAAACCGGCCCCCGTCGTCCGGCTCAATAATCGCGAAACCGAACGCATCGACCGCGAGATCAAACCGATCCGCCTAGGCCCTGCCCCCGAAGAATCCGGGGTCAGCCAACGCCTTGACTTGCCATCCCGGGATGAATCCGAACTGCGCACCCACCAACCCGGCGTCGATGCCATCATCGAAACCGAAAGCACCCCCCCCGAGCAGTTGGAGGAAAACTGGGGCGAGGAAGCGACCCGCCGCAACCCGATCCCGTGGGGGTGGTTCGCACTCATCGGCCTGGCAATCGCCGGAGCCGTCCTGTGGTCGCTCACCCGCGTCCAAGATGCGGATGTCCAAGCCAAGCAAATCCGCAACACCACGGCATCCGCCCTCATTGAGGACGAAAAGGAAGAACTGGAGGCCCGACAACTCATCGACCGGATCCACCACAACCTGAAGGGTTTTTTCAGCGCCTCTTCGGTCGATGCGCTGGTGCCGCTGGTTCGCCAGGCGGATCGGGTCATTCCGCTGATGCGGCGCTATTACGCCGACCAACCGCTGCCGGCCAAACATCTGAAAGCCATCACCACGCTGGAACCGCTTACCCTCGACGACTATGCGAACTTCTGGTTGGCATCGGTGGTGCTGGATGATGACAGCACCCGCGAGGTCGTCGTCGAAACCACGGACTCCGGCGATGCGCTCATCGATTGGGAAACCCTGGTCTGTCACCAACCGATGAATTGGGATGATTTCATCGCCCAACGCCCCGCCGGATCAGCCATGGACTTCCGGGTGAAGGTGGTGCCCGACAATTATTACAACTATGAATTCGGAAATTCCAAGCGTTGGAAATGTTTCCGCCTGACAACCAAGAACAGCCAACAAAACCTCTACGGGTATGTGGCGGCGGGAAGTGCCCTGGCACACAAGATTCAACGCCTAATCGATCATAACGACGGTCATAAGACCGCCCTGATCCTGCGGCTCAGATACGCCCCCGGCCAACAATCCCCAAACGGAGTCGTGATCGAAAAACTGCTTAGCCCGCGCTGGATCTATCTGGTTCTCCCCAACGCCGGTTCATGATCGCCACGCCTCTCACGGTTAACCCGCCCCACCTTTGAAGCCGTCCCAATCCTCTATCAATCCGTCCGCAACCGCCGGCTTCCGCCCGGTGCTGGCCGGCACAGCGGTGTTTCTAACCATCCAATACGGGCTTGCCCTGTGGCAACTCACCCGCCTTTCGGGCAGCATGGAAAACAAATTCAGCGCCCTGGCCCGCGACCAATACCTCGGGTTCCTGATCCGCCAGAATCTGCTGATGCTCGTTGCCTACGCCGTGCTGGCCGCCGTCGCGACGTTCCTCGCCCTGCCACTTGTCACGCGGTGGACCGGTCGCTCGCCCCGCCGGGGTTTTCCCGCCGTGGCGCTGAGGAGTTTCGTGGTGGTGGCCATGATGCACGGTTATTGCACGCTGCGCCTGATGGTTACCCGTCCGTATTTCCTCAACGAAGCCGAGTTCGGCCAATGGTATTACAAGGCGCTCGACCTGATCCCCCATGCGGTGAAACCCGCCGCGTGGTTCACCCTGTTCACCCTTCTGCCGGTTGTTTATATCATCTTCTCGCTGGTTTGGCATATCCGCCGCCGTTCCCGCCCACAACGATGGCTCGCCGCAACCATCGCCATCTGCCTCACCGCCGGCCTCGGCATCAACCACCTCGTCAACCTCCCGTCAGGCGCTACCCAGGCAACCGCCGCCACACCCAATATCATCATCATCGGCTCCGATTCGTTGCGCGCCGATCATCTCGGCTGCGCCGGCTACCGGCCGCAACGCAGCGACGGCCCCGCCGCCGCAGGCGTCTCCCCAACCATCGACGCCCTGGCCGCCGATTCCACCCGCCTCGGGAATTGTTATACCGCCATCGCCTCAACCCTCGAGTCCGGCGTGCAATTGATGGCCTCCCAGTATCCGCAAAGCCACGGCATCCGCTTCATGTATCCGGACCGCGCCACCGCGGACGCGTCTAACAAACGAACCGTCCCGCTGGCCGCGTTGCTCCGCCAGCGCGGCTATGACACCGCGGCCATCGGCGATTGGTGC
>Ga0209697_10005464_pt1 | contig 15856 bp, 7 predicted proteins | sample AliMusrvi5mmetaG_FD_184115 | JGI IMG/M metagenome (GOLD analysis project Ga0209697, IMG submission 184115) | Freshwater lake bacterial and archeal communities from Alinen Mustajarvi, Finland, to study Microbial Dark Matter (Phase II) - Alinen... | ecosystem: Environmental > Aquatic > Freshwater...
GCCAGATAGGTGATAGAAAGCCCTGCCAGATAGCCTTTGCCGAATGACCCGTCGGGTTGTTTGACGCCGCCGTAGCTAGGAGCCAGCAGGTTGCAGGCGGCGCCGACGAGGAAGAGGTTGTTTTTGGGATCGCGGGATTTTTCGATGAACTCGCAGGCCCGTTGCATTTTCGGCAGATAATAGGCCAGCGCCTTGGGATCGCGGCTGGTCAGCAGGATCTCGGCCTGCATCACCACCCCGGCGGCAGTGGCTTCGTAGAACCAGTCGTGGATCTTGAGGTCGCCGTCGCCTTGGCAGAAAACGATCTGTCCCGGTGCCGCACAGTCGCCCAGACAGCCGTCCGGCCCCACCTGGGATGACATGGGCGGGTTGCTGTCCGGCTTGCCACCCCACAGGCTCATGCGTTTGCCGTCGCCCTGGTTGTCCCAGAACAAATCCCACGAGCGCTGCAACATGGAGAACCACGGGTCTTGGAGAAAGGGTGTGGCCGCGTATGAGAACCCATAACTGTTTTGAATCCACCAACCCCGCCATTCGTTGCCTTCACTGAACGTGTCCCAATCCGGCTTGTAGAGCATCGTCACGTTAGGCACCGCCGGATTGGCATGAAAAAAGGCGAAGGATTCGTCAATCAGCCGCAGGAAATCCCCGTCGCCCTCGCCCGCGCAAAAACGGCCCGTATATTGTCCCGGCACACTGGCCGCAGGTGCCGCGGGGGCCTCCGCGGCCAGCGCGCGTTTACTCTGGCCGGCGAGGATGGCCGCCGTGATCAGTGCCGCGATTCTTATGTTAGAAAGCCATTCAATTGATTTCGAGGTCATGGGTTCCAGGGGTTGTGAGTTGTTGGGTCTGGGAGGTTCCGGTGGCGGCATTGAAGACGCGGATGGCATCCGGCGCGGTGGTCTGAATCTTGATATGCCAACCGTTGGCGTGTCGGGTGATGGCGAGGACGTCGGTGGTGTTGGCACCGGGCATGATGGCCAACCCTTCGGCACAGTGGATGGTCTCGAGCGCGTAACGCCGCGCATTGACGGCAAAACGGGAGGCACCTAACAACAACACGGCCGGCCTGGATTCATCGGAGTTTTGCCAGTCCACATTGAGCAGATACAGCGTGCGGCGGGCACCCTTGTCCCACACCGTGAAGCCAATGTGCCCGCCCGGCTCGATCCACCCCCGGTCGCACTGCCCGCGGTTGGCCTCAAGCGCGGCCCCGGTCATGGCCGCGGTGTAGTCCTTGACCAGGGTTTGATCTATCGGATAGACCGGCTGTGGGAAATAGACCACCCGTCCTTTGCCCAAGGGGCGCAGCGTTTGCTGCTTCAATTGCCGGTAGTCATCTCCCAGCAACTGTTTGATGCCGGCGTCATCGGCGGGAAACCGTGGCGGCTGGTCGGGGGCCAGCTCCGCATTGAGGTGTGCGGCGGTGAGGATGAGCGTGCCGCCCTGTGCCACGAATTCGGTGAGTCGCGCGAAGTCGTCGCGGTCATAGGTGTTCCAGCCGAGGAAGATGAGGGTCTGGTATTGCCGCAGCACCGTCTGGTCCGCCTCGATGGGGACCAGGTCCACGGCCCCATGGGGCGTGGCGGTGAACCAGCCCTCCGGACCGAAGGCATCGATGGTGTTCTGCGGATAGAAAACCTTTAGCAGGTCGAAGCTTTCACAAGCCTTGTTGAACGCCCACTTGGGGCCATTCTGGGACCATAGGGACGTGCGGCCGAACGATTTCCAGGCGTCATTGCGCCCCTGGATGACGGCGATCCTGGTGGCCAGCGCGCCTCTGCGCTCGTGGGTCTCGATGAAGTCGAGGATTTTGTGCTGGCCTGCGGCATGGGCCTTGCCTGATTCGCTGAAGCGGTCGTTGGCGTGTTCATCCAGCCACAACCCGTCCTCGGTGTTGAGGTGCGACGAACCGTGCATGTAGGCGACCGCCAGCGAGAGGTAATGGCGGAGCGCGTGGTTGGGGTCGGTGAAGGAGCCCGTACCCCACTGCATGGCGTGCAGCGTGCCGTAGTTTTCCTTGTGATAGGCGCGGGAGGCGCCGCGCAGGCTCGACATGATGGTTTCCTCGGGGCCGTACATTTGTTCGGCGCCCACCCAGTCATAACCCGCCTGATAGAGATAGCGGAACAACGTGGAGGGGCCGGTGTGGCGCGTGCTTTCACCCTTGGAGTAGCGGAGGTTTTCGACCAACCGGCGCGCGCCGTCCGCCATGTCGGTGACGGCTGCGGGGTCGTAATGAATAAAGACGCCGTGGTCGGTGTAGATGGGCCGGTGTTTGGCAAAAATGCCGCCAAAGGGCCGGTTGCGCGCCGCCATGTCGGAGAAAAAACCCTTGTAGAGGAAGTGTTGCCAGTAGTAATAGCCGCCGTCATTCTCATGCGCCTGCTTGCCTTGGAACCACGGCGAATCCAGCACCTCAAGGGGCGGATTGATCTCTTTGCCGGCCAGGGTGCGGCCTTCCACCTGCCAGGCGTAGGGCATTCGCAAGTCCTGCAACAGGCCGAGATAATGCCGCAGCAACCCGGGCTCGGGCTTGCGGAAACCGCTCCATTGGTAGGACGGGCGGAACTGATAGAAATTGCCCATGCGCTGGCCGACGTACCACTTGAAATACTCGGCGTAGTACGGGTCGTTCTTGTCAACGTATTGGTCGTCGCCGACTGACAAATGGACGCCATCGTCGGTCTTTTCCACAATCTGTCCCAAGGCCACGGTGGCGGTACGTTTGCCGTCGGAAATACTAACCGACGCTTGGGCGTCAACGGCGGCGGCGCGGAATATCAGCACATGCAAACCAGGTGCCTGCAGCCGCACCTCGGGGTGTTCAGGGATGGCCGAGGGGGTGGCGCTGAGCGTGAGCGACAGATTGGGCACGTTGGATTCCACCAGCAACCCGAACTCACGGCCCCGCGCCAGGAACTCCGGGGAATGGACCACTTCAAAGTCGCGGGCGGACGTCTCGAGAATCTCGACCGAGTGGATCTGATAGGGAAAACTGGCGGCGACCGGGTCGCTGACCAGGGTGAGGCGCAGGGTCCCGGCACCTATCAGGTCGGCGGGCAGCGGGACGAAAAAGTCGGCGACATAGGACGCCCGGTCAAACACCGCCTTTTCAAACAGGGTCTTGCCGGCAAAACTAACCTGCCATACCGGCCAATTGCGGGTGACCAGATTGCAGCCGACCCAATAATTGAATGTGTCCCGCTGCTCGGCGTTTTTCTCGAACGGGATGACCGCCACCGCTTTGCCGTTTTGCGTCAACCGCGGCGCTTCCACCCAGCATTCGCCGCTGAACCGGCGGCCGCCGACCACGACCACGGCGGCGGCAATGTTAGGGGGCAAGGTAAAGGTCCGGGAGATTTCGGTGAACGGCCCGTCGCCGCCCGGGATGCTCATGGACAGCAGCGCGTCGGGCGCATCATAAACGTCGTTGGGATCGCGGCCCTCCTTGGCGAGAAACAGCTCTAACTGAATTCCGAACCCGGCGTCGTCCGCGGCGCTCAACCCCTTCCGCTTGGCCTTGACGCTAACAGTCAACTCGCCGGGAGCCAGCAACGATCCGCTGAGCCGGTGATACGCCTTGCGCTCAAACTCCTCATGGTTGCCCTTGAAGTACAGCGCGTAGCGGTCGGCCGCCACATTGACCACGTCGAGCGAATCATCGATGAGATACTCAAACTGCCTGAAGTTCTCTTCGCCCCGGTTCTCTATCGACCCGCTGGGGAACTTTCCCGGAATCACCGTGGCACCCACGACCCGCAGGAACTTGCGGGTCGGCATGCCCTGGTCCACGAAAGTGGCGGCCGTGTCGAGATGCCCGCCTGGTTCCAGGGTGAGCGGCGCGGAGGGAGTGCCGGCGGGGAAGATGACCGTGCGGTAGTCCTCGGCGGACAATGGCGCAGCCGACAGGCTAACAAGCAAGGGGACGAGATGGCGCAGCGTGTTCATAATGAAACCTAACAGACATGATTTTACGACTCCGCACGGAATTCACGGGGCGCGAAACAGCCCGACCTCCGAGATCGCCGGGCAGGCGGCCGCTTTGGTGATGCGCAACCGCACTTTTGACGTGGTGATTGCCGGCGTGCGCAGCAGGCGCTGGTTGCCGATGCTGGTGGCCGCGGCAATCTCCGTCCACTTGCCATCCTGCCATGCATCCACGGCAAAACCGTCCACCCGTTGACCTAACGGAAGATATTCCCGCACGCGCACCACGTTGAACGTGGCGGGCTTGTCCAGGGCGAGCACGAGTTCGGCGGTCTTTACGGCATCGTCGGTGGCCCAGTAAGTCTTGCCGTCACCGTCCACCACCTTGCCGGGAGCAAACCGCGCATCCTCACCGCGGGTGTGGTCAGCCGTGGCCGTGGCCCCGCGCGCCAAGTCGCTGGCAAAGGTGGCGTCCAGAACGCGTCGCCACTCGGCCAGCGCCTTCGCGTCGTTATCGTGAATGCGTCCGCGCCGGTCGGGCGGCAGGTTGAGAATCAGATTGCAGCCCCGGCCGACCGTTTCGTAATAGATTTTCAGCAACTCCGCCGCCGACTTGACCTTGTCGTCCTGATCGGTATGGTAAAACCATCCGGGCCGGATGGAAACGCAGCTCTCGCCAGGCACCCAATCGGCGCCGTCACGCTCGCCGGTATTGAGCAGGGCTGCGGTACAGGCGCCCGCCGACACGACCCCCGGCCATTTGTTAGAGCGGGTGAGTGTGCTCCAGCAGGTTTCACCGGCGCAACCGACCTCGTTGCCGATCCAGCGGCATTCGGGGCCGTTGTCGCTGAAGACGCTGGCATCCGGTTGCAACTCGCGGACGATCTTGAGGGTATTGTCCCAATCGTAATACGTGCGGTTGTCGATTTTGCGCGTGGTGCGCGCGCCGCCGTAATACCCGTCGCCGCCATTGGCGCCGTCGAGCCACAACTCGAAAATCGGCCCGTAGTTAGTCAACAGTTCGCGGAGTTGGTTGCGGTAATAGGTGAGGTATTCGGGCTGGCCGTAATCCTTGTAGTTGCGATCCCAGGGCGAAAGGTAAACGCCGAATTTCAGGCCATGCTTGCGGCAGGCGTCGGAGATCTCCTTGACCACGTCGCCCTTGCCTTGCTGCCACGGGCTGTTTTTCACCGAGTGTTCGGTGTACTTGCTCGGCCACAGGCAAAAGCCGTCGTGGTGCTTGCAGGTGATCACCAACCCGCGCAGGCCGCCGGCTTTGGCCGCCAGCACGATTTGCTCGGCGTCGAAATCCGTGGGAGCAAAAACCGTTTCCGCTTCGTCGCCGTAGCCCCATTCCTTGCCGGTAAACGTGTTAGGGCCAAAATGCAGGAACCCGTAGGCGTCCAGCCCGTGCCAGGCGAGTTGCCGGGGGCTTGGCACGGGGCCATACGGCAGTGGCGGTTCGGCTGCGGTAGCGAAACCGGACAAGCAAAGCAGACTCAGAACATTGCAAAGGATTGTTTTCATGATGTATCTTCAGGGGTTGTGGGGGGTGTTCTCTGCCGGTTCAGATCACCTCCCGATTCGCATCGCGGTCCATGATCCGCAAGTAGCTGCCGTTGCGGAACCATAGATGGCCCGTGTCTGAGGCACATAGGAAATCATGAATTCGACATGGAGCGTGAAGTCCTGGAACTTGCGGCGGGTGGTCGCGCCGCCGATAAGCCACTTCTTGGTACGGAAGACCCCGTCGCCCAGCGCGCGCACTTGGGCGCCCAAACGCGTTTCGCCGCCGTCGGGCTTGGAAACCGTGCCCGCGTACTCGCCCTGAAACGGGAAGTCGGCGTCCGCGTGCTCCGGGTCGGTATACAGTTTCAAAGCGGGCTCCCCGACCGCCGCGGCGACCCACGCACCGAAACCGTATCCGCCTGCCAGCGCACAAGCAACGATGACCTGCCCGATCCGCTGCAAAAATCTTTTGGCTTGTAGGATCATCTCTTCTGTCCTTTCCGGCGTTTCGCCGACTTATCATCCGAGCCTGAATCACTTGGCTGCCGGCGGCGGCACATAGAAACTATGGGCTTCGTTGCCCTCCATCGTCATTTCTCCGCATTGAAGGCGCGCACCTCGCACAGGTGGTTGTGGTCGTTGGTAGTGTTGCCGAACATGTTGATCCGGATGAATTGCGTTTCGACCGGGGCGAACTCGTTCACGTAGCCGCCGTCCCCCGGCTTCGTGTTCTGTTTCATGTCGACGACTTGTTGCCACTCGCCGTCCTTGCCGGTCATCGAGACTTCGACGTTATAGCGATAGGCGCGGCCATCGCCCCACCAGCAACACACTTCCAATTTGTTGATTTTGGCGGCTTTCGGCAGTTTGATCTTGACCCACGTCGGTTGTCCGATGCCGTTCCAGTGGGAGTTGGGATCGGCGTAGCCGTCGGTGATGAACTTCTTGTCGCCGGCCCCGGTGTTCGAGACGGCAACCTCGACTCCCGGGTCGGTGAGCAGGTTGCGCCTGAAGCCATCGTCGCCGAAGCCGGCGTTGAGCACCTCGCCGAGTTGCTGGCCGGCGGCGTCCAACATTCTAGCGAACACGGTGGTGGTCGTGGTAAACGTCAGCGGGCCGGTATAGGGTTTCTCTTCGGCGGTGGGGATGTTGAGCCGATAGAGGATCTTGCCATCCTTGACGGCCGAGCCCAACTCCACCGTGAGGGTCTCATGGAACGTTGCCGGGACCCATTGCCCCTTCTCTCCGATCTTGTCCCGGAAGGTGGCCGGCACTTTGACGGTTATGGGCTGATAGGCGAACTGTCTCTTGTATTCACCGGCCACCTCCTTGCCGGCCGCGTCGAAGAGTTTCGCCCACACCAAGGCCGAATGGGTCAGGGTGATCGGCTGCGTGCAGACTGGCGACTCTGCCGTCGGCGGCTTGCCGTCCACGGTGTGGCGCAAGGTGGTGCCGGGCAGCACCGGGTTGAGCGTCACCACCAGTTTGTCCGCGAAGCGGTTATCGGAGTAGAAGGGATCCGCGCGCAGCGAACCCTCCTGCACGGTGAGTCCGGTCACGCTGGCGTTCACCGGGTAGAAGAGCAGGTCTAGCAGGTGATCGGTATGGGCAAAGCGCCGCTGGAAATCCTCCCAGGGTTTGACGGTGCCGGAGTTCCACGTGCGTTCACCGAAGGGGGCGGCGCGGTCGCGGAACATGGCGATCTCGGTGGAGCCTGGTCCCTCCCAGTTGCAAAGGATCGCGCCTAACAACAACGGACTCGGGGCGACCTCGGTGGGCCGGAACATCCGCGCATTCCACTCGTAATAAACCCGGGATGGATAACCGCTGATGATATACATGGGGTCCCAGGTGCAGTTGACCACATTGTAGCCGTCGTCTATCATCATCGGCCCGGTCCAGCCCGCGCTCCAGTAACCATAATGGTAAGACGCGAAGCCCGCGTCCTTGGGCAGCTTGACGAACTTCGCCGCATCCTGGTCGACTCCTTCCCACGCCAAGGACTTTTTCCCGTGTTTTTTGATCAACTCGTCGAAGCGCAGATACAAGTGCGCCCAGTAGTCCGGGCCGTAACGCAGGTTGTATTTCTTCAGATAGGCCTTCTCTAACGGGGTTTCGCCGAAGCCCGGGACCTCGCCCGCCATCGGCCCGACGTGAAAGTAAGGGGTGTCCTTGCACAGCTCGGCGAGCTGTCCGACCAGACGGTCCATGGCCGTCCAAAACTCCGGGGTGTCCTGGAGCAGTTCGGTTTTGATGCGTGCCTGGACTGCCGGAGTGAAAATATCCGGCATCGCCTGCATCACCTGCTCGGGATAGAAATAGCAGTGCCATGCCTCGAATTGCGGCAGGATCGCCACGCCGCGCACCTTGGCGTATTCCACCAAATCCTTCATTTCCGCAGGCGTGAGGTTGTTGCCATCCTCGCGGCCGATGCGTCCGGTCGGCTTGTCGCGGAACGACTGCGAGAGCGCCATCCACCACTGCGTCATGGACATGTGCGGCATCCAGTAACGGATCTTATACAACCGGCACATTTCGATCGTCTGCTTGATCTGCTCCAGCGTGTGGGCTTGGTGCTTGATGCATACTTGAATGCCGCGGAGGTTGTCATCCGGGGTGTCGGCAACCACCAGCAGCGGCAGGCTGAGCTTGCCGCCCTCGCTCGCCAGCGCCTGGAGTAGGGTCACCGTCCCAAACGCTGTGGCCGCATAGCTCGCGCCGCTAACGACTGCGCTCTTATCGACTAACAGCGTATACGCCTCGCCTTTGAGTTGGGGATCCAGTTTCAGGACGATATCGCCGGCAGCGGCATCGCCTTGCACGGCCGCCAACTGCCGCCCGGTGGTCTGAAGGATTTCCCCGGCAAGCACATTGGCCAGCGGCAGCAAGGCCGCGTCGCCCGCCACCACCCGGCTCTTGGCGGTTAGTTCGAGCACGCCGCCCTTGATCTCCACGGTCTTGGGCCAGGGAACCAGGTCGAGCGCCGCGCTGGCGGTGCTGCCTAACGGGCCGCCAAGCAAGCCGAGCCAGACGGCGGCATACAACGGGAGACGGGACACGGGGATTGAGGATTGAGGATTGGGGATTGGGGATTGGAACATGAGGATTGGGGATTTGGGGATTGAGGCGGATGCTAACAGAACGGGCACGGCTGGCGTGATGCCGGGGGGGATTATTTGGTGGCGGCCGCACCGGGTACGGAGTACTCGATGTGGTCCAGGGGATCTTTCATCAGGTTATTCCCTTTCGTAGGCAGGGTTCACCGCAGGGTTGCCCTCCAAAGTCATTTCTCCGCATTGAAGGCGCGCAACTCGCACAGGTGGTTGTGGTCGTTGGTGGTGTTGCCGAACATGTTGATCCGGATGAATTGCGCGTCGACCGGGGCGAACTCGTGCACGTAGGCGCCCTCGGCCGGTTTGGCGTTCTGCTTCATGTCGACGACTTGCTGCCACTCGCCGTCCTTGCCGGTCATCGAGACTTCGACGTTATAGCGGTAGGCGCGGCCGTCGCCCCACCAGCAGCACACTTCCAATTTGTTGATCTTGGCGGCTTTGGGCAGTTTGACCTTGACCCACGCCGGTTGTGCGATGCCGTTCCAGTGGGAGTTGGGATCGGCGTAGCCGTCGGTGATGAACTTCTTGTCGCCGGCCCCGGTCTCCGAGACAGTGACCTCCACCCCCGGGTCGGTGAGCAGGTTGCGCCTGAAGCCATCGTCGCCGAAGCCGGCGTAGGGTTTCTCTTCGGCAGTCGGGAGGTTGAGCCGATAGAGGAGCTTGCCATCCTTGACGGCCGAGACTAACTCCACCGTTAGGGTCTCGTGGAAGGTTGCCGGTACCCATTGCCCCTTCTCTCCGATCTTGTCCCGGAAGGTGGCCGGCACTTTGACGGTTATGGGCTGATAGGCAAACTGTCTCTTGTATTCGCCGGCCACTTCCTTGCCGGCCGCGTCGAAGAGTTTCGCCCACACCAGGGCCGAATGGGTCAGGGTGATCGGCTCCTTGCAGACTGGCGACTCCGCCGTCGGCGGCTTGCCGTCCACGGTGTGACGCAAGGTGGCGCCGGGCAGCACCGGGTTGAGCGTCACCACCAGTTTGTCCGCGAAGCGGTTATCGGGGAAGCAGGAATCGGCGCGCAGCGAACCCTCCTGCGGGGTGAGTCCGGTCACGCTGGCGTTCACCGGATAGAAGAGCAGGTCTAACAATTTATCGGTGTGGGCGAAGCGCCGTTGGAAATCCTCCCAGGGTTTGACGGTGCCGGAGTTCCACGTGCGTTCGCCGAAGGGGGCGGCGCGGTCACGGAACATGGCGATTTCGGTATGCCCGGGCCCCTCCCAGTTGCAGAGGATCGCGCCTAACAACAACGGGCTCGGGGCAACCTCGGTGGGCCGGAACATCCGCGCATTCCACTCGTAATAAACCCGGGATGGATAACCGCTGATGATATACATGGGGTCCCAGGTGCAGTTGACCACCTGATAACCGTCGGCAATCATCATCGGCCCGCTCCAACCCCCGTTCCAGTAACCATAATGGTAAGACGCGAAACCCGCGTCCTTGGGCAGCTTGACGAATTGCGCCGAATCCTGGCCGACCCCTTCCCACGCCAGGGACTTCTTCCCGTGCTTCTTGACGAGTTCGTCGAGCCGCAGGTAAAAATGCGCCCAGTAGTCGCCGCCGTGGCGCAGGTTGTATTTTTTCAGATAGACCTGCTCCAGCGGGTTATCGCCGAAGCCCGGCATCTCGCCGCTAATCGCCCCGGCATGGATATACGGGGAATCCGGGCACAGTGCGGCGAGTTGCCCGACCAGCCAGTCCATCGCGGCCCAGAACTCCGGGGTGTCCTGGAAAAGCTGCCCCTTGAGCCTCTCCTTCACTTGCGGGGTGAAGATATCCGGCAATGACTGCAGTGTCTGTTCGGGATAGAGGTAGAGAAACGCCGACTCGAATTGCGGCAGGATCGCCACGCCGCGCACCCTGGCATATTCCACCAAATCCTTCATTTCCGCAGGCGTGAGAAGATTGCCATCCTCGCGGCTGATGTAGCCCGTCGGCTTGTCGCGGAACGGCTGCGCGAGCGCCATCCACCACTGCGTCATGGACATGTGCGGCATCCAGTAACGGATCTTGTACAAACGGCACATTTCGATCGTCTGCTTGATCTGCTCCAGCGTGTGGGCTTGGTGCTTGATGCACACTTGAATGCCGCGGAGCTTGTCATCCGGGGTGTCGGCAACCACCAGCAGCGGCAGGCTGAGCTTGCCGCCCTCGCTCGCCAGCGCCTGGAGCAGGGTCACCGTCCCAAACGCTGTGGCCGCATAGCTCGCGCCGCTGACGACTGCGCTCTTATCGACTAACAGCGTATACGCCTCGCCTTTGAGTTGGGGATCCAGTTTCAGGACGATATCGCCGGCGGCGGCTTCGCCTTGCGCGGCGGCCAACTGCCGCCCGGTGGTCTGGAGGATTTCCCCGGCAAGCACATTGGCCAGCGGCAGCAACGCCGCGTCGCCCGCCACCACCCGGCTCTTGGCGGTTAGTTCAAGAGAACCGCCCTTGACCTCCATGGTCTTGGGCCAGGGAACTAGGTCGAGCGCCGCGCTGGCAGTGTTGCCTAACGGGCCGCCAAGCAAGCCGAGCCAGACGGCGGCATACAACGGGATAAGGGACATGGGGATACGGGACATGGGGATTGGGGATTGAAGGGGGGCGGATGCTAACAAACCTGGCACGGCGGGCGTGATGCCGGGGAGTTGTTATTTGGTGGCGGCCGCACCGGGCACGGAGTATTCGATGTTGTCCAGGGGTTTGCCGGCGGCATCGGTGAGGCGCAGCGCGATACTCCAATCGGACCAATCCTTGGCGCCGGAGTTGACCACCTTGACGACAAACAGGTTCTCGCCCTGTACGAGTTGGACGTCCGCCTTGTCTTGGTCGAGGCCGCAGCCGCGCCAAGTGCGGGAGTTAACGATCTGCTTGCCATTGTGCCAGACCTTGCAGGCCGAGGCGGCACCGAGGCGCACCTGCGCGGCTCCTGCTTGCGGCGATTTGGCCAGCACCGCAGCATAGGCCACCTGTCGCTGCATTGGATAGTAAAGGCCCGCCAAGTTGAGGAACAAACCCACGCGGTCGGCTTGCCGCCAGGTCTGGCCAGCCTCCTGCTTGCCGAGGGCCGGTTGCGGGTCCGCCTCATTGATGAAGGCGGTGTCGAACCCGTTCTGGTCCTTGCCGGTGCCGTCGAACGGGCCCAGGGTGGCAAACTGCGGACAGAGTTTCAGGTCGGCCAGCCATGGGTTGTCGCCCGGGCGGGTGAGCGTCACGTCGCGCCACATTTTCCTAGTTAGATGCAGCCTCAGGACATGGCGATACCAGTCGTAGAGGCTGTCATGACCGGGTTTGGGTTGCCAGCATTTCGGGCCGCAGTCGCCGCCGGCGTCGGGATTGGGCATGACGGGGTCGGGATACTTATGTTGCCACTCGAGCGTCATTTCCAGAGTGTGGATCCACTCATGGACCTGGACCTCGGCATTGCCGCAGGTGCCGCCATCGCCGTTATCGTTGAAACCGGTGTAGCCGGCCCCCTTGCACACGGAACCCGACGTGTCGGCCCAGCAATTACAGTCGAAGCCCGTGGACAACGCATAGCATGATACCAAGTCCGCCTCGCCCGGCTTCAGGTCCTTGAAATACGGAGTGCATTCCTCCGGGCCCGCGACGCCGCTGAACTTGGTCAATGGCTCGTCGATGATGGTGGTTTTACAATCCAAGCGGCACTGGCCTTGGCTGGCCTTCCACACTTCATCGGCCCATGCGGCATTGACCTTGTCGACGTCCTTGAGCTGTTTGTCGTTGTACGTGTTCTTGCGCTCGCCGACCTGAATGGTGCGGAACGCGAACGCGCGCACATGGTAAACCGCGGCCTTGGCCGGATCGGTGTTGGGCTTGACCTTGGGCTGCAGTTCCTCGAACTTCCGGCGCAGTTGCACGTACTCCTCCGGCGTGCATGCCGTGGAATCATAGACGGTCTCGTAGTGCAGCAGGGCGGCGTCCCAGTCGCCGGCCTGTTCGGCTTTCGCCGCTGCGGCACGCTCGGTCGCGGCGTCGCATGCGGGCGCGGCTCCCGCATGCGGGATTGTCATCGCAACACCGCAACACATCGCAAACCATGGATTCCTCATCATCGCGTTTCCTTTTGTTGTCATAGCTTGAATCATGTTAGGTCCCGGTTTTCCATTTCTCGGCGGTGTACAACTGGATACGGAAAATCGGAGCGGCGCGGGTCATGGCAATACGACTTTCATTTTCTGACTTTCGGGCATGGGTGTGGCTGGTGTCATTGACACCAGAATGCCCGCCTCCGTGCGACCGGAGGCGGGCTCTGAGTTCGAGGAGCCTGTTGCCGGGGCGATCAGTTTTCCGTGCCCTCCACGCGGAAGAACTTCCGCGCCGCGTCGACGGGGATGGTCGCCTTGTAGCGATCATAATCCGTGGGTGCGCCGGTTTGATCGTCGAGTACCGGCACGATGGCGCTGATGCTCCAGTCGCCTGCGGCCATGGTGGTGCTTTCCTTAAGCAGATAGGCGGCGCCGGTCTCACGTTGCAGCCAGTGCAGGACGAGATTCCCGCCAGCCGTTTCGCTCGTCATCAACGTGCCATTGCCGGCGATCGGCGAGGTGCCGAAGAGGAACTCCTGGAGGTTGGTGAAGCCATCGCCATCCGGGTCGGCATTCCGGTCGGCGGCTCCACCGCTGAGGCCGTATGTGACAGTAGCCCAGGTATCGTAGCCGGCCATGGTGGCAGGGGCAAAGGCCTGGATTTTTTGGATATCGTTGGCAAAGTTATTGGGGATACCGGAATTGGCGAACTTGAACAGCAGGCTTTGGGTTCCGCCGGGTGCGCTGATGGTGATGTCATAGTAGCATCGACCCGCAGAATCTTGCACCCAACCCGCAGGGAGACTGGGTCCACCGCTCAGCAGCGGGATACTGAACGTGCCGAGCAGCGTGTAGTCGGCCGGATCCAGTGAGGTGGTGGCTGTGGTCGAACTGTAGATCGTCACGCCGTTGAGAGAGCGGTTTCCACCGGGGTAGGCATAAGGAGAGCCCCAGTAACGGGCCAATCCAACCCCGCTGTTGAAACCACTGACCGACACCCGCAAGTCGCTATCTGGCGCATAGTTGTCGGCAGGAGGGCCGCTGAAGAAGTTAAAAGTGGACGGATTGTCATTAACCAGGCCGCCCGGTCCATCTGCGCCATACCAATAGTGCTGGCAGGCAACGGTCTTGTTCTCCAGCAGGTTGGGCGCGACCGTGACATGGACCGGCGCCGAGACAGTGGCATAGCCGCCAGCGCTGAAGGCCTTGGCGGTTAGAGCGTGGTCGCCCGTCTCCGCGAAGGTGGCAGCGCAGCTATAAGGATAGGTGGTGTCAGTGCCGACCAGCGTGGCACCGTCGTAGAATTCCACTTTGGTGAGCGTGTTGTTGTCGGTTTGGGCGGTGGCGCTGATCGTGAAGGGGAAGTTTTGGGCTTGGGTTGAGCCGGCAGCCGGGCTGGTGATGGCCACATTGTAGGGCGGCTGATTGACGGTGACCGTGATGGAGACGGACGAAGGATCGGAAGACAAGCCCCCGGTATCGAGCGCCACGGCCTTGACCGTGTGCGAGCCCAGCGACGCGCCGGTCCAAGTCAAGGTATAGGGCTCGGTGGTCACGGGATCGCCGATTTGCACGTCGGCGCCGCCGTCGTTGTAGAAGAAGGTCACGCTGACCACCCCGACGTCATCCGTGGCGGTGGCCGCAAGCGGAATGTTCACGCCTTCCACATAGGAGGCCAAGTCGGCCGGGCTGGTGAGGGTCACCCCCGGCTTCTGATTGGCGGTGACCGTGATGCTGTGGGACGAAGGCGCGGAAGCCAGGTTCAGATTATCGCGCGCCACGGCCTTGACCGTGTGCGGGCCTACCGTCGCGCCGGTCCAAGTCAAGGTATAGGGCGCGGTGGTCACGGGGTCACCGATTTGCACGTCGGAGCCGCCCTCGTTGTGGTAGAATGTCACGCTGGCCACCCCGCCGTCATCCGTGGCGGTGGCCGCAAGCGGAATGCTCACGCCTTGCACGTAGGAGGCCAAGTCGGCCGGGCTGGTGAGCGTCGCCACCGGCGCTTGGTTCGTCGCGGTGACCGTGATGTTGACCGGGGTCGAGGTCGTCAGATTGCTGTCGTTGTCCAGCGCCTTGGCTGTTAGAACGTGAGACCCCGCTGTCGCACCCACCATGGTAATGCTGTAGGGCGGGGAAGTGTCGGGGTCGCCGATCTGCACGCCGTCGATGAAGAAAGTCACGCTGGTGACGGAGCCCTCGTCCGTGGCAGTGGCATCGATCTCGAAGCCGGCGGCGGGCACGCTCGCGCTTTCAAGCGGGCTGGTGATGGCGACCACCGGCGGCGCGGGGGGCGGCGGGAAGGCCTGGATTTCTTGGAACAGATTGGCGAAGTTGCCGGCGATGCCGGCATTCTTGAACTTGAGCAGCAGACTCTTGGTTCCGGCCGGCGCGCTGATGGCGACATCAAAGTAGGAAGCAGCGGCACCGGGAACCAAGGTCCAGCCTGCGGGAGCGGGGGTGCCCACCGGGATGCTGAAGTCGCCGCGCAGGGTGTAGTCGGCCGTATTCAGCGAGGTGGTGGATGTGGTCGAACTGTAAACCGTCACTCCGTTGAGCGCGCGGTTTCCACCGGGGTTGGCATAGGGATCTCCCCAATACCGGACTGTTCCAACCGCGCTGTTGAACCCGCTAACCGACACCCTCAAGTCGCTATCGGGCGTATAGTTGTCGGCAGGAGGGCCGCTGAACATGCACCAAGTGTCGGCCCTGTTATCCACCAGGCAACCCAAACCAGCCCCGTTCGCCGCGTACCAGAAGTGCTGACCGTTGACGGTTTTGCCCGCCAGTAAGTTCAGGGGGTTGGTAATCAAGTTCGGGTCGTCAGCCCTGCTGACGCCGGACAGAGCCGTCATCGAAATCACCAACACCGATGCCAGCCAGGAAATCCAATTTCTTGGAAACTTCACTGCTCGGAATTCTCTTTTCAGGGTCTGGGGTGAGGTGGGCGCGTAATTCATGGTTATTTTTTTCGATTGTTGACATTCATTCGCCGCTTGGGAATCCGGCCGACTTGGTACGGATGACCCCACACTACAGCGGCGACTCGGGTCAACGATGCCAAACCCATTTCTGAACGGAAAGCACAAAATGGGGCTTCAGAATTGTCTATAAACAGGACAAAATTTCCGCCGCTGTCGTTGCCGATGAACAACAGCCAGTCGCCCGCCGATTCGATGCCGATCAAAGGGGTTTGTCAGGGGTCAGGCGCAGCAGGGTGAAGGAGTACGGCTTGAAGACGTAGGAGAACTCCGCGCCGGCACTGTCGAAAGT
>Ga0209697_10005470_pt1 | contig 15842 bp, 21 predicted proteins | sample AliMusrvi5mmetaG_FD_184115 | JGI IMG/M metagenome (GOLD analysis project Ga0209697, IMG submission 184115) | Freshwater lake bacterial and archeal communities from Alinen Mustajarvi, Finland, to study Microbial Dark Matter (Phase II) - Alinen... | ecosystem: Environmental > Aquatic > Freshwater...
TTTTACTGCCAAGCCTTCAACTGTGCCGCTGAAAAGCTCGTGCTTGCCCTGTGCTGGGGCAGGAAGCTTGAGGCGATCGCACGCGGCCCGCACGGCGGCGGCGTCTCTGATTTCCGTCTTGATGGTACCCATGACCAAGTTGAACATGCACACCCCGGATGCCACCGAGGCCAATATCGCCCGGATTGCGGAACTGTTTCCCAACTGCGTCACGGAGGCAAAGGATGAGAAGGGTACCGTATCACGGCGAAGAACTCGGTGGAGCACATTTCTCCACAACACGCCCAATCGGCTGACACAAACAGGGTATCAGAATCGGTACTTAACATGTTTGGCAATCTGGCGTTGGTCTCAAGGAGCATCAACTCAGAGTATGGCAACATGCCGTTCAATGAGAAGCGTGAGCGGTTTCACAATCGGAATAAGGACCGTGTCGACTCACTCAAGATGGCACTAATATACGGCCATGAGACGTGGAATGAGAGCCTCGCGAAGCAGCACCAAGACGCGATGATTGCCCTTATCAAAGCGTCGCTCAAGTAGGGCGAAGGGGCTTCCTGATCATGGCCGTCATGCTGGCACGGGCCTTCGGGAAGTTCCACGGGGGCATGCAATGACCGAACCCATCTCCGGCAAGGGCATGCACCGCGTCCAACTTGCGGACGGACAACTTCACGTCCTCAGCGACAAGACCCGAGTCATCATCCAACTCAGAAGCCCGAAGATCACGACCGACACCGACGCCGTGTCACCAGCCTGCAAACTCGGCGTCGTGCTGGAGCCAATCGAGGCCGTGCGGCTGATGGGGATTCTGGCGTCGGCGGAGTGCGTGCAAAGGCTGGCGAAGGCACCGACAACGCAATGCACCAGCCATCGCAATGCCACAGCCAAAGTCGCCGCCAAGGGCTTGAAATCGCAGCAAACACTCGCTCTAATCGGCCTGTCCATTACGGATGTACATTTTTCATTTAATCCACGGAGGAAACACATCACGGCCAAAACCGCCACCCCAAAGAAACCCCTGACCAAGACCGAACTGCTCGCCAACATCGCCGCCGTCACCGAACTGCCCAAGACGCAGGTGGCCGCAGTGCTGGATGCCCTAGCTGCCGAAATCCAGACAAGCCTCGGCAAAAAGGGTGCTGGGGCGATCACGATCCCCGGCCTCTTGAAGATCGAGAAGAAGCAGGTTCCGGCCCGTAAGGCCGAGAAGGGCGTGCCAAACCCGTTCAAGCCTGGTGAACTGATGGACCGTCCCGCCAAGCCCGCCTATAGCAAGGTCAAGGTGCGGGCGTTGAAGATGCTCAAGGATATGGCGAAGTAGAACGGAGAGAATCCATTATATTGTTCGATTGGATGAACAGCCCCCCTGAACCATGAGTCGGTATGTCCCAACCTCGTGCCCTCATTTTCGATTGCGATGGAACGCTAGCTGACACGATGCCGCCAGGGCGAGAATCATGGGGATTCTGGCATCGGCGGAGTGCGTGCAGAGGTTGTCGAAGGCGACGGGCAAGAGCGTTCCGATGAAATAAGAATCGGCCGATGGGACTGTTTGACTGGCTGACCGTTGTCTATTGTTGGCTACACTCTGAACGTCAGAATGCTTTCCCAGAAAGGAAACCCTATGAACACGTTTTGTAAGAGTCGATGGTGGATCTGCTTCAGCGTCTGCCTCGCCCTTATGTACCAACCCACGTTCGCTGCACCGCCCGCCAAGGTCAGGCTGTTTATCCTCTCCGGACAGTCCAACATGGTCGGGCTGAACCCGGACGTCTCCTTCACGCCTGCCCTGAGAAAAGCGTTTTCCGACGATGAGGTGATCGTCGTCAAGCATGCCCAGGGCGGCCAGCCGATCCGACGGTGGTACAAGTCATGGAAAGCTCCCCCGGGTGTGGAGATGGGGGCGGCGAAGGAGAAGCCCAGAGATCTCTACGATGCCCTGATGGATCGCGTGAAGTTGGCCATCCAGGGTAAGACGGCCGATACGATTACCTTCGTTTGGATGCAGGGTGAGCGGGATGCCCGAGGAGGGCTTTCGGGCGTCTACGCAGAGGCCCTCAAGGGGCTCATCAAGCAGCTTCGCGACGATCTGAAACAGCCGGATGTGTCCGTCGTGATCGGGCGGCTCAGCGATTTCCAAAAAGGAGAAAAGCACTGGGACGCCGTGCGTGCTGCCCAGGAGAAGGTTGCGGATGACGATCCGCGGGCCGCGTGGGTCGATACTGACGACCTGAATGGCCCCAAGAATGACCTGCACTACACCAAGGAAGGCTACAAGGAGCTTGGCCGTCGCTTCGCTGCTAAGGCGGTAGACCTGGTGTCAAAACAGGTTCCGGTCCACTGAACAACGTACGACGGTCGCCGACCACGAAGTCCAGCAAGGTTTGCCAGCATCAGTCTTTCCAATGAACTCGCGATTGCCTGTCCAGTGTGCCAGCATCCGCAGGCGTTCACCGCATGGCAGTCGGTCAACGTCACTCTCGATCCTGAGTTGAAGGCCAGGCTCCTCGATCGCAGTCTGGTCACGTTCCACTGTGAGAAATGCAACCATACCGTAGGCGTCAACCAGGGGCTTCTCTATCACGACATGGATCGCCGCGTGATGATCATGCTCGGTTGTCAGAGTCCGGATGAAGCGGAATCACCGGAGCCGCTCCTTCAGAAGTTCCAGGCCGAGTATTCGCTACGGCTGGTCGGTTCCATGAACGAGCTGATCGAGAAAGTCCTGCTTATCGATGCCGATCTCGATGATCGGGCCGTCGAGATGTTCAAGGTCGCACTCATGACGAACATTGAGGAATCGCAACGCGGCGACAATCCCGCGTTGTTCTTCAGCGGAATCTACGCCAATGACGAATCGGACGAGCAGATCGAATTCGCTTTGGTCAATGAGGCCAGCACAAAAGCCGTGTCGGTGCCATTCGAAAAGGTGTATCATCGATTTGTCGATGAGTTCTGTAAGCATCTGCCAACCACAGTTAGTGAATGTGGGCGGTGGCTGCGGGTCGATCGAGATTATGCATTGAACTACTTGGGGGCTGAAAAGAGAAAAACATGAGCGACATTCCAACGATCAACCGCGACGCCCTAATCTTGATTCCGACCGAGTCATGCTTGGCCTGGGCCAGAGCGTTACCTGACTCGGACCCGCTTATGACCGAAGGAGACGCACAACACGAGCCAACGATCTACTTGATACCAGAGGACATCGAGCCAGAAAAGTACCTTCGTCGGCGATTCAATGCCGTATTTGAAGAAGAGTTGGCGGCGTGGTGTACCAATCCGGATTGGTGGCCAGAGGATCTAACTTTCAAGTTGTTCACGCAGTTCTTTACGGTTCATATTTCCACGATGGTTTATGATCTCGGAATAGAGCCGATCGAGAAGGACGATATGGACGACGATATGGACTGACTTGCCCCGAAATCATTCGTTTGCCGACAACGCAACCACACCAACGCATCCTGATATAATGGCACCATGACCAAAAAAGACATCGTTCACCGCATCGCCCACGAACTGGGCCTTACCGTGATAGAAACCCAGCCGATCGTTCAAAAGACGCTCGACGCGATCATCAACGTCCTCGTCGAGGAAGGCCGCATCGAGTTAAGGAACTTCGGCGTCTTCGAGGTAAAGAAACGGATGGCTAGGCAAGCCCGCAATCCAAAGACCGGCGAGAAAGTGATGGTCGGCGAGACGGCAACGGTGAAGTTTAAGCCGGGGCGGGTGGTCGAGGAGCGGCTGGCGATGGAGTGTGGTGGTGGGGCTGTGACCGATGACGGTGTGGTTGCAGGCGATGGCGTGTAGATTAGGGCAGAAATGGTGACCGCCAGGCCGACGTGACCATCTATAACTCTGGTTCCCCGAGAATTCTCTTGCCGGAGCGGACCATTTCCTCGCGACGCTGCGTCGTCAATGCAGTTACCCTCGCCGCGACCTCTGCATTACGAAAACGCAGAGTCACGTCTTGGGCATCTTTGCTGATACGGACTGTACTCACGCCAAGAACGAGCCGGTCCAGAACGCGATCAAGGCGGTTCCGGGAAAACCATACCATGCTGATAAACCCGCCAAGCATGAGGAACATTCCTGTCTCGCGGCCCATCAAACCCTCGAATGAGACGAAAAGGGCAATCCACCCGACAATCGCCGCAATGATGAACATGAAACTCACTACGCCCGCGATCCTCCGTGTAGAACGGCATCCCCCACATGCCGGGAGAGGCACGACGGCGGTTGTGTGCCAAGCAAAGAGAATCAGGTCGATACCGCGAGCCGCAATGATATCGCAGGTCGTGGTCGGCGGCCTACCACAACCGACGCATTGCGGCGGAACGGTGACGTACTGCAGGGGCAGCGTCACGGTACGTGAATCAACCTTGGCCGCCGGCTTGAGCATCGAGTGTGCCTCACCGGTAGCCGACGATGATGCATCCCCAGGGGACGTGAAAAGGCTGGCGGTGCGTAGCTCGCTTTGCCTGCCCGCCTTCCGTGCATCAAGGAGGGTCTGAAAGAATGCAACGGCGACAGCCGCATTCACCCACTGATCTTGCAGACTAAACTTCTCGCCATCTGCGAAGAGCAGGACCTTTCTTCCAAGGCTCAAGCGAATTTCCTGGATGTCGCGTACCGAAGATCGACGGATCATCGTTTGCCCGCGATAGAAGGCAATCTCCTTTTCGGTGATTTCGATTCGATCGTTCAGCGTGTATAACGCATACACTGACGTCACGACAAAGATGACGGCAAGGATCAGGAACTCGCCCTCTACTGGGATGGGCAGGTCGATATGCCGCCAACTGCAAGCGAGGTAAGCTGCGGAAGCCGCTCCAAACAGGAGGAAGATCACCTGCAATTGTCGTGGACAACGAACGATCAGCGTTTCGGTCAGTGCTTGCTCTGGAAATTCCGCAGACACGATGTACGACTCATTGATTCCGTTGAACTGTAATCCTCAAACGCGGCCTGCCAGCATGCTATTCCAGCAGTTTAGTCAGGCACGGGTACTGCGTCAATAGTTCCGGGGAGCAACAGCTGAAAGTCGTTGTCGGTGCCATGCTGGGCTCGTTATGGACGCCGGGCACGGCATCAGCGTCGCTCGCAATTTTCATCTTGGGAACAAAGTGTGCGGCTGTCAGACGGGTAAGATGACGCCCCACCTGCCCGCTTTTCTGGCATATCCCGAACCCCTGTCATCGAATGGGGCCTTTGGCTGTACCTTGTGGATTGTTCCGGCCATTCTGAGGGTAATAATTGTGCATACAATCGAAACCCAGAAACGGAGCTATTGCAATGGCAAAGAAACCCAAGATCAACAAGACCCAGGCTGTACGTGACTACCTGAAGGCCCATCCTGGTGCGATGTCCTCGGCGATCGCCGCTGCTTTGACCAAACAAGGCATCAAGATCAACGCTGGCCACGTCGCCAACATCAAAACCAAGATCAATAAGGAAGTTGCCGCGAAGAAGGCGACGAAGAAGCCGGCAGCCGTCGTGGCAGCAACCCCAGCAGCACCGGTTGTCGTCGCGGAGAAGCCGACGACGAATGGCGGCACGATCACGCTGGAACAGGTCAAGAAGGTTGCCCTCACGATCAAGACCATTGGCGGCTACCAGCGTTTGCTCGAGGTGCTGGAGGTCATCAAAGAGTCGGGTGGCGTGAAGAAGTTCAAGGAGTTGGCGGAAGTCATGACTGTTCCTGAAACGGACTGCATCCCGTTCTGATCGATCCTTCATCTCGGCGGACTTTCGTGAGAGATTGGCCGCAAGGAGCCCCAATAATGAACCTAACTGTCGGGCAATTCATCGTTTGGTTGGTCGTTGGCGGTTTGGCCGGCACGCTGACCGGAAGACTGGTAACGCTGAAGAAAGAAGGACTGGGGCGTTGGACCAACCTTGGCGTTGGCATGATCGGAGCCTTGATTGGCGGCCTGATCTTGCGAATCATCCGCATCAACCTGGGGCTCGGGGAAATCAAGATCGAGGACTTGATCGCGGCCTTCTTCGGCTCGCTCGTGTTTGTCGCCATCTGGTGGCTAGTCGCCAAGTTCAGGGGCAAGTCGCGAGGATGACCGAAATCCTGGTCTGGGCGGCGATCGCCGAGGATGTAGCGGGGCAGTTTGTCGCTACGGTCCTCGCCGCCGCAGAGTTTCACCGCTTTTGAGAACCCTACGATAAGGCACGTCACCGCCGTTTCTCCCGGGGTATCGGCAGATCCGCCTCTGCGGTTGCAGTATGCCCCTTGCTCTCCGGGATATAATCATTGCGGTCATGGTGCGTATTCCGTAGGCCAGCAGCGTAGCTTGGCCGTGCACCTGACCCCAGATTGTCTTGTTTTAGGAGAGGGATGATGTCTCGACTGCTTTTCCGCATTCCCTTCGCACTTGCCGTTCTCCTGCTGGCGGTACAGCAGGCTTGGGCGGCGGAACCGAAGGAACCAGCCAAAACCGAGAAGCCGGCCGCCAAGATCGACTTGAACAGGGCGACATTGGAGAAATTGCAGGAGTTGCCGGGAATCGGAGAGGCGTACTCGAAGAAGATCATGGCAGGGCGACCGTACAAGAGCGTCAAGGACTTGTCCAAGACCGGCATCCCGGCCGCCACGATCAAGAAGATCACGCCGCTGGTGATCGTGAACACGCCGAAGAAACCGCCCAAGAAGGGCATGGTCTGGGTGAATCCCGATACCAAGGTTTATCACAAAGAAGGCAGCCAGTGGTACGGCAACACCGACGAAGGGAAATGGATGACTGAGGCTGATGCCAAGAAGGACGGCAACCGACCAGCCAAGGAGTGAATATTGCCCGGAGCAGGCGGAGGCTGGCACAGGCATCATCTTACCACCACCACGACCATGAAATCGACACGCCGGAACATCCAATTCAGTGATTTTGGCCAAGTGGTCGCCGATGTAAGCGAGTTGCAGGCAAAGGGCTACCAGCGGTGCGGTAACTGGACGCTGGGCCAGATCTGCGACCACCTGGCTATTTTCATGCGGGGTTCGCTCGACGGGTTCTCGTGGAATATCCCCTGGATCTTCCGCGTGACTATCGGCAGCTTTTTCTTGCGTCGCATCCTGCGGCAGAAGAAGATGGCAGCGGGCGTCCGGGTGCCCAAGGTTTTCCTGCCGGGCGAACCAACCGACGACGTTACATCCGTCGAGACGCTTCTCCAACTGATCCGGTGGTATCAGAATCACACGGGACCGATGGTACCCAGCCCACTCTCTGGTAAGCTTTCACGCCAGGAGTGGGATCAGTTGCATTTGATTCACGCCGCCCATCATTTGAGCTTCTTACGAGTCGGAAGCTGAAGGATCGCGGGGAACGAGAATACGGACCGTCTAGGCCGCATTGCGTTCGTGGAGCTTCAGCAGCCCGCCGAGCAACGGAGGCGACACAGTGGCTCAGACATTTACGGCACCGTGTGCTGACCTTCAAGCTTCGCACCGCGGGCACAAGCACTGTCGTTGGCGGTACGTCCCACGTCGTTGCCCTGACCGTAGCAGTAAGCCAACGTCAACTCGATCGCATGCCTGGCAGGCGTCGATAGCATGCAGGCGACAACCTCAAGTGCGTTGGCGGCTGAGACGCGATTCTCCGGGTTCGTGCTGAACACATCACGCATGACGTCTTGAACCACCCCAAAGGGCCCAATCTTGCCCAGCAAATCCAGGCTGTCGAGACAACGCAAGGCGTGCTGCGTCATCCCCAACTCGTGATAGCCTACGGCAGCCTTCAGCCGTTTCAGCACCCGTACGATCATGCCTGTGTTGGATTCCATGGTAGCGTCCTTTCGATCGCCAGAACCGCGTGCGGTGGTGCCGCCTTTGACAGCCGTCTTGCCGCACCAGCACAATGAGCAATTGTTGTGCCGGTTCTGATCGCCGCACGGTTTCTTCAGGAATCTATTGGCTGCGGCGAAGCTACTTTAATGGCATCGATTTTCCGGACTTGTTCACCGTCCCAAAATGCCCCGTGTGTCCCATAACGCCACACCGCCATGCGTTCTGCACATAATAGGCGGCTGCTTGTTCGGTTGGCCAAGTTGATCGAAACACTGGATGGACGTCCAAGATTTCGCGGGCTGCAGCGAATCCCTTCGGAAGGACCTATCGCCCAATATCTGCTGTGACTTATGCTGAAAATGACCCTTGCCGTCGTCGTGCATCTCGTGCTGCTGGCCTTGGCCTGCACCAGCTTCACCCTGGTTACCGGCTGGGCCAACGGCGATTGGAAGTATAACTTTTACACGTACTGCTTCGCAGACGGCTGGGGGCATGCTTACCGATCGGACTACACGCTGCCGCTGATCATCACGTACCTGGCGGCCTACGCGGTGGGCATCGGCGCTTACGCGATGGCATGGCGGGCTGGATCACGGTACGTCGCAGGCACCGGGCTGGCCCTTTGTATTGTCGGGCTCGTATCGTTCGGCATCGAGGGCTCGCACTGGATCGGGTCGCATGATCTCTCTTGGATTGCGTCGTTTCCAGTGGTGATGCTGCCGTTGGCCGTGGTTGCGGGCTATCAGTTCAGAAAGGCCGCATTAAGCAACCCCAAAAATTGATCACAAGATGAAAATGCGGGGGCCGATACCTAGCAGGCCGGTTCTGGCCGGACTTCGGGCTTTGCACCAACGGGACCAGTTTCGTTATTGGTGGCTGTGCTTGCGGAGTTGGCCTGGGCATTGGCACGCTGCCAGTGGCTGAAGATGTCCACGTCAAACCAAAACGGCAGCGATTCCCGCGGGACGAGCGACTGGTTGGTCGTAGACCTGCTCTTCCGTGCTCGGGCCATGTCCAAACTCCATCAAAACGTAGAATGGTTCGTTTTCAGCAGTTTCTACGATCTGGACACATGGTTAGTTCACCGAGACGGGAACGGACTCAGGACAGCATCAAGGCTACTTGCCGCGGATCACCAGAACAGGGCCGCGAATCTCTTGGGGACGCCGCTGCGGCGTAGGTTTGCAGCGGGTGGCCAGGTCGAGCAGTTGAAGTTGCAGGGCACTCAGGTTGGCTGGCTTCTCGGCCGGCGTTGTCGTCGCAGTAGTCATCGGTGGGGGTTCCTCGGTGCAGATCAGGGTGACAGTCGGGTAATCGGCAAGATTGACTGGCAGGTTTTGGCATGGGATTGTGGCCGGCAAGGTTTCGCAGGCTTGCCATTTGTTGGTTCTGGAAGTGGCGGTCGAGAAGGATTTGCGATGGCAGAGACTCGGCCAAAAGAAATGACCGCAAAGGTAAGCACGAATGCATTAGGGACCGGCTGAGTCCCCGCACTTTGCGGCCGACCAGCATTCACGGACGTGGCCGCCAGCAGAGTATCACGCACTAGGTCGCAATCCTAGCGTGTCACGGCCAAGATTTTGGGGCCATTTTGGGGCCAACACTGGCAATTTAAGTCCAACATGCATACAATCCAAAACAAATGTGGTTTTGACCTATCCCAAGGAGCGATAACAACCTCCAACGTAAGTCCAACGCTACCTTACTGTTCCCTCAACGGTCAAATTCAGGTTGAGGGCCTAGTGGCCGCAAGGTCGTTCAGGTTCAAGTCCTGTTTCCCGCACTGCTTACCAGATAAGGACTTACGGCGATTGGCCGTAAGTCCTTTTTCTTTTTTTGGCGTGCGAATCGGTGGCAAATCGGTGGCAGTTGGGCGGTTGCATGGCAATAGCATAGCAGGCTGATCGTTGCGTGTGGAGTTGCCGGCCAGCCCGTCGACGTCTCGGCGGTTGCATGGCAATAGCATAGCAGGCTGATCGTTGCTGTTCTGCGGACGATGGACACTGCCTCCGAGAGTCTTACACGAAGCTAATCTCGCCCTTGGAAGACTGCGGGAGGATCATAGAAGTAGGTTCACCTCGACCACGGCTTATGGGCGGCCGATTTCTTATGGTTCTCAGAATCAACGCTACAGCGTTCTGGGGCTTTCGCTCTGAATTTCGCCACCCCTCCATAGATCTAAGGCTCCAAACCGCTCCTTCACCCATTCCTTGCCGGGGAACAGCTTCGCGGCCCAACTCCGTGTCATCCAAGCCGCTGACGCGAGGATTCGAGTAATCCCCTCACGCAGGATTCCGCGGCACATAGTAACATATATAGGCTACGGCGTTGGATGTGGCTGCGACGGGCGTGGCTAGGTCTTGCTGCCCTTGCCCCTCTTCCAAGGAGAAAGTCATGTGTCTCGTGAGAAGCAGTTGGTTGGTGTTGGTGCTGTTGTTGGGTTTTAGCTACGTGTCAGCCTGGGCCGACGTACACCCCGTCAAGGGCGATGCGGAACTCCCGGCGACCGAAGTGCCTCAGGACGGCATCCAGTTAGCTCCGGGAGGAGTGATCCAAGCTCAGGGTCCGGTCACGATCACCGGTACGGCTACCGTAGTTAGCAGCGATGGGGGAGTGGGAGGCAGCATGTCGATCAACGACAACGGCGTTAAGCAGTTCCAGACCGAGGAGTACGGCAAGAAGATCAAAATTACCGACGATCCGCAGAAGGGCATCAAGATCGAGTGTGTGCATAAAAAGGGCGGCACCGACGAGACGAAAAAGTTCGAGGCCAAAGACGCCGAGGAATTAGAGAAAAAACACCCCGAAGCCTTCAAGCTCTATCAACAGTATTTGGGTAATCAGGTGCCGGGCCAGGCGGGGACCATTGTCGCACAAGGGGCCATCGCCGGCCCCATCCCTGTCCAGCCGTTTCCGATGCCGGGTGGCGGCTTTCAACTGGTTCCCGTCCTGCCGGGCCAGATTCAGGGCAATATTCAGCTGTTGGGGCCAGCCGCGGGTAACATGCCTATCGAAGCGGCCACGGCGATGATGGGCCATCTCAGCTCGGAGATCAAATCGGCGGCCAAGAGCGGCGTTTGGAAGGACGCCTCGAAGGAGACCAAGTCCGAACTGAAGAAACAGGCTGACGAATTGAAGAAACAGTTGCTGGATTTGGAGAAGCAGTTCGGGGAGAAGTAGGCCGAACTTTCCGTTTCGGGTAGATACCGGTACGAAACCGAGGCCAGACGCCATAGTCTTTCAGGGGTATTTACTTGACTCAACCGACCACAACATATAGCGGTTTGATTCGCCACTGGATTGACGATTTTGGACGACTTTGGCACGGTCCAACATCCCCAACCGAGACTCTGCATTACGCAACACTGGAAGGCCGCCAGTGCGATGGAACGCCATGCTGGGTCTTGCGGCGATCTGAACCAGATGAGCTGTGGAGCGAGATTACGGAGGTTCAGGCACACAAAATAATTTTCAGGTACACCACAATGGATGGTGGCGGTTGAGTCAAGTAAATACCCCTTTAGTCTTTTGATCCGGCGTCTCAGCCCAGCGTGCTTCCCATCCGTAGAGCTATTGCCCGAGACCGCTCATTGATCTCGTCGGCCACGGCGTCCACTTGGCTCTGCTTCTCCCGCTCCTCGCCGTCGAAGAGCATGCCCAGAGCCAAGCCGGTGTCATCCAGGCTGCTGAAGCGAGGTTTCCCGCATCGACCAGGATCACGAGCGGGGCAGGTTCCTTGTCTTCAGCGGGGGCTTTCTCCGTGCCCGCAAATCGGTAAGATGGTGTTTTTCAACAAGGAGGTTTTTCAGGGCTCTCAGGAAGTGCGACGACTGCGGGAACGTGTTCTGGGGCGATACTAAACTGAAATACTGCCCTCTCTGTGCGGTGGTGGAAAAGGCGGAAACGAAGACGGTCGAGTTGCACAAGGAATCCAACTAGCGACAGGTGCAACGTGTGGCTGCATAAATCTGCCGACTATAGGGCAGACGGGTTGAGTGCCGTCTGGTGCTGCGAAGAGGGGAACATCGAGATTCATAACGCCGAGGGAAGCGTATTGCGAACGCTTAGCCTGCCCGAAGAAGGAAGGTCGCCGAAGCGGCGTAGCCATACTTCTCGCTCTGGTATTGTTTACGGGCATTGCGTTAGCCGTGAGTGGTTATCCCGCCATTTGAAAACATTTTCAATCAGATTGTCGGCGAAAACTTCCAACTTGTCTGCCCACCGAATAGTCTCTTCAAACGGTCTGCCGAGGCGTCCATCCGCCAGTGAGATAGCCAAAGACCGTGCCCGCGACACCCACATCGCCCGCCACAGCCCCCAGAATCGCCACCAGAGCGTTCGCTGGCAAATGAGCCACACTGCCCACGGAGGCCTCCAGAAGCATGGCGATGGTGGTCCCGTGATTGCCGTTGAGAACGGCCAGATCGCATTCTGACGCCACTCGTTTCAAGTCAAGGGGTCGTTGCTCAAACCGCAGATTCGGCGCATTGAATCGCGTCAGCATGTTGGTGTGGTGTCGCGCAGCGATTGAACTTCGACATTCGCGCGGCGCTTCAAAACCGACAGTGGGTTGATTGTGGGTGAGTGTGAATGACTATTATACCAAGGATTCCGATTTGTCAAGCAGGAAGCTCGCTGGTTTCTCGGCGCCTACCCGGTAGGCGCTTCTGTCGGTTTTCGAGTGGCAGGCCCGGTAGGCGCTTGTGTCGGTTTTGAATTTCTGGTGCCGAAGGTAAGTTCGCGCCGAGATTCAATGTTCGAGCACACGGTTCATGCAGTCGAGCACATGCCGCTCGGCCTCCTGCAAGGCTTCCGCCTCCGGTGGCATCCAGGATCGCAAATCCGACAACGGCGAACAATCCGGCGGGCAGCAGAAGCCGTTCCCGATCACGACCCGCTTCACCTTGCGGCCCCGGGCAGCCAGTAATGCTGTGGGTGCATGGTCGAAGACAATCATGTCTGGATTGACGGAATCGAGCAGATCGCTCCAGGCCTCCGTAAGGACTTGCAGTTCGGCGGGGTCGCCAAAGCCCGCGTTCCACAAAACGTGGGCGAAGTTACGGGGCGTGGCGATTGGTGGGTTGTCCGTGGGCGGCTTGTAGGGTGATTGCAGGAGTGCGATACCTAAATTATCGAGCAATCCGGCGGCGCAAGGCAGTTCGCGGAGTGCTACGAAGACTTGGTGGCCTGCGGATTGCAACCCCTTTGCCAGCGGGACAAGCTGGGTTACGTGCCCCAACCCGCCGCCAAGTTCCCAAGCCAGGAGGATACTTACCATTCAATGCAATTTTGTGTGTTCCAAGCGTTTACGGTGTTTGGTTTCTGTGCTTTGCGATCTTCATCGGCTTGCCCCGAGCGACAGCTAACAGTCCCATTTTATCCTGACTCAACGTCTACTTCAGTTTCTATCCAACGCGATCAAAGGAACTCACTCACCTCCCAGCCAGCCCCCTTGGTAACTTATACGGCATTTTGGAATCGCCTGGTGCAGCTTGCGAACACCATTTTCGGTGACGGCGGCACCCAGATCAAGTTTAACGAGTCTTTTTAACCCTTCAAGATGCACCAGTCCCGCATCCGTCAGTACCCGGGTATTCTGTGCGCGGAGATTGGCGGGTTGAGAGTTAGTGGCATTACTCAGTGCAAGGGGCGCGCAGGAGAAGGCACACCACTAAGGTCAGAAGGCGTGGAAGGTTGAATACCGAGCGCGAAGATGCCTTGAGGTTTCAAGTGCGCTGTCAGCACTTGAAAATTTCCGCGACTCGTTAGGTCGAAGAAGATGCGTGCTCTTGCCCGACTTCTTACCCATCTGGCACGGGAAGCACACGATCCAGAAGGGATGGGCCGTTGACCTGTGGTTGGCCGTCGCTCAAGCCAAGTTTCGCTGCCAGCCGGGCGAAGCAACTTCGGCCGGCTGGCAGCCAGCGCCCGACTTCCTTGATCACGCTCGATAACGTAAAGGCAGAAAGATACTGACGCAGCGATTCCAACACGCTCACGATCACCGTTTGACGCCGCGCACCAACCGGCGTCTTGTTGGTACGGCCCGTGTCCCGGGCCTGCGCGGGGGAGCGGAGCGTCCGCTCGGCCTCGTTGTTCGTTCCCGACACCGTCATCATTTCGCCGTTGGGCTTCTGTACCGGGGCGGCCGTCACGAAGGTGAATAGTTGCTCCGCCAGGTTCAGCCGCATCAACTCGTTACACAGCCGTCGATATTCGTCCTCCGGCCCTTCACCGGGCGGAAACTCCTCCACCCACATGGCAACACAAAGTTCGAGAACCTCGTCATTCAGCGACCCGACTTTCTCAGCCCGGCCCGCCGCGCTCAGTCGCTTGTCGCGCTGTACACGACAGGCCTCGTGGTAGATCTCCAGCAGCCGATCCGCAAAGTGGCGATACTCGGGATTGGTCGGTTCCAGCAACGCCAGCTTGATCGCCTTTCGCAGCAGGTGCGCCCAGCACTTCTGCGCCTGCGTGAAGTTCGCATACACGGCCGCGTCGTCACTGATCACTATCCCCCCAAACGTCGCCGGGTTGAGAATTTGCCTCAGCGTCTCCGCGTCCTTCGGCACGCCGAAAAATATCACGCGGACCTTCTCCGAGAGAAATGCCCATACGCTCCGGATGCTCCAGCCCGTTTCATCCGTATGGACCACCAGCGAGTTCGCCAGCAACATGCACAGCAGGTCGAATTCCTCTTCCCACTTCCGTGCCAACCGCTTCATCAGCGCCTCGGCCTGCGACTTCCGCAGATTGAGGTTCTGGAAGAAGTTCATCAGCAGGCATGCCTTGTCGAACGACAAGCCGACAAGATACACCTGATACGCGATGGCCAGTACGATCTCGATCCCGAACTCGCCGCGGCCAAAGACGCCGGGAATCTTGCCGTATCGATTGTTTGGGCCGCGATAGACTGCATAAGCCACAAGCACCGCCTGGCCGTTCTCGATCCGCCACGCCGCCCGCGTGTGCGACAGCCAGCAGTCTGCTTCCGGAACGCCCGCTGGAAACACCTCCTCGGTTCGCACAGCCTGGGCGACCTTCTCCGCGGTCCTCTTTCGCCCACCCCGCGATCGCTGCTTCCGCTTCCGCTTCTTTCCCCGCGCTTCCTGCCGTTTTTCTTCCGCTCGGACCGAAAACGGCTCCGAACATTTCTGCGTCGCCGAGCCGCCCTGTTGCCGTTCCAGTTCGCCAATCTTCTTCTTCGCCGCCTGCAATTCGTCAAGCAACGTCACGACCAAGTCGACCAGCCGATCCGGTGTGATCCGCCCCGCGCGAACATCTTCCTTGAGTTGCTCAACGTCCATGCCCCCTTTATAATAAATCTTGCAAAATCACGCAAAGTCAGTTTCAGAGTATGGACGGCTACGCCCAAAGTAGTTTGGTGAAAGCGAGGACGCATGGGGAAAGTAAGAGTTGTTCTACTCTTCGTGATAGCAACTGTTGTTCTACTCTTTGTGATTGTCGTAGTATGGGGACATTTCCGCTATCCCTTCTTGACCTCTCGCCCTGCCACTGAGTCAGTATGCGGGAGGTGGGTCATTGATTCCGAATTGACAACGGGATTTGAAGGGGATCAATTATTGCGGACTGGGCATCAACATGATGGGTACTTGGAGTTGACGCCAGACGGGCGATTTACCATTCAAGCGATGCCCAAGTTTTGGGCGCATTCAATGGCCTCTTACGAGCCTTCATCAGCATCGGGAACATGGCGTTGGGAAAACGATAACAACAACTGGGTAATGGTGAACTTGTATTTTGAGCAGGTCAATGGGAAGAAGGCAGGAGATTGGGATTGGGGGCATAGCTATATTGCACAAAAGGGGTCCAACTACTATTTGTATTTCATTATCGACTTCGATTCGTATGACTTTGTGGTTGTGCGTAAGTCATAGTAGCGGACAACCGCAACGTCAACCTTGAAATGGTTGTGTCCTTCCGGCAGGCCTGTATGAATCGATGTTCGGCTTGTGGTATCGTTGATTGTCGGTTCACGATTTTGTGGAGGACGGTCAATGAATGTCAGCAAGGCGCATGATTTGCCGGC
>Ga0209697_10005471_pt1 | contig 15840 bp, 10 predicted proteins | sample AliMusrvi5mmetaG_FD_184115 | JGI IMG/M metagenome (GOLD analysis project Ga0209697, IMG submission 184115) | Freshwater lake bacterial and archeal communities from Alinen Mustajarvi, Finland, to study Microbial Dark Matter (Phase II) - Alinen... | ecosystem: Environmental > Aquatic > Freshwater...
GTATTCTCCTACCTTCGGAGAGGCCTGGAAAGGATATGGTTTCAAGGCAAGGGGAGCTACTGAAAACGGTGGGGGCTGGCCGCTTGAGCAATGCAGCTACTGGCTGGATGGAGCGATCAGATTGGGATATATTCTTAAGGATTCGGCTTTAATCCAAAAGGCATCGACCAGACTTGACACAGTTGTCAGTGGTGTTTTGCGGGGTGGCCAGACCTTTATCTACTGGCTTCCTCCCAAAGCCCTGATCGACAGCACCCAGGGCTGGGTTGAATTCAACAGTTGGGCTCATTCCCACATGGGTCGCACCTTGGTTGCTTATTATCAGGCATCGGGTAATGAAAAGGTATTGCAGGCACTTACAAAAGTTTACCGAAACTATTCTCTCCCCAAACTGGTTGAGCATTTCAGGGCGGTCTCGGGATCGGTAAATATCGAGCCTATGGCAGATACCTATCTTCTCACTGGCGATACATTGATTCTTGGAAATATCAAAAGCTTTGGAAATACGACGCAATACCAGGCACTTGTGGCCAACTGGAATGCCGGCGAACTGGAGCCGGGTCACAATGTAATCTTTTATGAAAATATCCGGGTGCCGGCACTCCTTTATCAGTTCTCCGGTGATCAAAGAGATCTCAACACAACATTAACTGCAATTAATTGGGCCGAAAGTACCAATCTTCTGCCGGTAGGTGTCACTTCAGGGGAAGAGTATCATGCCGGGATTGGAGCCACACGCAATATTGAGACCTGCGATATTTCAGCGGCTATCAACACGTTTAACCGGCTTTTGGAAATCACGGGCGAGGAAAAATATTCCGATAAGCTTGAAACCATATTTTTTAATGCTGCTCCGGCTCCGGTTTCACGTGATTTCTCCACGATGTGTTACTACCAAAGCATGAACCGTTACAGCAATCGGCTCCCGGGAGAGGAACCAACCTCGCCAGGAAAGGATTGCTTTAAATTTACAAGGTTAGGTCACTCAGTATTATGTTGTGTCGCCAATAATTGCAGAATACTTCCCAACTTTGTGATGAACATGTGGATGGCTACGGCCGATCGTGGTCTGGCCGCAACCTTGTACGGACCCTGCCAGGTGGAAGCTGCGGTGGGTGAAAATAATTCTGTTTCCATTAATTGCCAAACCAGTTATCCGTTTGATGAAGTGATCAAAATGTCGGTTACCCCTTACGAATCTGCCGAATTTCCGCTTTACCTGCGTATTCCGGATTGGTGTGCCAATCCATCGCTAAAGGTGAATGGAAAATCCCTGAAAATAGTAAAACAGGAGAGTGGCTTTGTCAGGCTTTTTCAAAAATGGGAAGCAAATGACCTGATTGAAATCGGATTACCTATGGCTGCACGGGTGGTTCAAGGGAACGAAACACCCTATCCACAGATCTCCTATTTCGATCAATACCACAAGATGGCAAAAGATACGACGATCCGGAATCCCTTTGCCTGTGTATATTATGGACCATTATTGTTTTCGTTTCCAATTTCCGATATCAATCCTGATCAGGAGGTGCAAGGGGCAAAATTCAATTATGCCCTCGATGTAATACCGGCTGATGCACAGCAACAGATCACAGTTGAGCGAACAAAAATGCCGGATCACTGGAACTGGTCGCTGACTTCCCCTTTAAAGCTAAAAGTAAATGCGCGGGAATTTAATTGGATACCCACTGAGAATAAAGTTCTTCCGGAAAAACCTGTAGAAGGAGGGACTCCTGTAAAAATCGATTTGGTCCCCTATGGAACTACTAAATTCAGGGTTACGATGTTCCCGGTAACGTCAAATTCATCCCATAAATAATAATTAATCCATCTGATAATGAAAATTTCGATCCTCTTTCTGCTTGTTTTTTTCACTTTAAACACAGCCATTGCGCAGCGGGAGCCTCGCACCACAATCAACCTGAACGGGACTTGGGAATTTGATCAGACAACCAGCGCCTTTCCCCCTGCTAAATTTACCCGAACAGTCCCGGTTCCTGGTTTGGTCCATCTTGCAACACCCAAAATTGAAGATTATGACAAGTTTTTCAAACGTCCCGACAAGGTAGTGGCCAAGGATCAGCACAATCTTTACAATATCGATTATACCCCCCGTTACAGCTGGTACCGAAAAAAAATATTCATTTCGAAGGATCTGGAAACTGATGAGGCAATGATTACCATCAAAAAGAGCCAGTACGTGACACAGGTTTATATCAACGGATTTGATATGGGTTCCTCGGTGGCCTGTTATACCCCGGTTGAATTTCCGATCACAAAAGCCATCAGGTTTGGTTTCGAAAACGAAATCCTGATCAAAGTTGGCGACAGGGTATGGTTGCCCAGTGAAGCGGCAGGGGGAACGGACAAGGAAAAAGAGCACTATCTTCCCGGAATATGGGATGACGTATTCATTTCGTTGACGGGAAAGGTACGCATTAACCGTCTCATCGCTTTGCCGTCCGTTGCAAATAAAAATGTTACTGTCAAAGCATTGCTCCGGAATCTTCGCCCTGCACAGATATTCGTGGGAGATGCGATGAGCGATTCGGTATCCCTGGATGTTTCCATTACAGAAAAATTATCCGGGAAAGTTGTGGCCCGTAAGAGTAGCCGGCTGATGGCCAAGAGGGATAATCTGTCGGAAGTGATGCTTAAAGTTCCTATGCCGGAATTTACCAATTGGTCCCCGGATAAACCTTTTCTTTATCAGGTAAAGGCTACATTAAAAAGTGATGATGGAATATCAGATGAACTCATCAAACAGTTCGGAATGCGGGATTTCACCCGCAAAGGGAAGTTCTTTTATCTCAATGGTGAGAAGATCATCCTCAGAGGCACGAATGTTACGCTCCAGCGGTTCTTTGAAGATCCCGACTGCGGGAACCTGGTATGGGATCATGAATGGGTGAAGAAACTTTTATTTGATCTTCCTAAAAAGCTCAACTGGAATATGATGCGAATCTGTGTCGGCATAGCACCCGATTTTTGGTACGATCTCGCCGACGAATACGGGCTGATGTTCCAAAATGAATGGCTTTACTGGCAAAATCACGGATGGGACGATCAGTTGCGCAAGGAGTATACCGATTGGGTCTGGTCAGACGGCAACCACCCAAGCATCGCAATCTGGGATGCCATCAACGAAAACAAAGATGATTTCATTGGCAACACCCTCATACCCGAATTGAAAAAGCTTGATCCGACACGTGTCTGGGATGCAGGTTATATGACTAATGAAGATATGATTCAGGATGATATGGACGAACCTCACCCCTACCAGGGGCCAATGCCCTGGAAATCGTTTGCAGATTTTGAAAAAGATCCATATCCGCTGGGAAACCTGAATTTCAAACCTGAGGTCATCCAGCGGATCGACGGTGCAGGAGTTCCCCAGCTAATCAATGAATATGGATGGGTGTGGCTGTGGCGGAACGGGACCCCTAGCAAGCTGACGCTCCTATCCTATAAATACTATTTAGGTTCTGAGTCAACTCCTGAGCAAAACCGGGAGTTTCAGGCCTATTGGATGGAATTGGAAACGGAATGGCTCAGAAGCAACCCTAATCCGGCAGGAGTTCTTACATTCTGCTATCTGGCCAATAATTATGGTTATACCGGAGACTGGTTCATGGGAAATATCAAAGATCTGACGCCTGCTCCTACACTCGATTGGTTCCGGCATGCCTTCGCACCGGCTGCGACGTACATCAATCTCACAGATGAACGATATGTCAAAAACAGACAGCCTCACGAACCTGGGTCGACCTTGTTGTTTAACCTGACGGGAATTAATAATCTTCCCAATCCGGTTAGCGGATCTGTTAAAATCCGGTTGGTTAACCAGGAAGGGAAGAGTTCTACAGAACAAACCATCCCGGTAAATCTTAATTCATTTATTAGAACCGACATTCCGGTCTCAATGCTTATGCCAACAACACCCGGTGGCTACATCCTCGTATCTGAATTTACCCCTGAAAATGGTAATCCTGTAATCAGCCGCAGGTTTCTCAAGATAGGTAAGGCTAATGATTATTCCTTTTATCAATTAAGCCCGGTAGTCAAATGACCCATTTGAAAATCTTAAGATCTCCGGTAGAAATTGGGTTGACTAATTTTGCCTTGAAGGGATCCCCGGTCAATTTCCAGCAGCGTCGAATGGATGAAATTGCCCCCATCTTCTTGGATCAGGATGCAGTGAAAATAATCCCTTCCCAGACTGTGGTATACCAGGTTCAATCCTGGCAACCGGTTGCAGAAGGGACTGCGGGGGGATTATTTTTTGGAACATCAACCATCCTGGCCGGGAAGGTGGGACAGGAATATTTTATGACCAAGGGGCATTTTCACGCGCAGTCAGACTGCGCTGAATTTTACTGGGGTGTTCAGGGGAAAGGGGTCCTTATTCTCATGGATCGCGACCGAAATACCTGGGGAGAAGAGGTTTACCCCGGATCTCTCCACTACATTGGAAAAGATATTGCTCACCGTCTGGCCAATACGGGGGATCAAAATCTGGTCGTAGGAGCTTGCTGGCCATCAGATGCCGGTCACGATTATGAGGAGATTGCCAGAAACGGTTTTTCAGCAAGGTTGGTAGAAATTGACGGGCAACCGGTGTTTACATCTGAATAACCTGGATGCGATTTATGTAAAGACGCACCGCTGTGCGTCTTTACATAAATTAAAAATAAAAAATAATTATTATTAACAATATTCACAAACAACCAAATTCAAAATAACAATTCAATGAACAACCGATTTAATCGTCATATTTTCAGCCTGTTATTGATGACCAGTCTGGTGATATCCGTTTCAAAGGCTCAGCAACATTCCAGTTCAGGTCTGGAAATATCGGGTATAAAAGCTTTGCCATTTCTTCTGGAAAAAAACAAGGTTGAATTTCAGCCGATCCTCATCAAAGCCCATCTTTCAGCCGATTCATGCACCGCAGTGGTTCAAGTGGATGGAAATGAGCCATTCGCTCTTGTGTTTAAGAAAGGTGCTGATAGTCTGGAGATTCCTGTGAAAGCGGTGTCAATAATAAAAACAGCCGGATTAACGATCGAATCGAGGGGGATGAATCCATATCATGCGAAAATAACTCTGAGACCCGTGAAAAAACTGGTATGCTATATTCTTCCTCATTCCCACACCGATATCGGGTATACTGAAATTCAGACAGCAGTTCAGGATAAGCAGGTTCAAAACCTGGTCAAGGGGATGGAAATTGCGAAAAAAACCTCCCAATATCCCGTGGGTTCGAGGTTTGTCTGGAATGTGGAGGTCGCCTGGGCCGCAGATCTTTATCTCAACCGTATGAATGATACCCAGCGAAAGGATTTTCTTGAGGCGGTCAGCCGTGGAGAGGTGGCTTTAAATGGAATGTACCTGAATGAATTGACCGGATTATGCCGCCCTGAAGAGCTTTCACGGTTATTTAAGTTTTCAACAGAGTTGGCAAAAAGAACCAGGATATCAATTACCTCCGCCATGACCAGTGATGTTCCCGGACAAACGTGGGGGACGGTGACCGCAATGGCTCAGGCCGGGATAAAATATTTTTCAACGGCTCCCAATTATTTCGACCGGATCGGCGATATCCTGGTTCAATGGGAGAATAAGCCTTTTTATTGGGTTTCACCGTCCGGACAGGAGAAGGTTTTGGTGTGGGTTCCCCTGAAGGGATATGCCCTGTCTCATACGATCGGCAAACTCTCACCTGAATTTGCAGATCAGTTTGCTACTCAGCTGGATACCACAAAATATCCGTATGATATCGCGTATCTGCGTTGGAGCGGTCATGGAGATAATGCGGAACCCGATCCCGCGATTTGCGAATTCATCAGAAACTGGAATTCAAAGTATACCTATCCCCGCTTTATTATCTCCTCAACAAGTGAAGCGTTCAGCGCATTTGAACAGAAATTTGGAAGTCAGCTGAAACGGATCAAAGGGGATTGGACCCCATACTGGGAAGATGGCGCCGGTTCTTCGGCGCTCGAAACCGGGATGAGCAGGGCCAATTCCGATCGACTTTCACAGGCTGAAGCTATCTGGGCCATGAAGAAGCCCAAAGGTTATCCCGCTGCACAATTTGAGGAAGCCTGGAAAAATGTGCTTCTCTACTCCGAACACACCTGGGGAGCCTGGTGTAGCGTTACAGACCCTGAAAACAAGATGACCAAAGAACAGTGGGCGATTAAACGGGGATATGTTCTCAATGCTGACAGGCAATCAAATCAGTTGCTCGACAAGGGGCTGACGATGAATGAGAAAAAAAGTCCGGGTTCAGATCTCGACATTTATAATACCAACTCCTGGAGCCGGTCTGAAGTCATTATGATCCCTGATTCATTATCATTGGCTGGTGACTGCGTAACCGGTTCAGATGGTAAGCCCATTCCATCGCAAAGGTTATCGACCGGAGAGTTAGCTGTTATGGTAAAATCTCTTTCCCCCTATTCTGCCCGGCGGTTGCATCTTTCTGCCGGCAAACCATTCTCCGCAGCGAATATAAAAATCGGGAAAAACTCCCTTGATAACGGACTGATCTCAATCACAATCGATCCCGGGACCGGTGCAATTGCCTCCTTAAAATCGGTATCTGCAAAAAACATTAACCTGGTGAATAAATCATCGGGTTATGGAATAAATGATTACGCATTTCTGGAATCGGATAAGATTAACGATATCAGGAAAACAGATCAGGTTAAAATAACGGTCAAGGAGAAAGGTCCGCTGGTTGCTTCGTTACTTATCGAATCTGAAGCTCCGGGATGCAACAAGCTTTTGCGTGAAGCGCGAATATTTGGAGGAGAAGACCAGGTTGAACTGGTAAACGTTTTGGACAAAAAACGGGCTGAAATAAACCCTAAGCCCGGCGATTGGAAATTTGCACAAAAGGGTGGAAAAGAGAGTGTCAACTTTGCATTCCCGTTTATGATCCATAAGGGTGTCATAAAAATGGATGTCGCTTATGGTGTTATGCAACCCGAAAAAGAGCAGATTCCGAGTGCCTGCAAGAACTGGCTTACTGCAGGCAGATGGGCTGATGTATCCAATGATGACACAGGTATTGAACTGGTCACACTGGATGCACCTCTCTTCGAGGTTGGCGGAATCACCGCAGTGATGCTTGGATCACAAACCAATCCAGCCATCTGGCGAAAACATATCGAACCGACCCAAACATTATTCTCATGGGCCATAAACAATCATTGGGGGACCAATTACAGGGCTTACCAGCAAGGGCTAATCACATTTCGATATGCCCTCAGACCGCACCAAAAATTCAGGTCAAGCGAGAATTCAAAATATGCTATAGGGTTAAGCCAGCCATTATTGGTAAGACAAGCTTCAGTTGAAACGCCTGTTTTATCCGGAATCTATCCCGATCAGCCTCAGGTGCTGGTGACATCTTTCAAGCCGTGCGATGACGGAGAGGGATGGTTGGTTACACTTTTCAATTCTTCCGCTTCAAGTGTCAGAACTAAACTCATTTCCAATAAAGCCCCGGTCATGCAGGTCTGGAAGAGCAATACAGGAGAAGAAAAAATGGCGGAAATATCGGGTAACCCGGAACTTCCTGCGTGGGGAGTCATTATAATCAGGGTAAAATAAATGAGAACTTCAGAAAAATACCGATTGAACCACATTTAAACTACTAAATATGAATCGATACGTCATCATGATTTCAGTCGTCGCAGCATTGGGCGGACTTCTGTTCGGCTTTGATACGGCAGTAATTTCCGGAACCATCAATTTCATTCAGCCCTATTTTGGTTTGTCTGAAGCAGGTCTTGGCTGGACAGTGAGTAGCCTCTTGCTTGGTTGCATTGGCGGCGTATTCTTTGCCGGAAAGGCGGGTGACCATTATGGACGGAAAAAAGTGCTGATGTTTGCAGCCCTGTTGTTTTTTGTCTCGGCAATCGGCAGTGCTTCAGCCCATTCTCTTTCCTATTTTCTGATTGCCCGGATTCTGGGTGGTCTTGCAGTAGGTGTGGCATCAATCCTTTCTCCGATGTATATTGCGGAACTTGCACCAGCTCAATACCGGGGCTTTTTGGTTTCGTTAAATCAACTGGCCATTGTTATCGGGATCCTGGTCGCATTCTTCAGCAATTACCTTCTCGTTGGTACCGGCATAAACAACTGGAGATGGATGTTGCTGGTAATGGCAGCTCCGGCAGTACTGCTTTTTTTTAGTTTATTTCTTGTTCCGGAAAGTCCACGATGGTTGGTTGCCAGAATGCGTAGCAGGGAAGCGTTGAATATCTTAATCAAAACCTCAGGAGAAGTGCTTGCCGGTTGTGAATTAAGCCAAATTGAAGAGACATTGAAAATCCATCAGGAGGCGGTTTTCAGCGATTTAATACAACCTAAAATAAGACCGTTGCTTACAATCGGAATCATACTTGCTGTTTTTCAGCAGATTACAGGAATCAACACAATTATGTACTATGCTCCCAAGATATTTGCCAGTGTCGGCGACTCAAATGGCACAGCTTTGCTGCAAACCATAGCGATTGGTTGTACAAATGTGATCTTCACCCTGATTGCTATGGCGCTGATCGACCGGTTTGGCCGCAGATTACTCCTGATCCTTGGCTCAGCAGGTATGATGACCATGCTTTTGGGCTTGTCAACCCTTTATTTCATGAAGCAGACCTCAGGCATTATGGTCCTTGTATTTATCCTGGGGTATATCGCCTTTTTCAGCGCCTCACTTGGCCCTGCAGTTTGGGTAGTCATTGCCGAATTATTCCCCAACCGGCTCCGCAGCAAAGGAATGTCGGTTGCTATTGTCATCCTCTGGATCGCTTGCACGATAGTATCAGTCACCTTTCCAATTATGCTCCAGAAATTAAGCGGTGGAATCACATTTCTGATATTTGGGGTGATCTGCCTTGCTAACTCGTTATATGTCTGGCGATATGTTCCGGAAACCAAAGAAAAAACACTGGAGGAACTTGAATATGAACTCTGTAAAAATATTTAAATATAAATTTAAGCTCATAATTCCATATTTCAGAACCTAACTTTTGAATCAACCTTATGAAAAACTTAATTCCATTTTTCTTATTCGTGTTCTTTTTAAACAGTTGCATGGAAAAGGTGATTCACCGGCAGATCATCAGTTTGAATGGTGTCTGGGAAATCACTAAAACAGATTCAATGACTGCTATTCCCTCCAAATTTAGCTCTGACATTGAAGTTCCGGGTTTGGTGGATCTGTCCAGACCAAAAATCGACAGACAGGATTCAATCTATAACAATTCGGTGTATTGGTACAAGCGCTCTTTTACAATAAAGGATTTGTCCTCTCCTGTAGTTCAACTAAAGATCAATAAATCAGCCTATCATACCTGGGCTTTTGTAAACAAAAAGCTGGTTGGCGAGAATTTGTACAATTTCACACCGTCACTGTTTGAGCTGAAACCTTTTCTCAATGTGGGGAGTAACGAGAATGAACTGGTCATTGCTGTCGGATGCAGAAATAACCTCCCCGATACCGTAGTAAACGGGAATGATTTCGAGAAAATAAAATATATCCCGGGGATCTACGATGATGTAAAACTAATTATTTCGGGTTATCCGTTTATTTCGAATGTACAAACTGTACCGGATGTAATAAATGAGCGCCTTCGGGTAATCGCTGAAATCTTGAACAAATCCGGCTCGACAGAGACAGATGTTTCGTACATTATTCGTGAAGCTGTTTCGGGAAAAGTAGTTGCTAATGGATCTTTATCCCCAAAATATGAATCCGGGAAAAATCTCCAACGAGTAGATTTTACTGTAAATATGTCGGGATGCAGATTATGGACTCCGGAACATCCTTTCCTGTACGATCTGGAGCTTAACACGTCTGGAGACAATTCAAAAACACGTTTTGGGATGCGCACCTTTACCGTCAGCCGGGACAGCGCACTTTTTCTACTAAACAACAAACCCTATTTCCTGAGGGGAACTAATGTCTGTATTTTCCGGTTTTTTGAAGATCCCGAAAGGGGGAGTCTGCCGTGGAACAATAAATGGATCACAAAATTACACCGCCGGTTTAAGGAGATGAATTGGAACAGTATTCGTTATTGTATTGGATTTCCACCTGAAAAATGGTATGAGACTGCAGATAGCCTGGGAATGTTGATTCAGGACGAATTCCCGGTCTGGACAGGAGATAAGGGAGGCTTTGGAAAATTTCAGGGAAAAATTTCCGCCAAACAGCTTTCTGCTGAATACCGGGATTGGGTTCGTGAGCGATGGAACCATCCATGTATTGCGGTGTGGGATGGGCAAAATGAATCGGTGAATGATACCACGGGAAAAGCAATAAAGCTGGTTCGTTCACTTGATTTGTCAAATCTTCCATGGGATAACGGGTGGGCCTCCCCGGTTAGTGAGAATGACGCCATCGAAGCACACCCATACTTATTTTTTCGATACTTCGATGGAAAAAATCCATCCAAAGAGGGTTATTTGAAAGAGCTGTTTTCAACGATACGTTTGCCAAATAATGACCCGAATGAATTTAATCCCAGGCCAAACGGCGAACGATATCATAATCCGGTTATTGTAAATGAATACTCATGGCTTTGGCTCAACAGGGATGGAACAACTACAACTCTGACTGATCGGGTCTATCGGATAGTTTTCCCCGAGGCCATTACAAACGATCAGAAATTTGAAGCTTGTGCTAAAAATACGGCAATCCTCACAGAATACTGGAGGGCTTATCGCAAATGCGCCGGAATCATGCACTTTTGCGGCCTTGGATATTCACGCTCAGGAGAACCCCGCGGGCAGACCAGCGACAATTTCACCGACATAAGACAGCTTACGTATGAACCTCATTTTGTGAACTATGTGAAGTCTGCATTTAACCCCGTAGGATTGATGATTGAACTATGGGAAAAATCGTATGTACCCGGCAGCGAAATTTCAATTCCGGTTCATCTGTTCAACGATATTGACGAAGAATGGAAGGGATCAATAAAATTGTCAGTGTTTTGTGAAGGGAAGAATCTTTCGGTACAAAACACGCAGGTAATACTTAATAAGTTTGAGGTAAAACTGGTCGGATTTAAAATGAATATGCCTTTGATCAAGGGAAATTACCAGATGCAAGCTGAGATAAATTATAAAGGAGAATGCGTAAAAAGTTACAGGGATTTAAAGATTGAATAAAAATGACAAAAAGCTATTTAAAAAAACCTTCAAAATTCAATAATCTGCCGGTTGTTGAGGTTAAGAATGAGCACTATCAGGTGGAAAACGGGTGGAACGATATTTGTGCCAGGTTATCCCTGGCAATCCATAAAATTCCGAAAAGGAAAAAATTTGTGGTCGTTGAAACATACCAGGGAGTCATCCATGAAGAACTTATTGCAAATCTTCAAGCGGGACTTAAACCCTCGGTTTTTATTGATGCTACAGATTTTATGATGGCTGAGGAGGAGATCAAAAAACTGACATTTCCTGATGTCACCAACGACCGGATTTTTGGATTTCTGACCCGACTGACAATTGATGCATATTTCGATCCTGAAAAAATCAAAGCCTTTCAGGAACAGGTTGAAAGGGATGAAGAAGGAGTAACACTGATCTACGGCTATGGAGCATCCATTCTGTGTCCCAAACCCGATTTGCTGGTCTATGCCGACATGGCCCGCTGGGAGATTCAGTTACGGATGCGTAAACATCTGGTGGATAATCTTGGGGTAAAAAACAGGGATACGGCCGACTGGATGTTGCTCTATAAACAGGGCTTCTTTGTGGATTGGCGCGTATGCGACCGGCTCAAGAAAACATTGTTCGACCGCATCGATTTTCTGCTCAACACCAATAAAATCGGGGAACCGAAACTCGTCGAAGGTAAGGCAATACTGGAGGGGATGAATCTGGCAATAAACCGCCCGTTCAGTGTTGTTCCGTTTTTTGATCCGGGGCCATGGGGTGGTCAGTGGATGAAAGAGGTGTGTAACCTCGATCCGTCAGCGCCCAATTATGCCTGGTGTTTCAACTGTGTCCCCGAAGAGAACAGTCTGCTGCTTAAATTCGGAGAGGATGTAATCGAAATACCTTCAATTAATCTTGTTTTCCGCCACCCGCGTGAGTTGATGGGTGACCCGGTTCACGGACGGTTCGGGGATGAATTTCCGATCAGGTTCGACTTTCTCGATACCATGGAAGGGGGGCATCTTAGCCTGCAGGTTCACCCACTCACAGAATATATCCAGGAGAATTTCGGGATGCATTATACCCAGGACGAGAGCTATTATATGATGGAAACCGGCGATGATGCCATCGTGTACCTTGGGCTGAAAGAGGGAGTAGATCCGGAAGTGATGATGACTGAACTGGAAGAAGCACAGGCAGGAGGAAAATCGTTCGATGCCGAAAAACACGTGCAGATCTGGCCGATGAAAAAACACGATCATGTGTTGATTCCTGCCGGCACGATCCACTGTTCGGGGAAAAGCAGCATGGTTCTTGAGATCAGTGCAACACCCTATATTTTCACCTTCAAACTGTGGGACTGGGGCAGGCTGGGAATGGATGGAAAACCACGACCAATCAATATTGAACATGGGAAAAAGGTGATCCAATGGGACCGCACCACCCAATGGACCAAGGAAAATCTGGTAAATCACATTCAGGTGGTCGCTAAAGGAGATGGCTGGATCGAGGAGAGCACCGGTCTGCACGAACGTGAGTTCATCGAAACACGCCGTCACTGGTTCACCAAAAAGGTAGACCATCATACCCACGGAGGGGTTCATGTGATTTGTCTGGTCGAAGGGGATGAGGTGATCGTCGAGAGTCCGGCAAATGCGTTTGAACCGTTTGTGGTCCATTACGCCGAAGTGTTTATTGTTCCCGCCAGGGTTGGTGCATACACTATTCGCCCGTTCGGACCGGGTGAAGGGCAGAAATGCGGAACTTTGAAGGGGTATGTGAGAGGTTAGGTAGCTTGGGAAGCTTGAAAAACACTTAGGTTAATTGCTAATTATCAAATTATTGCGTAACTTTTGGACAAATTTGACTTGTTTGACAATTAATTTGTCCAAAAAGTCAAATTTGTCCATTTAAAATAAGAATATTATATTTGAATATAATGGATAAGCAATATAATCCAGAAGGTTTTATCCCGAAACATGGGGGTTATGCCAAATTAATAACTTATCAAAAATCGGAAATCATTTATGATGGGACATACTATTTTACAAAAAAATACTTTCATCCCTATGACCGCACAATTGACCAGATGGTACAGGCTGCCCGTTCCGGAAAACAAAATATCATTGAAGGCAGCATGGCTTCCGGTACTTCAAAAGAAACAGAAATTAAGCTCACCAACGTTGCTCGCGCCTCGCTTCAGGAACTTTTAGCCGATTACCAGGATTTTCTGAGAGTAAGGAAGCTGAAGCAATGGGATAAAAATCATCCCTACTATACCCCTCTTACAAAATTACTTACAAAGCAGGATGCAAACTATCAAACCTATCAAAAGGGAATTGAAAGCCCGGATCCTGAAGTGGCTGCCAATGTGATGATTGGATTAATCAATCTAACCTCTTTTTTACTTTCAAAGCAGATTAAAACACTTGAAAAAGAATTTTTAAATGAAGGCGGTTTACGGGAAAGAATGTCACAAGCAAGGATTGACGTCAGAAAAAATCAGAAATAATTGTTTAAAATAATTGCCAGTTAATTAAGGAGATATGAATTTCTACCCCGGCTTCGATATCCGTCCAACCACCAGCCCGATGGGTTTCGAATATGGCCATGGAGTCTTCGGACCCGTGGTTGAGAACCGCACACTTGATTCTATCCGAAAAAGCCTGCGAAATCCGGATTGCCTGGGTCCGGATCCCGTCTATGCGATAGCTATGGATGTTGGTAAATCGGAACACTTTCCTATTCTTTTACAACATCATTTGTTGTATGGTGCGGTGACTTATGCTGCGGGTCAGTTGGGCGACGAGCCGGTCCGCAGCCAGGGACATATTCACCGGATCTCACCCTACTCAGGATGGCCCACACCCGAAGTGTACGAGATCTGGTCAGGTAAAGCAATTATTTATATGCAGGAAACTGCCAACGACCAACCGGGCAGGTGTTTTGCCATTTTCGCTGAACCGGGAGATGTGGTCATTGCTCCACCCGGCTGGGCCCATGCAACAATCAGTGCAGACCCGTCACAACCCCTGACTTTTGGTGCCTGGTGTGACAGGGAATATGGATTTGAATATGAAGATGTCCGAAGGCATAAGGGGCTTGCCTGGTTTCCAACAATCAATGCAAGAGGAGAAACCGGATGGTCTAAAAATCCGAATTATCTCGGTTGTGAGCTGATTGTCAAGGCTCCAGAACAATATTCTCAATTTGGAATCGAACCGGGGAAAGCAATTTATACCCAGTTTGAAGATGATCCTGAACGATTTCTATTCGTTTCTAATCCCCAAAAGATTAAAGGAATTTGGAATGAATTTGTTCCTTAGTTTTATAGGAAATTGCTGAAAATAATCGCTCATTTTAATAGCTTTGTCAATTGCAGACTAACTCTGATGGCTTAATAAATCATTCTTAATCAACTCGCTTAATATGAAAAATATTCCGGTTATCGCCATTACTGAAAAAACCCTGGCTGAGGCTTACGAATCCGCCATTCTCGCCGTTTACCAAAAAGGGACCCGTTTCAAAACCCAGTACGACAAACCGGAGGACCCCGAAAGCATGGATTGTACCATGAACATAACAATTGAAGAGCCGGAAACCGATCCGATGATCCATATGGCTTTTCCCGGAGGGATTGAGGAACTGAAGGAATATGTAATGGAATTAAAGGGAGTCAAAGACCACTGGACCAAAAACCTGAATGTAGAGAGCGATAAGCGTTGGGAATACACTTACCACGGACGTTTGCAGAATTATGGCGTATGGAAAGAATTGGTTGATGGCAAATCACAGGAGGTTGGACCTTTCAAAGTCGATCAGATCCAGTCGGTGATTGAAAAATTATCGAAACAGCCGTTCACGCGTCAGGCACAAATGATTACCTGGATGCCGAATATCGATCTTGACTGTTATGACCCCCCATGTTTGCAGTCGTTATGGTACCGGATCCTTGAAGACGAGCAGGGTGTTTACTGGCTCAATTGCAATATCCGTTTCAGGAGTAACGATGCCTGGGGAGCCAACTTTATGAATATGTTTGGATTTGTTCAATTCAATAAGGAGGTGATTGCTGCCGGTGTTGCGCAAAAGACAGGAATGACAGTGAAACTGGGCCGTTTAAACTGGCATGCCGATTCGTTTCATATCTATGGTAAAGACCTGAAGGTGGCTAAAGAACGGCTTTTCGACCGGCTCGACGAAATAAGCTTTGAGGAACGGACAATGAATTTCAATGACGAATTTTTCCGGGAGATGTACGTTCAGGCTGAACCGCAAATCATCCAAAAAATTAAGAATTACGACGACAGCCATTCAAATAAATAAGACAAATTAAACTCCGATTTTCTTTCCTGATTTTGGGATAACGGAGTTTCTTTTCGTTTTCTTTGCTTTCAGTTCGTCCATTAACTTTCTGAACTCTTTAAGTTCTTCCTCAGACCAGGGTTTGGATTGAACAGTGAAGTCAATATTTTTTGGTTCTCTTATCAGTCCTATTTTGTTATGATTTATAATATTGTGAGATTAATCTTAACGCTGCATTGGTATCTATAATCATTCTGAGTTCCCGAAAATGGGTTGCATGAAGCGTATCCTGATACTTTTTAAACTACATAAAGTCCAATTGCTTGCATATATCACTAATTATCAATATAATAA
>Ga0209697_10005476_pt1 | contig 15829 bp, 12 predicted proteins | sample AliMusrvi5mmetaG_FD_184115 | JGI IMG/M metagenome (GOLD analysis project Ga0209697, IMG submission 184115) | Freshwater lake bacterial and archeal communities from Alinen Mustajarvi, Finland, to study Microbial Dark Matter (Phase II) - Alinen... | ecosystem: Environmental > Aquatic > Freshwater...
GCATGGTGGACCGACCCGGCCACGTCTCGTATTCGAAGTAGGGCGGCCTCTTGTCGGCCGCGAAAACCGGGCTTTGGGAATCGAGGGACAGGATGCTCCCCCCCGCCCAGGCTCCCCACAACGGCATTTGGCGGATTCTTTTTTTTCCCGGAGGCACCTCCGCCCGTGCCGTGCAGACGCTCCAGCATCTCGCCAAGCTCGAAAATATCACCGTGGACGCCATCACCGGACACCGGAAAGCCACGCAGGAAACCCTCGCCGCGGCAGGACTTCCGAAAACCGGAACGCTGACCGGCTGGACGGATAAAATGGCGGAGCTCATGGCCACACACCATGTGTTTGTCGGCAAAGCCGGCGGGGCCACCGTGCAGGAGGCCATCGCCGCACAAATTCCCTTCATCGTCAGCCATGTGGTTCCCGGTCAGGAGGAGGGCAACATCGCCCTGATCGAGCAAACCGGCATCGGGGCACTTGCCGACGGGGCACCCGATCATGTGGCGAACATCCTCAAGGGCGTTCTCGCCAACCAGGGCGAACTCTGGCACGCCTGGAAAAAAAATCTCGCCGCGCTCAAAAAGCCGTCCGCGTCGCGTGTGATCGCCCGGTTCCTTCTCGACCGCGCCGCCTGACGCGCGGAGCTTTCGCCCGGTTCCGGCCGTTTGAGGGGCAGGGACTTCTCAGGGTCGGGTTTGCTTCGCGCACCAGATTTTTTTCGCTTCACGATTGCCGCAGGTCCCGTGATGTGTTCTATTGCCCGACTGCCCATGAATGTTGTCCTGGATCCTCAACCGAATTGTCTCGTCACCCTGCAGATCGAACTGCCGGCCGAACGGGTGACGAATGAATGGCACGCGATTGCCAAAGATTTTCAGCGCCAGGCCCGCATTCCGGGATACCGCCCCGGCAAGGCTCCGCAGGCCATGATTGATTCCCGCTACGCCAAGGACATCCGCGAGGAAGTGCAGAACAAACTCCTCCGCGAAAGCCTCGGCGAGGCGATCAAACAGAAAAATCTCCGCGTGCTCACGGTCGCGAAAGTCGAGGACGTCCAGATCGGCAGCGACAACACGATGCGCTTCCGCGCCAGCGTCGTCATTGCCCCCGAATTCACACTGCCCGACTACTCGGCCCTCACCGTCGAAGTTGCCAAACGCCCCGTGTCCGACGAGGACGTGCAGAAGTGGGTCGAGCAGTTCCGCGAGCCCCATGCCACCTACGAGCCGGCCGAAGAGCGCCCGCTCGCGATGGGTGATTACGCCGTGATCTCCTACGAGGGAAAGCTCGATGGACAGCTCCTCTCCGAGGCACTCCCCAAGGCTCCGGCCCAGTTGCACGGACGCAAGAACGCATGGATTTTCATGGACGAGGGCACGCTGGTTCCCGGTTTCGCCAAGGCGGTCGAAGGCCTGTCCATCGGCGACGAACGGGCGTTCACGCTCGACGTGCCGGCCACCTTCCCGCTGCCCGATCTCCAGGGCCGCCAGATCGCCTACACGGCAACTCTGCACGGCATCAATGTCAAATCCCTCCCGCCGCTCGATGATGCCCTGGCGGAAAAAATCGAGCCGGGCAAGACGCTGGACGCGCTCCGCGCCGATATCCGCGAGCGGCTTGAAAAAATGGCGGAATCCCAGTTTGAAAATGGCAAGCGCAACGCGGCGCTCAAAATCCTTCTCACCCAGGTCGAATGCGAACTGCCCGCCCAGACCGTCGAGCGCGAGGTTTCGAGCATCCTGCGCGAGATCGTCCAGGAAAACCAGGTTCGCGGCGTGAGCGATGACGAGTTGCGTTCCCACCAGGACGAACTCGTCGGCATCGCCCAGCAGAGCGCCCGCGACCGCGTGCGCGGGAATTTCCTCCTCCTCCGCATCGCCGAAAAAGAGAAGCTCGAAGTCAGCGAGACCGATCTCATCATGGCGGTGACCGAAATGTCGCGCCGCTACGAGATCCCGGTCAAGAAACTCATCAAAGACCTGCAGTCCCGCGAGGGATTCGGGCCGATCCGCGAGCAGATCCTCATGGGCAAAGCCCTCGACCTGGTCGCGGCCAACGTGACCGTGACCGAACCCTCCCCTTCCAAATAAAATCCTATGTTGGTTCCCATCGTTGTTGAACAAACCGGGCGCGGCGAGCGCAGCTATGACATCTATTCGCGGCTGCTCAAAGACCGCATCATCTTCATCGGCACGCCGATCGACGACCACGTCGCAAACCTCGTCATCGCGCAGCTCCTCTTCCTGCAAATGGAGGACGCCAAAAAAGACATCAGCATCTACATCAACTCGCCGGGGGGATCGGTCACGGCCGGACTCGCGATTTACGACACGATGCAATTTGTCACCTGCGACGTGAACACCTACTGCATGGGCATCGCCGCCAGCATGGGCGCGGTTCTCCTCTGCGCGGGCACGAAGGGCAAACGCCACGCGCTCCCGAACTCCGACATCATGATCCACCAGGTGTCCGGCGGCGCCCAGGGCTCGGCCAGCGACGTCGAGCGCCAGGTCGAGTTCATGTATAAACTCAAAAAACGGCTCAATGGCATCCTCGCCCACCACACCGGAAAACCGCTCGATCAGGTCGAACGGGATGCCGACCGCGATTACTACATGACCGCCGGGGAGGCGAAGACCTACGGGGTTGTCGATGTGGTCGTCGCGTCCCGCAAGGAAATCAAGGAAATCCCCGCCGTCAAACCCGCCGAATAGAAAACGCCCACATGGCCCGCGCAAACAATCTGACAATGTGTTCGTTCTGCGGCAAAAGCCACGCGGAAGTGCGCAAGCTCGTCGCCGGCCCGGGCGTCTATATCTGCGACAGTTGCATCACGGTCTGCAAAGGCATTCTCGACAAAGAATTCAAGGAAGAGGCCCGCAAGGCCAAGACCACCATCCGCGTTCCCAAGCCGGCGGACATCAAAAGCCAACTCGACCAGCATGTCATCGGGCAGGATCTCGCCAAGAAGGTTCTCTCCGTGGCCGTCCACAACCACTACAAGCGCCTGCTTCAGGACACCCGGACGACGGTGGACTTCGATGCGCTCTCGGATGTGGAAATCGAGAAGAGCAACATCCTCCTCATCGGCCCCACCGGATCGGGGAAAACCCTGCTCGCCCGCACGCTGGCCCGCGTGCTCGACGTCCCGTTTGCCATCGCCGACGCCACCTCGATCACCGAGGCGGGCTACGTCGGCGAAGATGTCGAGAACATCATCCTCCGCCTTCTTCAAAATGCCGACTACGACGTGAAGCGCTGCGAGATGGGGATCGTCTATATCGACGAAATCGACAAAATCGGCCGCAAGACCGACAACGTCAGCATCACGCGCGATGTCTCGGGAGAGGGCGTCCAGCAGGCGTTGCTCAAAATTCTCGAGAGCACGGTCTGCAATGTTCCCCCGCAGGGCGGACGCAAGCACCCGCACCAGGAATACATCCAGGTCAACACCGAGAAGATTCTCTTTATTTGCGGCGGGGCCTTTGTCGGGCTCGACAAGATGATCCGGCGCCGGATCGTCGGGCGATCGATGGGCTTCCACACCCGGGAAAACCCCTCGGAAGAACTTCTCAAACGCGAAACGCTCCGCAAAGTCGAACCCGAAGACCTCCTCGCCTTCGGCCTCATCCCGGAATTTGTCGGTCGCCTCCCGGTCGTCGCCACGCTCGACGAACTCACCGAGGATCAGCTCGTCTCGATCCTCACCGAGCCGAAAAACGCGATGGTCAAACAATACACGAAATTGCTCGGCATGGACGGCGTCGGCCTGAACATCACCAAGGACGCCCTTCGCGCTCTCGCCGCCGAGGCTGTCAAAAAGGGCACCGGAGCCCGCGCTCTCCGCTCGCTGATCGAGCGGATCATGCTCGACATCATGTTCGAATCGCCGGGCCGCGAAGACATCGCCGAAATCACCATCAACCGCGCCGTCGTCGAGGGAAAGCGCACCCCCCTCATCCGCAAAAAACAGGAAAAAGACGCGGCGTAGCCCCTTCCAAAAACTACAGCCCTTTCTGGATGATTTTGAAGATGTCCGTGTTGTCCATGAAGCCGGTCAGCTCCTCGGAACCGGGGCCGGAACTCACGGCGATCACGTCCTCGGCCGTGCCGATCGCAGCGGCCGTCTTAAATGCGGAGGGTTCGGTGGACGCCACGCCTGCCGGAGAGTTTGTTGATCCGGAGCCGGGTCCGGTGGACCAGGTGATCGAGGGAACCCCCTGCGCGTTGATGCCAAGAATTCCCGCGCCCTTGTCGTTCCGGAAGGGAAAGCCGTTGAGACGGAGCCCCCCCAGGCTCTGCTCGCCGGCTACGATGATGAGCGCCTTTTCCCCGGCATAGTTCACGGCGGCCGCCACGGCCTGATCGAGCACGAGAAGTTCCCGCAACGTTCGTTCCCCGGCATTCTGTGAGGCGGCCTTTCCGGCAAGGCCGGCATCCACCACCAGAAGATAGCCTTTCGAGTTGTATTGGAGCATCTGAATCGCCTGGCGAACAAGCTCGGCGAGCGAAGGCTGGGAGCCGGCGGCGGCGGATTCGTCGGCAAACGCCATGTCGCCCATCGTGAACAAGCCCAGTGTTTTCGGGGTTCGCCAGACCGGGGTGCTGGCAAGCTCGGAGGGATTGCGGACGATATCGAATCCCTTGTTCCGCATCTCAAGAACCAGATCCCGCCCGTCTTTCCGGCGCCCATCCTTCGATTCCGGCAGGAAATTGGCAAGCCCGCCGCCGAGGAGCACGTTGATGTCGGATTGCTCGACGAGTTGCCGGGCAATTGTCTCGTAGTCGAGAGGATCGGACGTTTTCGCGTAAAACGCCGCGGCGGTCGCGTCGGTCAGCGAAGCATTCGAGACGATGCCGGTCGCGCGCCCCTGCTTCCGCGCAAGCTCAATCAATGTCGGCAACGGGGTCTGCCCGGCATCCACGCCCAGCGAGCGGTTGTTGGCCTTGCGACCGGTCGCCACCGAGCTGGCGGCAGCCGCCGGATCGGCCACGGCAAAGTCGTTCGCATGCGTGGTCAGGAGTGCCAGGTGCGGGAACTTTTCGATGTGGAGGCGGTGGTCGGCACCGCCCTCGTAGTTGCGCGCCGGAGTGAGCACCGCCGATGTCAGGTTGTCCGAAAGGAAAAGAATGATCGCAAACGGCCGCTGTTTCACCCAGTTCACATAAAACAGCGCCCCCAGAGCGAAAAAGACCAGAAGGCATCCGAGTGCCAGCAGACGGTTGCGCAGCTTTTTGTTCATGCAAAACATTTGAGCCCCGCGGCTTCAACGGGCAACACAATTTCCTGTTCCGCGCGTAAGAAATCGTTTTGGTGCGGACGGGCGATATTCAAGGGAAACCTGCGTGAGGGAGCTTTTCAATACGGGTTGTGGAATATCCCCATGTGCCTGGAGGTGAAATTCAAGATCGCAAATCCGCTCAAAATGATCGACACTCCCACCATGAAAAGCAGCGCGGACGCGATGGAATCCTTTTTGGCTCCATTTTGGAGAACCGATGATGGCCGAACCGCGTCAATGCGAGCAGAGGCATTTGGGATTGATCTCTCGCTGATCGAAGACAATCTGCGCCTAACGTGCGAGCAGAGGCTCGACCGCCACCAAGCCGCTCTGGATCTTGTTACGGCATTGTTATCCGCCCGAAACGCATATGGAGAACCTCACGGCACTTCTCTTTAAACTCGCGGGCGCAGATGTTCGTTTGATCCTCGTCGGGGGATTTGGCGCCGTTTCCCTGGGAAGTTCTCTTGTGACGAGAGACGTGGATGTCGCCTGCGATATGTCGATAGATTCACTCGTGCGGCTGCAGACCGCGCTTGCGGAATTCCACCCGGTTCACCGTATGACGCCGCAACGCCTGCCTTTCACCCGGGATGATGCCCAAAGAGGAGACCTGAGAAACCTTTATCTCTCGACCGATATCGGACAAATCGACATTTTGGGTGAAATCAAAGGGATCGGAGATTTTTCTTCATGTTTGGAGCGGAGCGAACCGCTGGTTATTGATGGCAAAGAGATCCGGGTCTTGACGATTGATGCCCTGATCGAGGCAAAACGCGCAATGGGCCGCCCAAAAGATCTTCATGCCGTCCTCGAGTTGGAGGCCATTCGCGAACGGTTGAATCAGAAATAAGGGTTTCCCGGATTGCGAAAATTTCCGGATGCGGGCAGACTTCCCCGCACATGAACAAAATCGTTGTTGCATACTCGGGAGGACTCGACACGTCGGTGATCCTGAACTGGCTGAAAGAAATCTACGGCGCGGAAATCGTGGCCTTCTGCGCCGACGTCGGCCAGGAGGAGGAACTCGACGGGCTTGAGGAAAAGGCGCTGAAAACCGGGGCGCAGAAATGCTACGTCGATGACCTCCAGGAAGAATTCGCCCGCGACTTCATTTTTCCCATGATGCAGGCGGGCGCGCTCTACGAGGGGCAGTATTTTCTCGGCACCAGCATCGCCCGGCCGCTCATCGCCAAGCGCATGGTGGAGATCGCCCGCGCCGAGGGAGCCGAAGCCGTGGCGCATGGCGCGACCGGCAAGGGCAACGACCAGGTGCGCTTTGAACTCACCGCCGCCGCCCTCGCTCCCGGCATCGGGGTCATCGCCCCCTGGCGGGATGCGCGCTTCCGCGCCAAATTTCCCGGCCGCGCGGAGATGATCGCCTATGCGGAATCCCATGGCGTTCCCATTTTTGCCAGCGCGAAGAAGCCTTACTCGATGGACAGAAACCTCCTCCACATCAGCTACGAGGCGGGGATTCTGGAAGACCCTTGGTATGACGCGGGCGACCTGAAAAACCGGGAGTATTTCACAACCCTTTCCGTGCTGCCGGAAGACGCCCCCGACAAACCGGAGATGGTCGAGCTCGATTTCGAACGCGGCAATTGCATCGCGGTCAACGGGGAGTTGCTCTCCCCGCTCGGCATCATGCGCAAGCTCAACAAACTCGGCGGCGCCCACGGGGTCGGTCGTGTGGACATGGTCGAGAACCGCTTCGTCGGCATGAAAAGCCGCGGCGTCTATGAAACCCCCGGCGGCGCCATCCTCCACTTCGCCCACCGCCAGATGGAATCGCTCACCATGGATCGCGAGGTCATGCACCTGCGCGACAGCCTCATCCCGAAATACAGCACGCTCGTCTATAACGGATTCTGGTTCGCTCCGGAACGCGAAGCCCTCCAGGCCCTCGTGACCGAGTCGCAGAAACATGTCGGCGGAACCGTGCGGCTCAAACTCTTCAAAGGCGCCATCCATGCGGCCGGTCGCAAGAGCCCGTTCAGCCTCTACAACCCCCACATCGCCACGATGGAAGCGGATCCCACGCAGGCCTACAACCAGGACGACGCCACGGGATTCATCCGTCTCAACGGTCTCCGCCTCAAAGTCTCCGCAGGCGTTCACGGCTCGCCGTAGGAGAAAGAGGGCGGCCCCATTTTTTTCCCAAAGTATGAAAAATGATCTCCGGCTCGTCATCTCGTGGGATGGTTTTGGAGGATGGTGCCTGAAATTTCTGGCGGTCGGGGCACTCGTGATCGTGGCGTCGTGGCTCGCGATTCTAATAGCCATCTGCGTGTTCTCCCTTTTTGCGGGTTGAATCGGGCATCCATCGCGCCGGTCATTTCCCCAAGCTTTTTCTCGCAGGCATTGACGGCTGAAATGGGGTGCGAATGTTTTGTCTGGCCGGGACAGGGCCTTTCCTCTATCGTTCACCCCCCAGTGCCGTCGGGAGGGGAATCCGGGCGGCACTCAAACAAAATCAACATCCGTGAGACCCCTTATCGCGCCAATTTGGATTCCGGTCGCCTTTGCTCTCGCTGTGATCGGCGCGGGGTCGGTGGGCGGGCAGCAGCCTGCGCCGGATTCCGTGCCCGCCGCTCCGAGCGAAGCCCCGCGCGGCACGGCTGGCGCGCAGCAGCCGTTTGTCGTCGTGGCCCCGCCCAATGATGCGTCCTACCCCGATTACAAGGCCGGTCGCGGCGTGGCCGCGCGGCTCCGGCATGAGCCGGCCAAGATGATCACGTTCGACCGGGCCTCGCTGCGGGATGTCCTGCGCTTCCTTGCCGATGATGCCGGCATCCCGTTTGTGGGGCTCCCGGAGAACGACGCCTCCAACAAGCGGCTCGTAACCTTCACGATGGAGGCCAGTCCGTTCACCGCGCTGGAAAGCGTTTGCCGGGACAACGGCGTGCGCCTGTCCTACGAGAATGGAGTCTGGTTCATGCACACGGTGGACGAGGAGCGCGAGCGCCGGCTCAAAGAGGAGGAGGAAAACAGACTCGTCGGGATCATTTACCGACTCCACTATGATCCGGTGGACCGGGTGGATTTCAAGGACGCCAAGGATCTGACCACTCAAAACCAGCAGCAAACGGGAACATCCGCAACAGCCATTCCCCTCCAAAACTCCCAGCGGGTCTTTCACTCGAAGGAGCCGCGCATTGTGAATGAAATCCGAATCATGCTCGGCCTGCCTGCCATCAAATACAACGTGGACGGCACGGTGCAGGGAGAAAAGGAGACAGCCGGAACCAACGTGGCCTCAACGACACAGACAGCCCCGCCGGCCAGCGGGGGAGTCCCCGAGCCCGAACGTTTGAATCCGACCTACGTTCCGCCCCAGGCCCCGCAGGTGATCTACAACTCGGACAACAACACGCTTTGGGTCGTCGCCACCAGATCCCAGCACAAGTGGGTGACCGATTACCTCCTCGCCGTCGATCTCCCGCAGGATCTCATCGCCATCGAGGTGAAATTTTTTGAGACATCGAAAGATCCGTCCAAGGCCTACGGAATCAACTGGGCGGGGACGTTTGGGGGAAATGGTCTCACCTTCAGAGGATCCGCCTCGGCCAACCCCAGCGGGGGAGTGACGGTGACGACAAGCAACGGGAACAACAACAGCAATGGCAGCAACAACTCGAACACATTGAACGCCGCCTCACAAACCGGAACCGGGCCTCAACAGGTGGCATACAATCCGGTGACCGGGGCTTACGGCGTTATTCCCGGTCAACCCCCGTACAGCTACGTTCTGGGCACCGGAGTCAACGGCTCCTTCAACAATAAAAACAACACCGACAGCAAATCCTATAATGCCAGCCTCACAGCCCCCTACTCGGCGGTTCTGAGCATGGATCAGGCCTCCCTCTCCATCAAGGCCTTCATGCAGGACTCGGACACGACCGCCGTTCAATACCCGCGGGTTCTGACGGTCAACAACCGGGAGGTCGCGATCAGCAGCGCCGTCAATACCCCGATTTTGTCCTCCTCCCAAACAACAGGAAATGGCGGATCGTCCACATCCACCCAGCAAATCAACTATTTCCCGATCGGAACGCAGATCAACATTCTTCCCAAGACGGTTGGGAAAGAGGATATCGCCATGAGTGTCGCCATCACGATTTCCTCCTACGTGTCGGATAAATCCATCGCCGGCAATCTTTACCCGGTGACCGCTTCGCGGATTTACAATGCGTCCCTGCAGGTTTCACAGGGCTACACCCTGGCCGTGGGCGGGCTGGAGTCCACGGATGACCACGCTTCAAGCGACGGCATCCCGGTGATGCGCGATATCCCGCTTGTCGGGCAGCTGTTCAAGAGCAAAGGACGTGCGCGCAACAAGAAAAACCTGATCATCTTCATCACGCCGACGATCATTCCCAACACGAAGGCGACAACCGGAATTTCGGAGACGCCGGCCGCCGTCATCCCGATCCGGCCGGACAATCCGGCACCGCCGTCGTTCAATCCGGCCGGTCGGCTTGTCGGCGGAGTCGGCGGGATCGACGCCGCGTTCGCGTGGCTCGAATTCCAACTCCGCTACTTCCGGCAGATCAATATCGAAAACCGCACCGACAGGATAACGGTCAGGCAGTTGCGCGCCGTGATCAGCACCGCCCGGATGCTTGCCGCCGAAATCGCCATTTTACAGGATCAGACGCCTTCCAAAGCCGGGGATTTGTCCCGCAAGGAAGACCGCGCGGTCGGTCTCCTCACCGAGCTCAACAAGGTTCTGTCCGTTGCCCAAAATAACGTGATGTAACAACGGGACGCCTTAAATCCGCGCGTTGCAGCATGAAGCCGAGTGATTTTTTTATGAGCGTGAAGGCGCTGGAACGGCGGGGCAACCCCTCAATGCGGAGAACGCTGCGGCGCGGCCTGAACGGAACCGCGGTCTCTGTGGGCGTGCTCGTCTTTCTCCTGGGTCTGATGGGAATGTTCGGCCTGCACGAGCTCGCCGCCCATCGGAAAATGCCGGATGCCTCGCAATGCCTCCCTCTCGGGTTGGCTCTGGCGGCGGGGCTGTCGGCGGTCGCCGGAGGAACTGTTTTTTTGGCGGGCCTGCGCCTGCGACGGAAAATTGCCGCGCTCTGCGAGACCGCAATCGGGCAGTGCGCGGAAAATGGTTCCGATCCGACAGACGCAGACCGGCACGAAATCCGCTGCGCCGAATTCGCCGTGCTGGCAGACCAATTCGCCGCCGTCCGAAGCCGTGCGGACAGATCCCAAGGAACGGCGGACGAGAGCGTGCTGCGCGGGGCGCTCGACGCGCTGCAATCCGCCAAAGCCCAGGCCGATGAAGCAAACCGCGCCAAGAGCGACTTCCTCGCCCACATGAGCCACGAAATCCGCACCCCGATGAATTCCATTATCGGACTCTCGTATCTCGCCCAGCGTTCGGCCCCCAACGAGGCCTCGCGCACCAGCGCGAAAAAAATCCACACGTCGGCCGTCGGTCTCCTCCGCATCATCAATGATATTTTGGATTTTTCCAAACTTGATGCGGGAAAAGTGGCGATCGAACCCGAGCCCTTCCGCATCGCGGAACTCTGTCGCGCGGTCTCGGACATCGCGAGTGTCCGCTGTCTGGACAAGCCGGTCGAGTTTGCCATCGAGTCGTCGCAAGACGTGCCCCGGGCCGCCTGCGGCGACAGCATGCGCCTTCAGCAAATCCTGGTCAACCTCGTGGACAACGCAATCAAGTTCACCGCGGCGGGAAAAGTCGTGCTGCGGATCTCCCGATCCGGCGAGACCTTGCGTTTTGACGTCGAAGACCAGGGAATCGGAATGAACGAGAAACAGGTGGGACGCCTTTTTGAATCGTTTGAACAGGCGGATGGCACGATCAGCCGCCGGTTCGGCGGAAGCGGGCTGGGGCTCGTGATTTGCAAGCGGCTGGTCGGGCTGATGAACGGCCGCATCGGCGTGAAAAGCACACCGGGAAAAGGCTCGGTCTTCTGGTTTGAGATTCCCGTCACCCCGGCCACGGAAGCGGATATTGCCGACCGCACGCAGAGCGAGACGGTGCTTCCGCAAGCCAACCTGCACGGCAAACGGGTGCTGGTCGTGGATGACAACACGATCAACCGGGAGATCGCCATCGAGTTGATCCACGATGCCGGCTGCGAAGCCGAAGGGGTCGCAAGCGGCGCCGAGGCGGTCGGACTGTTGCGCAAGCCGGGATGGGATCTCGTGTTTCTCGACCTCGAAATGCCGGAGATGGACGGATTCACGACGGCGCTCGCGATCCGGGCACTGCCCGACATCGCCCGTGCCTGCGTGCCGATTCTCGCGATGTCGGCGCACGCGTTCGCCGAGTCGCGGATCCAGGCCGAGGAGGCGGGCATGAACGGCTACCTCGTGAAGCCGGTCGATGTGCGGATGCTCCACGCCGAACTGGCGCGGTTCCTGAACGGAGGAAAAACCTCCGCGCCGGAGGAGCCGGAGAAACGCCCGAAGGCCGGCCCTCTGGACGCGGACAAGGCGATCCGCGCGCTCGGAGGGAACGCCAAACTTTATGCCCGGCTGGCCGCCCGCTTCAAGACCGAGTGGTTCAATGCGGCGGATCGCATCAAGCTCCTGCTCGCCACGGATCCGCCGGAAGCCGCCCGCCTCGCCCACAGCCTCAAGGGCGTGGCCGCCTCACTCGGCGGAGCCGAATTGGCCCGGGAGGCGGGCCGGATTGAGCAATCCCTCCGCGCCGGCCAGGCCGACACCGCCTTCCAAGACCTCCCGGCCCTGAAGATTGCGATGCGGGAATTTCTGGCCGCTCTGTATGCGCTCGAGCCCGCCATCCGGACCGACACCGGGAAAAATGTTCTCGATTGCGGAGGCCGTGCGGACGAAGATCCCCCCCGTTCCCCATGAAACCGATTTCCCAGTGCAAAGTGTTGGTCGTGGATGATGTCCAGGAGAGCCTGATGATCGTCGGGGATATCTTGGAAGACGTCTGCCAGGTCGTCCCGGTTCCGGACGGAATGCACGCCGTGGCAGCGGTTCTCAAGGAGCATCCGGATTTGATCCTGCTCGATGTTATCCTGCCGGGCATGGAGGGTTTTTCGATTTGTCAGGCTTTGAAAAACAACCCGGACACCTCCTCGATTCCGGTGATTTTTCTCACGGCACTGTCCGATTCCGACGACAAGCTGGCGGGGTTCGAGGCCGGGGGGGTGGACTACATCACCAAGCCGTTCCATGCCGCGGAACTTCGGGCCAGAGTGCGAACGCACCTGCGGCTCTCGCTCTTGGAACGCGACCAGCGGCAGCATATCGACTACCTCGCCTCCGCGCTCGAACACACCGAGGAAAATTTTCTCTTCTTTGCCGAACACACCGCCGACATCCTCCTTCAAGCCGATGCGCGCGGGATCATCGGCCTCGTCAATCCCACATGGACCGAGGTCACCGGACAAAACCGCTCGGAGGTCGTCGGGAAATTTCTCCGGGACATCGCCGACGGGCGGGATGCCGACGCCCTCGCCGACGCGTTGAAGCGCGCCCGGGCCGCAAAGGATGTGGACGTGCGCACCCAGTTCCGCATCGCCGCCACCGGCGGCCAGCGGTGGATGCGCGCCGCGTTCCGGCTGCGCTACGATGCCTCCGGCGAATACCTCGGGCTCACCGGCGTGCTCGCCGACATCAGCGACCTCATCGCACAAAATGAGGAATTGCGGGCCTCGCGCGATGCCGCCCAAGGCGAGGCGGCTTCGCATGTCGAATACTTGGAAAAACTCGCCTACGGGCTGCGCTCCCCGCTCAATAAAATTTGCGGCGGAGCCGAACAGTTGGCCGAGAGCGAGCCCCCGGGAACCCGCATCGGGGCGGTCGAACTCATCGCATTGGGCTGCCGGGACATCAATGCCTTCGTGGAAGAGATGATCTCCCGCTCCCGCGCAAAATCAAACCAGCCGCAGTTGCCGCCCCCGCTGCCGCATGTCGCTGCCTCCCGCTCGTTCGACGGCCCGGTTCTGCTTGTGGACGACGACAGATCGAATCTCCTCATCCTCGGACACCTTCTCAAACGGCTGGGCTTCCGCGATGTGGATCTTGCCGGATCCGCCGCCGCGGCTCTTCCTCTCTGGAAAGAACGCGGGCACCGCCTCGTTTTTCTCGACCTCATCATGCCGGAGACCGATGGCTACGATCTGTGCCGCGCCCTTCGTGACGCCGCAGGCGGCGACAGGCCGGCAATCCTCGCGGTCAGCGCCTCGGCCCTTCCCGAGAATGCCACGCGCTGCATGGAGGCGGGATTTGATTTTCAAATGGCCAAGCCCATTTCGCTCCACGGCATCAGCGAAGCCCTCGGCGCACTGGGGTGGAAACCCGACGCTCACGCGAGCAGCGGATCGCCGCCCGGCTCGGTCTGAAAATTCAACTCCAGCTTTTCGGTGGTATTCGGAACGAGAACTTTGTCGGCAAACCGCGCGCGTTGCGGCGCGTTCAAAAAGATGCGCAGCTTTTCTTCCGATTCGAGTTCGACCGTTAGAAAAAAGGCCCACTCCGCACCGGAATCAATCCGGTGGCCGCAGCGCAGACCGAGCACGCAGGGAATCTTGAGAAGCTGAATCCGCGTCTGCCGCGTCATCCACTCGATCTTGTCGGCATCGACCCCCGGCTTCAGCTTGAAAAGCGCGACATGCTCGATCATGGGCGAACCCGCTCTATCGCGACCAGTCCAGGGCCCCCTTCTTGATCGCATAGACATACCCGAACATCAGGATGCCCACAAAACACAGCATGCTCCACAGAATCACCGTTCCAAACGCGCCGACAAAATCGCGGAAAACGACCGCCCATGGATACATGAAGACAATCTCGATATCGAAAATAATGAACAGCATCGCCACGAGATAAAACTTCACGCTGAAGCGCGGCTGGGGGCCGGGATCGGGCACAATCCCGCATTCGTAGGCGGTATCCTTCGAAGGGTTGCGCCGGCCGGCGCGGCCGAGAAGGATGTTTGCAAGCAAGGCGACCGAGGCAAAGCCAACAGCAACGATAACATGAAGCAGAACCGGAACATAGTCCTCAAGCATCCCTCTCTCCTACCCCCTGCCGCCCCCTCCTGCAATGGCGAACTGCAAAAAGAGCGGGGATTTTCCCCCGTTCGCGGCGCGGGGCGCGTCATTCCAAGCCTCATACCATCTCTACAAAACAAATGGACTGAGAACATCGGCAAGATGCCGATGCCACGTGGCATTGGCTTCCAGCCAATGAACCAATCAACTCGAAGAGGTGGTATCATACCAAACACACACCGGGATGGGTAAAACAAGTCGGGCACCTCGGCTTCCGTGAACCCTCCTCCGTGTTCTCCTGAACTCCGTGGTTCAAAAACGTTTTTCCATCCTGAATCCTCCATCCTGAATCCTGAATCCTGAATCCCCCCCCTTTTCCCCCTCAGATCTTCTTTCCTTGCAACTCATCGAGAAAACGTCCGACCGGAAGCGCCTCGATGCCGTCCTCGGTGCGAAAGGCGCGTTCCCCCAGAAAGACCACCACGCGACGTCCGATGCCCTTCAATGCGGCGATGGCCTTGAGGCCTTTGAAGTCGCGTGAGGAGAGACGTTCCTTGGCCTTGACCTCAATGGCAGTGAATTCCCTGCCGCGCTGGATCAGGAAATCAACCTCCGTGCCACCCTCGGCCGGTGCCCAGTAAAACAGCCCGTCGTGCCGCAGTCCCAGGCCGCTGCCGGATTCCCCGTAGGCCTTCAGCAACACCCCGACCCAGCCCTCCAGCAACGCGCCGCGCTCTGCTTCGCCAGGCGCATGAAACTCCCGCTTCACCGCCCGCACCACGCCGGGATCCGCCCAGTAGAGCTTGGGATGCCTGCGCTCCTTGACCCGAAGCTTCCCCTCGTAGGCCGGCAGTAACCACGCGAGATAGGTGTCGGCCAAAATTTCCAGATACCCGGCAACCGTCGTCCGTGCCACGCCGGCATCGCGGGCCAATCCGGCAACGCTCAGCACCTGACCATGAAACAATGCCGCGATCGGCAGGAACCGTGCGAAGCCCGCCAGATTCCGCACCAGCGCTTCCGCTTGAATTTCCTCCTTCAAATACAACTGCACGTAGGCCTCGAGACTCTCCTCCTTGGCCGGCGATTGCCAGATCACCGGCAGGCTGCCGAAGCGCAGGACTTCCCCCAGATCGAAGTCCGCCCCGAGTTCTTCCGGCAGCAGCGGGAACATCACCCGCCTCAGCACCCGGCCCCCCAGCAGGTTCGTCCCAGCCTGCTTCAGCTTGCGCGCACTCGATCCCAGCAGCACAAAACGCATGCGGTGGCTCTCAATGAAGCGATGGACATCGTTCAACAGCGCGGGCAACCGCTGGATCTCGTCCACCACGACAGTTTGTCCCGCAGGAACCCGCAGCAGCTCCCGCCCGAACAGCCGCGCGTCGCGCAGGTAACTCTGGAACAAGCCTTCGTCCAGCAGATCGAAGCGATGAGCCAGCTTGATTATTTGTCTTCCCCCCTCTTCTCTGCGAAAATCCGCGCAATCTGCGGATAAAAAAAAGAAAAACCATCCACAGATTTCACAGATTCCCGCAG
>Ga0209697_10005487_pt1 | contig 15801 bp, 9 predicted proteins | sample AliMusrvi5mmetaG_FD_184115 | JGI IMG/M metagenome (GOLD analysis project Ga0209697, IMG submission 184115) | Freshwater lake bacterial and archeal communities from Alinen Mustajarvi, Finland, to study Microbial Dark Matter (Phase II) - Alinen... | ecosystem: Environmental > Aquatic > Freshwater...
ATCTAGGCTTGTTCCTCCGTTCCGCTGCGCTCCACGGAGGAACAAGCCTAGATTGATGCTCCCCAAATCCAGTTTACACAATCTACTTTATGCTACCATAAAGTTGCAACTAATTCCGAAGTATTTGATGCAATGAAAATCCTACAACTTATGTTATCAGACGGTTACAAAATATAATGGGATTTTATGGGCGAAAAAAGCTGAATAATGAAACCGGTCTCCATGAAATGGTTAGAAAAAAAATGACATTTGTTAGTGATCAGATTTGGTTTCACCACCATCGCATTGGCATCAAATTAAGGATTGATTCTTCATTCATAAAATCCTGCAAGGAACCGAGGAATTTCGCTTACACATCAAGCTAAAGAATCATTTTTCCGGGAGAAAGTCCTTTAAGGACGGTATATTGGTAGAAAATAGAATACGTAGAAAACATGAGTGCCATAGGCACGACATTATTTTGAACAATATAACATCATCAAATTGACCACGTTTTATAATGTCGTCACTCCGTGACTTTAGTTTGCCTCTGTTTATTATTACTACCAATATGCCGTCACTCCGTGACTATTTCCGCTGAATTTCCTACTCTTAGCTTTATGCGTAGGTGAAATTTTGGGACCGTCACTCCGTGACTCTTGCCCCGAACTTCTTTTTGGGGCTTGACAACAAGACGAAGTTTTGGGGTTGTCAAATCATGTTTCAAAATAATTCATGAAAATTATTTGGAAAATAGATTTGGAATAATAATTATGTGTACTTTTATAGCGTCAATTTGACAGGTAAATTTTTGGATGATGAAAAAAGTTTTACTCCTCATTGCAATGCTTAGTGCGCCCGGTTTGCATGTAATTTCACAGACTCTTTATACTAATATTGAGCCCGACTCAACAATTGCAGCTCCTTACGTCCCACCAATGGCAGATACTGGTATTTCTATGTCATTTGACATAAACCATGATACAATTCCTGACTTTAGGTTAACTTCTGATTACAGATATGAATTTGAAGATCCTCATTGTTGTGATTGTTATTTTAACAGGATCATAGCTTTTGATACCAATACCAGGTTTGCATATCAGGACACAGCTTATGTCAATAATAATCCACATGGCATTGTTGGCATAGATAGCGGAGAAGTTATTGATGAACAAAAGTTCATTTGGTATTTCAGCGCTTATCTGAGTTGGGATTGTTCGCCTGATCATGTCTGGTTTTGTCAGCCGGGCAGTTTTATGTATTATGGTATTAAGCTTTATCTTAACGGAAATTATTATTACGGGTGGGTAAGATTGTTGTCCAATTATACTCAGATTACCATAAGTGATATGGCTCTTAATCTCATCCCGAATGCACCAATAATAGCAGGAAGCCTGACAAGCGGATATGATTCAAATCAAATAAATGCCAGCCAATTCAGAATTTATCCTAACCCTGTTTTCAATAACCTTACAGTAGAGACCTCTTCATTCTCCACAATAAAAATTTCAGCGATACAGGGGCAACTTATAAAAACTTTTGCAAGCAGTGGTACTAAAACAAATGTTGATGTTTCAGCATTGCCAGGTGGAGTTTATGTAGTGGAGGTGAGAAATGAAAAGGGAGTGGCTGTGAAGAAATTTATTAAAGAATAAAATTCGACAATTGGCAATCATTTGACAATGGCAAACAAGTTAGCAATTAAACAGTTTAACCAATAATAAATTACGGTTATGAAAACAAAATTATTTATCATTTTTATGATTCTTTGCGGAGTTGTAAATGCACAGTACACCAAATTGCTTGAATTTAATGGCACAAATGGTTTCCAGCCCTTGGGTTCAGTGATTCTTTCATCAAATGATAGCGTACTATATGGTATGACAAGCGGTTGGTACCTTAGTGACAGTGGAAATATTTATTCCATTAATACTGATGGTACTGGATATTCAGAAATTTACGATTTTAGTACCGACACAGCAAGCGGCGTAAATCCGTTTGGTTCATTGATACGTTCAGGAAATATGTTGTATGGCATGACGTCTGGAGGGGGTGGTGTATATGGAGGTGGGACAATATTCTCGGTGCAAACCAATGGCAGCAATTATACGGTTCTGCATAAATTCCCAACTAATGGAGGAAATCCTTGGGGCACATTAACAATTTCAGGAACTACTTTATATGGTATGTCATACTATGGCGGAACAAGTAATTATGGTACTGTATTTTCAATTAATACGAATGGGACAGGATTTACAACCCTTCTCAATTTTAATGGTCCCAATGGAAAACAACCTGGTTATGGCGCCTTAACTTTATCGGGAAACACGCTTTATGGAACAACAATGTATGGTGGAGTAAATATTCAGGGTAATATTTTCTCCATTCAGACCAATGGTAGTGGATATATTGACATGTTCGATTTTAATACCGCAAATGGTAGTACACCTCTTGGTTCATTGACCCTTATAGGAAATGTTTTATATGGAACCTGTGATAACGGCGGGGTGTACAACAAAGGGATTATCTTTTCTATCCATACTGATGGAACAGGATACAGAGATTTATTTGATTTTAATGGTTTAAATGGAGAAGGGCCTTCCTGTACGCTAACACTTAGCGGTAATATTTTGTATGGTTCGACTGAAGGTGGTGGTACAAATGATAACGGCACTATCTTTTCTATTGATACTGATGGCACAGGGTTTCAATCTATATACAGCTTCTATTCTCCAAATGGCACAGGACCGAACGCTCAATTATCAATGGTTGGAAATATGCTATATGGAACGGGAATAAGGGGTGGTTTGTTTGATGATGGAGTTGTTTTCAGTTTTAAAACTCACCCGGCGCCTCTTCCAATATGTATGGTAACTGTTGACGATAGCTCAAAATACAATCAAATTATTTGGGATAAACCACTGGTCACTTATATTGACAGCTTTATTGTTTACAGGGAAATTACTTCAAATAATTACAGGCAAATCGGAGCCGTTCCTTATTCTGCATTAAGTGAATTTACCGACACTGTCAGGGCAAAATATTTTCCATTTACAGGCAATCCTAATGCAGGAACCTTCCGTTATAAATTGCAATTCAGAGACACAAGCGGATATTACAGCCAATTCAGTCCTTATCACAATACATTGTACGTTACACAATCAAGCGGGACATTTAACTGGAACCAATACTCTATTGAAGGTGATACAGTGCCGATACCTTTATTAACTGCTTATGTACTATATCGGGATGATAATAACACCGGCAACTGGCATGCAGTGCAAGGAGTTTCCAGTACCCAAACCACCGTCACTGATCCTGATTTTGCTTTGTATCCCAACGGGAAATGGCGCGTTGAAACTACCTGGGGGATTTCGTGTAATCCTTCAAAAACTTACAGTACCAGTAAATCAAATGTAAAATCTTCAGGTCCTAATGGTATTGAAACCATATTTTCTACGGAATCGGTGAATATTTACCCAAGCCCAGTTTCAGATAATCTCACTATAGAAGTTACACTGCCATCCACTATTGAAATTTCAAACATCCAGGGACAGCTAATTAAAACTCTTACATCGAGCGGTACTAAAACCAATGTTGATGTTTCAGAATTTTCAAACGGGGTATATGTTGTTGAGGTGAGAACGGAAAAGGGAGTGGCGGTAAAGAAATTTGTGAAAGAATGATATTCGCAGCGAAAGGTTTCTCCTTTCCTTTTAAAGGATAAACCTTTTTTAACGTGAGTGGCAACATTGAACCCTGTAGGATGAACTCCAAAGGAGTAAACCTTGAATTTTTAAAAATGTAAAATGTAAAAGTACCGCTATAGCAACTTTAAACCTTAAACACTAAACCTATTCCAATGAAAACACTTCTGACCATCGCTCTTGCACTCCTCCTTTCGATGAATACGAGGGCACAATATTTTGTTGCACCAATTCCTTACCTACCCTATTCTTACAATACAGGAACACCTTTGCTGGTAAATCTGGATGATATATGGAGTCCGGCAATTGCACTTCCTTTTAGCTTTAATTTTTATGGTACAACATACAATTCAATTGTAATTGGATCAAACGGGGTTGTTTCTTTTAATACGAATAATGCCAATTCGTATTGTCCCTGGTCATATACTGCGATATGCCCCAATGCAAATATTGTGAGTGGAAGTACAGGTCCTTATATTTTCTGTCCATTTCATGATATTGACCCTGCTGTTTCGGGAGGCATCAATTATATTACTTACGGAACTGCGCCCAATAGAGTGTTTGTTGTAAACTTTTACAGTGTTGCTATGTTTAGTTGCACAACATCATTAGCCACCCAACAGTTGGTTCTTTACGAAGGATCCAATGCAATTGATGTGTATATTGAAAACAAGCCTTTATGCAGTAGCTGGAACAGTGGAAATGCTACATTAGGAATACAGAATGCTGCCGGTAATAATGGTCTGACGCCTCCCGGAAGAAATACCGGACAATGGACAGCAACCAATGAGGCATGGAGATTTTCAACGCAGCCTATCATTTCAACACATTACGATCTTAAAGTTTGTTCTGACTCTGCCATACTAAGCGCCAGCCCATTTTTCAGTAATTATTTATGGTCAACCGGCGAGACAACACAAAACATTATTGTTCATATTCAGGGCACATATACAGTCACAGCTTCATACAATGGCAGCACAGTGAAAGACACAATAAATGTTCATTTTACAACCCCCCAAATGAATCTATTTCTTGGGCAAGATACAGTGCTTTGTTCTTCTCCCACTTTTCATATTCACGCAGATACCGGCTTTAGCACCTATCTTTGGAACACAGGAGCTTTTGCAGATTCAATCGTGGTTAATCATACAGGAAATTATTCAGTAATTACACAGGACACGGCAAATTGTTTTTATTATGACACTATCCATGTTGCAATAAATCCAAACTATTTTCTGAATATTGGAAATGATACAGCATTCTGTGGTATTTTTCCACATACTTTAAATGCAGGTCCTTTATTCAACTCTTATCTATGGTCAACAGGAGATACTACACAATCAATTCAGGTTGACACAGCAGGATTATATTCAGTATCTGTAACAAATAATTTATGTCCTCAGCCGGCAACGGCTACAGTGAATGTTTTCTTTTTCCCAAGTCCCATTGCAAATGCAGGCCACGACACTTTGATTTGTAATGGAAGTTCTGTAATCCTGAATGCATCTGGAGGTATGTCGTATCACTGGCTATATGATGCCGGATTGTCAAATTATTCAATTCCTGATCCTATTGCCAATCCTACGGCTTCGACAACCTACACAGTTCTGGCAATAAACACTTATCATTATCTGATATCTGATTCGGTTCAATGCTCAAGTCCGGATAGTGTTCGTGTAAATCTTTCTCCTCTTCCTCCGGCAGCTCAGATTTGTGTTGTTACAGTAGATACTGTAATTAATAAAGATTTGATCATTTGGGAAAAGCCTGCTATTCCGGGAATAGATTCAATCAGAATTTTCAGAAGATATTATTCTGCTCAATGGGCTAAAATAGCTACAATGGCTGCTAATGACACCAATGTCTTTATTGATTATTACGCCGATCCCTCGGTAACGACCCTTAGTTACCTGGTTATGGATGTTGATACATGTGGCAACAATGGCATTTTAAATAATAGCTTTGAGCATTCTACTATTTTGCTTTCCTTCACACTCAACAATCCTGATGATATTCAATTAAACTGGACAGAATATTCCGGATTTGGATATAACTACAGTGACGATGTTATTTACAGAGGTACAAGTTTAAATAATATGGTTGCCATTGTAACCATTTCAAGTGGCATTGGTGTTTATGATGATTATAACATCATACCAGGAAATTCTTATTTCTATAGAGTGAAAGCTCTAAGAACAGATACCTGTTATGCCGGTTATCCATACACTGACTACACATCAGCATTGTCAAATATTATTACAGTACATGGTGTAGGCATTCCCGAAAATGTTATCTCAAATAATTTCTCTGTTTCACCAAATCCAGCAACTGATGTAATCATCGTGAAAAATGAAGGACAAACTTTTGATGTCAATTCCATCATCTGCATCACGGATGTATGCGGCCGGCAATTACTGAAACTGCCAATGCACGATGCTAAGATCCTTGTTGATGTTTCAACACTTTCAAAAGGAATTTATTTTTTGAAAGCACAAACGGATAATGGAAGTGTTGTGAAGAAGTTTGTGAAGGAGTAGAAAAAGATAGAAAATTGATAATAGAAAATAGAGGATAGAAAATAGTAGGGCGTTGCAAAGCTGAACCCCGGCTGAGACAATCCATTTGGGTGTGCAAAGAATGTAAAATGCAAATCCTATCTCCTTTATACAAGTTCACCACTTAGAGAAACTTTCAAAATAACTTCCCCAAATTAAATTCAGAGCATCAATTGCAGTTGCTTTCAAGCAACTGATAATAAAGTTTGGTTCCTTATTGCTTTAGCATCATTCTTTGTAACTATGAGGCTAAAGCCAAATACTTTTTGATTCTTTTTTCAGTCAGTTAAAACTGACTGAAATTGATGAATTTATTTTGAACTTTTCACTTAGACACAGTAGTCACATAGAACTTCACATAGGGTAAAACAGATTAATCCGGATTTTTTTCGAAAATAAACTATGTGAAACCTATGTTTCTATTGTGTCTATGTGGTAAAGAAACAATCAACCCTCAGAAGGTAACCGCTATGAAAAACATTGCCGAATTGACTATAGGGATAAGCGTTATAAGAAAAATAAAAATTCGTGTCAGTCACCACATGGTTTTCTAAACTTTCGAACTGTTATTCCTGACAATTTTTCACTTCTGTTTTCTTTTAAAAAATCTTTTTCCCTTCTTCTCATTTTATTTCATTTTTCAATTTGAAAATGTTAAGAACCCGACTTGTTAAGGCATTAATATGTAAATTTTTTGTTAAGGTTTAAATTTCATTTTGGGTTCATTATTATCACTTAACAACCTGTTAACAAAATATTTTGGCATCATTGATATTGATAACCAACAGCTTTATATGTATTAACAGAAAATTGTATAGTTATCCTACCAATTCACTTGCATTCACCTCACTGTTTATTTACATTTGTATTGAAAGTTATAGTAAGAAATATAACAGGAAAATTAAACACAGAAACACAAATGTTATTCGATATTGATTTAATAAAAAAAGTTTACAAATCCTTTCCTTCCAAGGTTATTAAAGCAAAAGCAATACTGAAACGCCCGCTTACTTTGAGTGAAAAGATACTCTATGCACACTTGCCTGAAACCGAAAACATCACTGATTTTAAAAGGGGAATTGATTATGCCGATTTTTTTCCCGACAGGATAGCAATGCAGGATGCAACCGCTCAAATGGCGCTTCTGCAATTCATGCTTGCAGGTCTTAAAACGACTGCTGTTCCCGCATCAGTGCACTGCGATCATTTGATCATGGCAAAGTTTGGAGCGCTTGAGGATTTGAAAACGGCAGATTATACCAACAAGGAAATTTATGATTTTCTAAATACTGTCTGCAACAAATACGGCATTGGATTCTGGAAACCCGGAGCAGGCATCATTCACCAGATATTACTTGAGAACTATGCCTATCCCGGAGGAATGATGATTGGCACTGATTCGCACACACCAAATGCAGGTGGGTTGGGAATGATCGCTATTGGTGTTGGTGGCGCCGATGCAGTGGATGTGATGGCAGGAATGAAATGGGAATTGAAATTTCCAAAGGTTATTGGTATCCGTTTAAATGGAAAACTGAGTGGCTGGGCTTCGGCCAAAGATATTATTCTCAAAGTAGCCGGAATTCTTACAGTGAAAGGCGGCACAGGCTGCATCATTGAGTATATTGGCGAAGGCGCTGAATCACTCACTGCAACCGGCAAAGCAACCATCTGCAATATGGGCGCTGAAATAGGAGCCACCTGCTCTGTTTTCGGATATGATGAAGCAATGGCGAGGTACCTGAAAGCTTCAGGCAGACAAGAAGTGGCAGAGATGGCTGCGGCCATCAAAGAACACCTTGTAGCAGATGCAGAAGTTCTTTCAGATCCTGAAAAATATTATGATCAGTTTTTTGAAATCAATCTGTCAGAACTGGAACCTTTCATCAATGGCCCTTACACGCCTGATCTGGCTACACCAATTTCGAAGATGAAAGAAATGGTGAGCAAGAATGACTGGCCATCGAAAATTGAAGTAGGGCTTATCGGCTCCTGCACCAATTCATCCTATGAAGACATTTCAAGAGCCGCATCGGTTGTGAGAAATGCTGTTGCGCAAAATCTGCCAGCAAAGGCTGAATTTACCATAACTCCCGGTTCCGAACAGGTGAGATTCATGGCTGAGCGTGATGGCTTTTTTGAAACATTCCGAAAGATCGGCGGAAAAATATTTGCCAATGCCTGCGGTCCTTGCATTGGTCAGTGGGAACGCAAAGATGCTGAGAAGAAGCCAAAGAATGCGGTGATCCATTCATTCAACAGGAATTTTTCGAAAAGAAATGATGGCAATCCCAACACTTATGCATTTGTTGCTTCGCCCGAAATTGTAGCAGCCATTGTGCTTGCAGGCGATCTTACATTTAATCCGCTAACGGATAAACTTACAAATACCAAAGGAGAACAGGTGTTGCTCGATACGCCGCAGGGAGAAGAAATGCCGCTACAAGGCTTTGCTTTGGTTGAAAATGGTTACCAGGAACCTTCAAACGATCCGAAGATCAACATAGAAATTAAAGAAGATTCCGACAGGCTGCAACTGTTGACTTCCTTTGCTGAATGGGACGGGCATGATTATGTTTCGTTGCCGTTGCTCATAAAAGTGAAAGGGAAATGCACCACCGATCATATTTCGATGGCAGGCATCTGGCTTAAATACAGGGGGCATCTGGATCACATTTCGGACAACTTCATGATAGGAGCTGTGAATTATTTCAACGATATGGCGAACTCTGTGCTGGATCAAAGTTCGGGCACTTACAATTCCGTTCCGCAGGTTGCAAGAGGATATAAAAAGGAGAATATAGGTTCCGTGGTTGTCGGCGATGAAAACTATGGCGAAGGTTCTTCGCGTGAACATGCTGCAATGGAGCCGCGTTTTCTGAATGTAAAAGCCATCATCGTAAAATCATTTGCAAGAATTCATGAAACAAATCTTAAAAAACAAGGTTTGCTTGCACTGACTTTTGCGGATAAAGATGATTATGAAAAAATCCGTGAAGATGACAAAATAGACATTCTCGGACTGAAAGAATTCGCACCGGGAAAAGAACTTATTGTACAGTTGAATCATTCGGACGGAACACTGGAACAATTCGGGGTTAATCACACTTACAACAATTCGCAAATCGAATGGTTCAAAGCCGGTGGCGCTTTAAACCTGATCCGAAAATCAAATAAATCTTAAATTAAAAACAGTAAATAAAAAATCACAAATAAAATAATGGAAAAAGTATCAAGATATAAAAAAGCAGACCTGATGGATTTTGTGGTCCGCTACATGACAAAGCTGGGTGTGCCTGATAAAGACGCCCGCATTGTCGGAGAAGTATTAATTTCAGCAGATATGAGGGGCGTTGATTCGCATGGTCTGACAAGGCTGGGTTCCTACTATGGAAGCAGGATAAGTAAAAATTACATTGACCCACTGACACCATATAAAATTGTCAGCGAAACCCCGTCAATTGCATTGATTGACGGTGGCAATGGTTGCGGACAGGTGGTGTCGTATCATGCCATGAACATGTGTATCCAAAAAGCAAAACAATCAGGAATAGCTGCCGTCACAGTAAAGAACAGCAATCACTATGGCATTGCAGGATATTATGCAATGATGGCGCTTGAGCACAATATGATCGGCTTAAGCATGACCAATTCACAGCCACTTGTATCTCCAACCTTCGGCAGAACTGCAGTGGTTGGCACAAACCCTATCAGCGTTGCAGTTCCTTCACACAAAGCTTTTCCTTTCGTTCTTGACATGGCGACAAGCGCTGTGGCTTATGGAAAAATTCAGTTGTATGAAAAGAAAAACGAATCTATCCCTATCGGATGGGGAATAGATTCAAAAGGAAATGTCACAACAGATCCTTCAAAAATAAAACCCGGTGGAAATGGCGCTTTATTGCCTTTGGGCGGAATGGACATCACTGCAGGATACAAAGGTTATGGACTTGCATTGCTGGTTGAAATTCTTTGCTCCACATTGTCGGGTGGAAATTTCCTCACACAGGTAGGATCCCCCTCAAAGCCGGAACCCACGGGCGTTTCGCATTTCTTTTTAGCTATCAATATTGAACCTTTCAGGCCACTGATTGATTTTGAAACGCAGATGGATGACATGATCAGACTGCTCAAGAACTCACCACTTGCTGAAGGCAGGGACGAGATACTCATAGCAGGAGAAAAGGAATTTGAATTTGAAGAATACAACAAGGTTCATGGTGTTCCGCTGATCAAACAAATTGTTGATGACCTCGTGAAAGAAGGAGAAAAAATAGGAGTTGCATTTCCTGTTTTGGCTGAAGTTTAATTCAATTAATAATTATACCTATGGCAGAAAATATTAAAATAGAAAATGGGAAATTGATTGTTCCCGCAAATCCTATCATACCTTTTATCATTGGCGATGGAACAGGACCGGACATCTGGAATGCCTCCGTCAGGGTTTTTGATGCAGCAGTGAAGAGCGCTTATGGCTGCACAAAAAAAGTCTTCTGGAAAGAAGTGCTTGCAGGCGAAAAATCATTCAACGAAACGGGTTCATGGTTGCCTGAAGAAACTTTGCAAAGCTTCAGGAAATATCTTGTAGGAATAAAAGGTCCGCTGACAACACCTGTTGGCGGAGGAATGCGTTCGCTGAATGTTGCTCTGAGGCAGGAACTCGATCTTTACACCTGCTTTCGTCCGGTTAGATATTTCAAAGGAGTTCCAAGTCCTGTGAAACAACCCGAGAAAGTGAACATGCAGATATTCCGCGAAAACACCGAAGACATTTATGCAGGCATTGAATTCATGAATGGCAAACCTGAAACAGAAAGGCTGAAAAGATTTCTGATTGATGAATTGGGTGTGAAATCTATCAGGTTTCCAAACACTGTTTCTCTTGGCATCAAGCCGGTTTCCGTAGAGGGTACTGAGCGACTGGTCAGGCAGGCTATCAAATATGCGATTGAAAACAAACTTCCTTCCGTGACCCTTGTTCACAAAGGCAATATCATGAAATTCACCGAAGGGTCATTCATGAAATGGGGCTATGCACTTGCTGAAAGAGAATTTGAAGGAAAAGTTTTCACATGGCAGCAGTATAATAAAATTGCAGAAAGTAAAGGCGAAGGCGCTGCAATAGCTGAGTTGAAATTAGCTGAAAGCTCGGGAAAACTAATCATAAAGGATGTCATTGCCGATGCCTTCCTGCAACAGATACTCACACGCCCTGCAGAATATTCAGTGATTGCCACACTCAATTTGAATGGCGATTATATTTCCGATGCTCTGGCTGCAATAGTTGGAGGAATCGGTATTGCACCGGGTGCGAATATCAATTTCGAGACCGGTCATGCTATTTTCGAAGCCACACATGGAACAGCGCCAAAATATGCAGGTCTTGACAAAGTGAATCCCGGAAGTGTGATACTTTCAGGTGCGCTTATGTTCACCTACCTCGGTTGGGATGCTGTTGCCGATGCCATTTACAGAGGCATTGAAAGAGCTATTCAAAAGAAAAAAGTGACATACGATTTTCACAGGCTCATGGATGGAGCAACACTGCTGAAGACTTCGGAATTTGGTGATGAAATAATAGCCAATATCTGAAAAAATAGAAAATAGATAATAGAAGATAGAAAATAGAAAATATTCCAGCGACCTATTGGCTATTTTTGATTTAAGATTTTAGATTTAAGATTTAAAAAACTCAATGACAACAAGGGCGCGCAGCTAATGACTAATGACTAATGACTATTGACCAATGACTAATGACCAATGACTATTGACCATTAATTAATAACAATTTAAAAACCAAAAAAAATGACTGACAATAAATTTAATTCAAAATTTGAAGAATCTGTTTGGAATGCCAGCCAGATTGAACCCGCGCTTTTCGACAAGTTCGATGTTAAACGCGGATTAAGAAATAACGACAAAACCGGCGTACTTGTTGGGCTTACCAACATTGGTGACGTGATCGGTTATGAAAAGACCGGCGATAAAGTGGTAGCGATCCCCGGCAAATTAATTTACAGGGGCATAGATATTGAAGATATTGTTGCCGGCTACCAGAAAGAAGGCCGCCATGGATTCGATGAAACAGTGTATCTGTTGCTGACCGGAAAGTTACCAACACGGGAAGAACTGAAGGCTTTTTCTGATCGCCTTGCTTCCCTTCGTGCTTTGCCCGACAACTTTATTAATGATATGATATTAACCCTGAAAGGCAGGGATGTGCTGAACATGCTTGCACGCTCTATCCTGGCTTTATATACGCTGGACGATAATGCGGACGACATCTCTCTTCCGAATATGCTCAACCAAACAATCAATATCATTGCAAAATTCCCTTCCATCATTGCATATTCCTATCAGGCATTAAGCCATGCCTACAAAGGGAAAACACTTTCCATCCGCTATCCGCAGAAAGACCTGAGCACTGCTGAAAATTTTCTTTACATGGTAAAGGGAAGTTCGCGCTACACCAAACTCGAAGCCGATCTGCTTGACCTGGCACTGGTGCTTCATGCTGAGCACGGCGGAGGTAACAACTCCACATTTACAATGAGGGTAACCAGTTCCACCGAAACCGATATTTATTCATCAGTAACCTCAGCGATCGGTTCTTTAAAAGGTCCGTTGCATGGGGGCGCTAACCTTCGTGTGCTGGAAATGATGACGGATATGAAAGCCAACATTACCGACTGGAAAGATGAAAAGCAGGTGGAGGATTATCTCATTAAAGTTCTGCAGGGGAAAGCCAATGGCACATCTGGCAAGATCTACGGAATAGGCCATGCCGTTTACACTATTTCTGACCCGCGGGCAGTACTGTTGCGTGCCAGGGCAAGAGACCTTGCAGTGGAAAAAGAAAAAGTGGATGAGTTCGATCTTTATCAGCTTGTAGAAAAACTGGCGCCTGATGTTTTTGCCAAATTCAAAGGATTTACACAAGAACGCAGAAATTGCATCAATGTGGATTTCTACTCAGGCTTTGTTTATTCCTGCATAGGGATGCCCGAAGAATTATACACGCCTCTGTTTGCCATGGCAAGAATTGCAGGCTGGTGCACCCACCGTATTGAAGAACTGACCTTCACTGCAAAACGCTTAATACGCCCGGGCTTCAAGAGTGTTTACGGAAAACAGAATTATATTCCGATGGAGGAAAGACAGTAGAAATAGAAGATAGATAATAGAAAATAGAAAATAGAAAATATTAGTAGCAATGACTATTGACCAATGACTATTGACCAATGACTATTGACAAATGACTATTGACAAATGACTATTGACAAATGACTATTGACAAATGACTATTGACAAATGACAATTACCTTAGTACAAATATTAAATGAATAAAAAATCTTAAATCACAAATCTTAAATAAAAAAAATCATGGAAACTTACAATGACAGCAGATTAGTAAAAGCTTATGACCACATCATGTCGGGAGACCTTACAGAAGCCATCGTGCTTTTTAATGAATGCCTCACAGACGACCCTAACAATGTTGTTCTGTTGATGGAGGTCGCCAACCTGTATTACATACTTGGCGAAATGAATAAAAGTATTGCAACCTATAAAAATGTGCTGAAGCTCAAACCCGACAGTATCTTTGTTCACTACAGAATGGGTGTTACTTATTACCGTTCAACAAACTTTGTTGCAGCAGTTGATTCTTTCAAAAAAATAATTGAATCAGGAAAAAATTTGCCAATGGCCTACATGTGGCTGGGGCTTTCGTACTACCATCTGGGCAGGGAAGACATGAGTATTAACTGCTATAAAAAACTGGTTGAACTTGCACCCGAAACCACTATGGCCAATTATTACATGGGCATCTCGCTCAAAGCTGCCGGAAAATATGATGAAGCAATTCCGTTTTTCAAAAAGCTGATCACTGACAACTGCCTGCACCTTTCAGCGCATTATCACCTGGGCCGGCTGTACATGAAAGACAATAAATTTGATCTTGCAAAAGAACAGTTGAAAGAAGTGCTGAAACACGATCCGAACAATAAAAATGCTTCGGAAATGCTCGACTATATTTACGATGATCATAAGTTCTGAAAAGAACTAAAAAATCAATAAAAAATGTTCCATCCTTTGAAGGGTGGAACATTTTTTTTGAAGGGAAATTAAAGAAACTTTATTCCTTCACAAACTTTTTCACTACAACTCCTTTTTTCAATCTTTAAAGATCACTTTGCTATTTCCACCTTTCCACTTTTCACATTATAATTATCCAATGCCAGTACATACAAGTATGTTCCTGCTGCATAATCTGAGAGATTTAACTGCAAAGAATTTTCGCCTTTCTTCAATGGATAATCTGCAAGTTGTTTTCCCTGCATATTAAAAAGAAACAAACTCGCTGAATTTTTAAATTCAGGAATATTATAACTTATTGTACAATTTGAATTCGTTGGGTTTGGAAAAGCATTACCAAGTGTAGCTGTTGGAAATAATGGTTCTTCATTTATTCCAAGTGGAATTAAAAGACCCAGACTATCTACCTTAACAAGCCAAACACTACTCCCCCCAATATTATAACTATAGGTTTCGCCTGTCATTACAAATCCTTTATCAGGAGTTGCTTCCACATCAAAAAACCAATCATTTTGCTGCAATGTGCCATAAAACCGCATCCAAAGTGAATCACCATTCGCATCTAATTTAATTAAAAAACCATCCATAGCGCCAGATGTGTAATCAGCATCAGTTCCACCAGTACCAACATATCCACCATCAAAAGTTGGAATAGCCTTTACAAAATTACCACTTGAAATAATGCTGTAATAATTCTTTTGCCAGATTTTTGTTCCGGTTGTATCTATTTTCAGAAAAGAAATTTTATAATCAGAATTTAAGTCTTTATACATGATTGATGCGATATAATTTCCATCATTTGTTGGAACAATACTTGTACCAAAATCATTATCAGTACCTCCATAAGTATTTAACCAAAGAGTTTTTCCCGTACTATCCATCCTGAAAACTATTGGATCTTCAATCCCACTTGCTGTTGTTCGTTTGCCGATTGCAATCAAATCTTTATTTTTAGCCTCAAGAATTTTGTAAATATAACTCATGACATAGGTTTGATTATTTGGATATGGATAAGGTGATAAAAACCATTTTCGCCAAATAATATTACCATTTGAATCAAGTTTCAATATTAGACCACTTAGATTGGCATTATTCCATGAATTTTGATAACCGGCTATGATAATATTTTTACTTTTTGTCTCTATTACTGACCAAGGAATATAAGCGGAATCTCCTAAACACGAAATTCTTTTAGTCCACAAAGTATCACCATTTGAATTTATTTTATAGCATAAGACATCATAATCATATGCATTTATAGGTATTGAATCTTGTACTGGACCCACACAAATATAATTGCCCTCATTTATTTTACACATATCCTGAAATAAATCCCAAAAAAAGTATCCATATTCCTTACTCCAAATAGTATCACCATTTAAATCTGTTTTAATAACATAGGGATTTAATAAAAGATTTTGTAAGGTTACATCGTCATCTTGATAACCAGCTATTAGATAAGA
>Ga0209697_10005495_pt1 | contig 15779 bp, 9 predicted proteins | sample AliMusrvi5mmetaG_FD_184115 | JGI IMG/M metagenome (GOLD analysis project Ga0209697, IMG submission 184115) | Freshwater lake bacterial and archeal communities from Alinen Mustajarvi, Finland, to study Microbial Dark Matter (Phase II) - Alinen... | ecosystem: Environmental > Aquatic > Freshwater...
GCTTTGGTGGCGGCGGGGCCGGCGCGGGAGCTGGTGATCTATGAAACCGGATAACTTTCTCAACCAACTCCAGCACGAGGACATCGTCGCCGCCAGGGTCACACATCACGCAGCACGCATCACGCCTCACGTCTCACCTGCCGAGTCTTCGTCCCCAATCCTGAAAGGATTCCATATTCCAGCCCAGCAACCGTCGCACTCCCGACCCGCGACGGTTCTACCCTGGGTGGGTCGCCGCCGAAAAAGCCCTGAACCCTGAAAGTGGTTCCGTCAAACCCCCGCACGCCCTTCGAGAATTCTCCTAATTCCAGTTCGCCATCAAAATGAGACTAACCATTATAGGAGACGAGGTGACGAGTCTCTAATCTCCTTCTTTCGCGTGCTGTGGACTCTGATCAGAGACTCGTCACCTCGTCTCCTACAATGGTTAGTGCGGTGCGTTAGACTCATCTTGAAAGCGAATTGGAATAAACCATGGCCCTCATCGCATTCCCCTCACCCGCCCTAAAGGGCACCCTCTCCCCATCCGATGGGGAGAGGGCGGAGTGAGGGCCCGGTTCATGGAAAGAGCGTGGTAGTGTCACTATCGACTTTCCTTTCCCCATTCGCTGCAGGCTTGCGTGTCAATGCTGAAGCGGTGATTTGCTGAAGCGGTGATTGTGTGCGCATGAGAAGGTGGATCTGCACAAGTCCCGGTCTTTGTTTCATCGTCATGCTGCACGCGTGATGCCGGCACCTCGCGATCGAGTGCCCGGCCTCACTGCAAACGGACACCGCGATCAACGGGGTGGTTTCAACCGTGGCCATCCCCATTATCGTATCCGGTGCCGATCTCGAAACGGCGTTACGCCGCCGATTTCCGAACGAGGAGGTCCAACCGGAACGCGAAGTACATGTGAGAACTCCCGTCGGCAGGCTCAAAATGAAGGCCAAAGTGCTCAGGCGCTCTGATCTCCAGGTGAGTGTCCGGGACAATTGTATTATCGCGCGGATACCCCTGAACCTCCTGCTGATCCCCGATACCCCCGTTGGTGTTCTCGGCCATGCTCAACTGACCGCCGTGGCGACCCTGAAGCCACAGGTGAACCCGGATTATAGCGTGGATCCGGGCTTCAAGCTGGACTATGTCCTGGACCATGGGGCGGAGTTCAAGGTGCTGGGGATCCAAATCAATATGGTTGAAGCGACCCGGGAAGCCTTGGACGCCTTCCGAGACGAAGTGGCGGTTACAACTCGGCAGGCGTTGGCTCAGCGGCTCCAGGCGCGCCAGTACATTCAAGCTGCCTGGGATCTGCTGTGCAGACCGTACCAGGTGAACACCAACCCGGCGGTGTGGATGTGGGCGCAGCCGGAACAATTGCATCTGTTGCCAACTTCGACGGACGGTCTCGCACTGAAGCTTGGCATCGGGGTGCAAGGCCGATTCTTTGTGAATGTCCAACCGGAGCCTCCGATTACCGTGACCAACGCTTTGCCCCTACTCCGTACCAATGTCGTCGATGAGGCGCTCCAACTGAATGTGCCGGTGCAGGTCCCATACGCTTCCATACGCGACTACCTGGACAAGAGACTCGGCGGCACGACGAATCTGATTGATGGCCATGTTATCGAATACTCGCGGTTCGATGTTTTTGGCGGTCTTGACGGCGAAATGGTCGTGGGTGTTTTTGGCCGGTTTACCCCGAAAGGGGTGCTGCCCAAGGCTTCCGGGTGGATCTTCGTGCGCGGCCGGCCGGGGTTTGACGCCGCCTCGAACAAACTTGTTTTCACGAATCTCGCATTCGACCCGAGAACCGAGAGCAAGCTGCTTAACCGCTTTGCCTGGGTGGCCTCTCCCCGGATTACCGGATGGTTGCGGGAGAACCTCAAATATGATCTTGCGGACCTCACTCGGAAGGTTCTGGACGGCGTGAACTCATACGGAAAGGAGCTAGAGCTTGCCGATGGCGTTAGTCTCAGAGCCGGGGCCGAGAGCGTTTCGGTGCACAAAGTTTACGTGGGACGCAGTCATTTGACCCTCCTCGTGCAGTGCACCGGAAAGGCTGGACTGTACCTTGACCCGAGCCGCCTTTTCAATTGAGCGCAAGTAAAGACCGGAGAGCGGAACGTAATAGGCGTGGAAACAGCAGCGGCAAACTCACGTCATGGGCGGTTGGAAAGGGTCACCGGCAAACTCCAGCTCCCGGTGGCAGCCACCAATTTCACGCGATTCAGGTTAGCTCCCGAAACGTTAGAGTCCTCAGCATTTGGAGGCGCTCAACCCAGGCCTTACCGCGCCATCGCCGTCCTCAAAAGCGAAGCGGTTGGGGCCTCCCGTTGGCTCTTCGCGGCTCTCCTGGAAGCCTGGAAGAAGATGGACGATCTTCTAATGCGCTGAGGGTGATGCGCGGGGAGGCCCCCAAAAGCCGGATCAGCAGCGGTCCAAGCCTTATGGATTTAGCTTTTTGACGACCTCTATAAGCTTCACAGCTTTGCCCGCGGTATCCCTCTGCAATCCGAAGACGAACCGTACCGGCGACGAATCGTCCAGAGCCAGAGTCACGACCTCCAGCCCGTCCACAACTCGCTCCGCAACGCCGTTTCCCATCGCCACCGAAAGTACAATCTTGGCGCCTTTCAGGCCCTTCAGTATCAAACGCATCGTCTGGGCCTCACTGTCGGAGAGGCGATTCTCCATTTCCATTTCGCCTACAGCGTGATTCAAGAACTCGAAGCAACCTTCAAACACCACATCCCCCGTCGCGGCGCCAGCCGCAATGCATGAGATCTTCGACGGTTCTGCTACGCAAAGCACCATCAATGTCCCAGCAGTCGCGATCTTCACGATGTTCTCACCGAGGGCTTTGCGGGCCGGCCAACTCGCCAGGTACGCGCGGCCGTTGCTCTTCAAGGCAGAGTAAAACTTCCCAATCGCGAGTTCGTCGGCGTCTGCCAGAAGGGCCGGCTCCGGGAGCGGCACCGCTGCCTCGCGCGACAACACCGGTATCAGTAGGCTTTCGCGCGCTTGGCCCGAGATGACGGTCACGCGGTGAAAACCAAATTCGGCAGCTTTGCCGTTCCCCAAGTCCACCTCGCGTTGTCCGATACCCTTGGCCACGAAACTCGATCGAGCGATATCGCTTTCGATCGTCACATCTCCTGGAGCCCGAACAATCGCCACCACTTTCGATCCGGCCCTGACCGGAGCCTTCAAACTGACTTTGAGTTCCTGGGCTGTGGCACCGAAGGGCGCTCCAAAAGCCAGGAAAAGCAAAAGCGCGGCTCGCACAAAGGATGTAAAAATCCGAATTAGATGGATCACTGTTGGAGTATTGATTAGGTGCATGTTATTAGACTTTGTTCCTGAAAGGCAAATGGAGTTTATGCGATGCGAAATGCAGGGCTGTGATGGACATGGGAGATCCTCTGGGAGCGACCTATGCCATACAGGCGTCGGCGGGCCAGCCCCGGAAGGATTTCAGACCCTGACCCCCATTTTTGCCGGGGTTTGGGAACAGCGGACCGAGCGTAATTGCCAAGGCCAACCGCGCCACTATGCCAAGGATGGCGCGCCAAAGGGGTGCAGGCCGCCTTGGAGATGAAGTCGTTTTGCATCCTGAAGTATATGCGGGCCTATCCCATCCAAGCGGTGGTCGAGTTTTTCTTTGGTTTGATCAGCAGCAAGTAAACAAGTTCGTCTGACATTTCACCCTCCCGGGGAGGTGTCAAACATCACCTGGCGAAACGCAAAGGTGCCTTCAGTCGTGTTTATGGCGGCAAGCACGTCTGGTTTCACGGTTAAGATAGGTTCGGCTTCCGAAGCGTTGGTGAAGGCACGCACCTTGAGGGAGACTAACTCCTCGGAAGAGATGGTGCTGAGCTTCCAGTCACAGCCAGCATTCAGGACCAACGCGCGGCTGGCCGGGGCGGGACCCTTACACGACACGAGGAGCTCGAGGGTAATGATCTCCTTTCCGATGGAGGTACTCATGCTCTTGACGAGGCCCTTAAAATCCAGACACCACTTCCGCAAGCCCAATCGTTCGGTCGTCAGATCAAGAAAGCCACATTCCAGGCCCGCGTTTTGCGGTCCGGTCTTCGGGAGGCTCCACACCGCCTTCTTCCTGGCGCCCAAAAACCGATCCTCGTAACCAACCTCCACGCGCACCGCGTTGATCGCACCTCCGTAACAAATACTGACTTGGCGGTGGAATCCTGCGTTGAAGATGGGGAAGGAAATGGGCCGTGTCTCCATCAATCGACCTTCCAGCAGGCCGCCACCATCCGCGCCGAAGGAAACCGCGACCTCATCGACTCCTCCTGTCCCCCAACAGAGGAGATAGGAGGGATCGACGGTAAGGGAGTTTAGCGGCAGGTGTCGTCCACCAAAGTCCACTACTCGGCAGGCGTCGGGACGCACGGTAAAGCCGCCAGCCGGGAAACGGGGGCCGACGAAGCTATCCCGATGATTGACATCGGCGTTGACGCCTTTGGTTAGAACCAATTCCGCTTCGATGCTGGCGAAATTAGTTATATTCAGGGTCTCCGGGCTGACGAACAAAAGGTTGCCGATCCAGGCGAGACCGTCGGCGGCAAGGTCCTGCCACGACCCGTTTTCAAATAAGAATTGCGCGCGGCTGACCCCGTCTCCTTTGATGGCCACGAACCCGCTTGGACCGCACTTGTACCCGTTTTGGATCATCGGAAGCCTGATGCAAAGAGGGGGCCGATAACCAGCTCTCACCTCGGTCCACACCATCTCGCGGATGGGTTTCCGATATCCAGCCAAGTTGATGACGCCGGAGGCCACGAAATCCTGGGGGACAACGAATCGCTCAGTCCAGACGACCTCGCTCGTGCCGGTACGATCCTTGTTGTATTGAAAGGGGGGTTCCTCGTAGCGCGGGCTCAAGACGTACTTTGTCCCGCGCGGAACGCTGCCTTCCTTTGAGCGAAGAATGTCAGCCACATCGATTTCAGATTCCGCGAACTTCTCCGCGGGGAAATCGGCCGCCAGTTCACGATGCAGCCACTCCATCAGTTTGCCGCCGATTGCGGCGTACTGGTCGTCATTCAATTCCCTGGTTTGGGTGCCACAGATTTCGAATGTGTTCTTGTACTTGATGAGTTCCTGGACGACGATCCGGATTTCCTCGATACGTCGGGTACGGAACCAGCGGCGGATGGTCCGCACGGAGATTTCCTTTTTTACAATGCGCTCAATAAACTTCTCTCGAACCAGTTTGGCGCGGACATTGGCCGGGACGGAGAGCGCATCGAACTGCCCTTGCACCAGGATGATTATTCCGGCGCCGGAACCGGTCAACATCGCCTCGCAGATGCCGGCGTCGATCCCCTCCACCACCATGTCGACTCTAATATCGGACAGATCGGCATTCGCGCCGTCCTGGAGGGTGACTTTTCCGTAGCTGGAACGTCCGACCGGGTGGCAGACGAGGACTCCTCCTTCCTCCATTCTAAGCTCCACCGGATCCGGCGATTCGCCGTCCTTGCCTTTCAGAGCAATCTCCCCAGAGGGATGGGTGGGATTTTCGGCTCCATCCGGGTTCAATGGGGTGAGCGTGGAAGCGGAGCCGGCGTGATTCAGGAGCAGGATTCGGCCAACGCCGGAGGCGATGGTGGCTACCGGGGACAAAACAATATTCGTACGTTGAACCTCCTGGCCGGATCGCGCAGACAACCAGGCGACTGCTGTGGTTCGGATGGCGTCCAAGTGGGCATCCGGAGCGACGGCGGTCATATGCGCCGAAATGGCGAGCCTTCTGACCTCGCCGTCCGCGCATGCCTGAATGTGTACCTCAGGGACGCTGAAACGGCCTTCCGAGGTGACCACAGTTTTCTCAACGAGACGCAATTGGGAAGGGATGTAATAAAAACGGGTGGCCTCCTGGGCGTCCTGCAGGACGGTGTATGCAACGCGGTCAACGGTTACCGCGCCCAGTCGATTCGTGGGATCGATCGATGGGAAGCCGCCGATGGCCACGGCGCAAAGGTGACAGAGCGATACGGCAAGGAGACGGACCGGCCAAGCCTGCGGGAGATACCGGATGAGTTGCGGTGTTTTCACACGCTGGTGAGTAGCGAGTAAGCCGAAGGCTGGTCACTGTGAGGGGGCCCTTGCGGCCCGGAGTTTCTCCGCGATCCTATTCCCCCAAGCGTCAGGGAGCACAGTCAGTTTGTCCAACTCGGCAGCTCTGAACCGGAGGATACAGGGGGGGGCGCTCGCAGCGGCGTCTCTGCTTCGCAACTGGAGTTCGATCTCGTTGAGGGTCTCCCGAGTGGAGGGCCAAAGAGCGTGCATCGCTTTGTTTTCCCAAAACTGCCGTAAACTGGAAGTGCGGTAAACTGGGTCCTCCAACCAGGTATTTCCACTGATTCCCTTACTCAGAAAGCTAATCTGCGAGTGCTCCAGATCGATCGGGGAGCCGGCGCCTGACTGGCCATTAATATCGGGGAAACGGGCCGAGACGAGATTTGAAAAGTCGAGGTCAAACTCCTTCTCGGGATTATTAAACACCTTGAAGTAATTCAACACGTTGATCGAGGAGGGGAATTGTTGGAGGGCTTCGCACTCCACCTTGCGGGATCCCCCGTTTGAGTTCGACCAAACATTAGTCTGGCCAGGGTGGAGCAAGAGTTCGGAGCCCAAGAACATTTCTTGCGCACTGTTGTCGTCGTCCACCATGTAGCAGCAAACTCTCAAATCGCAGTCCTGGCCAATGTTTCGGAGAGTCCATTCGCCAGGTCGATCGTTGGATTTGGTGACGATGAGGTTCTCCGCATTGCTAAGGCGGCGGCCCAGGAGAATGGGCAGATCGTAGCTGGGGGAACCACCGTCGATCTGGTCAAATTGGCTGCTGCCATGCCGGAGTTTAACCTCGAATCGCATTCTGGGGGCCATGGAGGGGTTGTTCTTGAACCAGATGCGACCGAATTCAATTCGGGCCTTGGAGCTCAGGGGTTTGGTTGTGAGGTTGATGCAGTTATTGCCATCCACGACCAGAACATTGCCGCTGTAATCGCGGGACAGAGCATCCACATTAATGATATCGGCCTCACGCAACAGATTACTGTCCTGGGTAGCAGCAACTACCAAAGCGTAGTCATTCCCGAGGTGTTCAGTGCACGAGACGTCGCCGAGGTGGCGTTGCTGAATCAGACGGGGGCAGCGACTCTTGGCGAAGTCGCTGACGATGGGCCGGATTTTGAGTTCGAATGTGAACACGTTAGAAGTCTTGTCGTGGGCTAGCCCAAGTCGGCGTTCATTTTCGGTATCGACCACAACGATTTCGTCCGGTAAGAGGCAGGCGAAGGCGCGGGTGGAGGTTGAGGCCCTCGGAAAGAACACCGGGTAAACTCGGTGCATCTCCCGGTCTTCGATGGCCACGATACGATCACTAAGGTTATCGCGCTGGAGCTCGTAAATGTTAGTACGGATCGTGGTCACTCGTTTCTGCAAGTCCGGTGAGGAGGCAAGAACGCGGGGCATAGCTGACGCATCCAAAACGGCTTGCTCCTTCTGTTGACGAGTACAGTCCGCCCCGGTGTAGTTGAGGATAGAACCGCACACCGCTTCGTAGTGTCGCACGAACAGGTCTTCAACCGACGGGTGAATTGAGGACAACTTGTGCCAGGCTTGTGATTCGTTGATTTCCGTGAAGCTAAGGAAAGTGAACTCACCGGGCCCGGCGATCCTCATCGAGGCGGGTGCGCCCTTAGAACGGCTAGCGAACACGAGAAAGCTCCCGTTGTCGTGGAGGGTAACGACCGGAGCCAAAGTTTCGGGCCGGGCCATGCGCAATTCGTGGCAGATGATGGTTAAACGGCAACCTGACTCAATGTCAATGCGGGGGCTGCCCCCTCTGTTCCCATTCTCAAAGATGGCCGAGTTGGCGATAAGGAGCAGGTTACTGACTCCAGAGCGAGTGAGACTCAGCCGACCGCGCAGGGCGATGGCATTGCAGAAGGCGATCGCCCTCGTCTCTGGCTTCACTGGCCCAGTGATGAAGAACAGGAAGTTGGACAGCCCCGAATCATTCAGGACGACGAGATTGGGATCTTCACCGGGAAGGACCCCATTGCGAGGGACTGTGTATTTGCTGACGATACAATTGGTGAGGGAGATTGTGCCGGAGTCTTCGGATAGCCTGCGGATGCACGTGGCAATGCTGCCGAGTGTTGCGTTCACCTGATCATTGCGGTCCTCGCTGCTCTCGGGGTTGTTGCTGAGGAGAGGCTGCATGCGGAGATCCAGATCTCGGAATTTGCATTTATCCTCCCAGCTCTTCACCGCACGGATAAATCTTAGGTCGACACACGCTTCGACCTGCCGCATGAAATTCGAACTGTTCTGGGCGACGGTATCGATGCAGCGCTCCAAGGTCTTGGTGATTTCATCATCGCAACGAGCGCCGATGTAGCGGAGTTCCGCAGCGTCCAGCATATCTCTTTGAAGGGTGAGCCAGTTACTCTCCATGATCCCGCTCGTCAGCACACTGGAATTAACGCCGGCCAGTTTGCTGTATTCCTCTGTGAGGCGATTCTGGTCAGCGGTGAGGTTGGTTTGAATTGCCTTGGCGCGGGAGCCAGCGGTGGTTTTAGCCACCAGGAGCGTGGACACGTACTCGATCGGTTTCATGAGAGCATTGGAGACGCTAACCCGAAGGCCGGAGGTGAGCTCCCTTAACGCCACGTTGCCCTGGAGTTCGTCGGTACGATTGATGAGCCGGGCGAGCGCGTTGGGAAGGTCGTTGGTGCAGATGGTGATGCTGCGCAACAAATTGGCGTAGGTGATGGGCCGTGACAGCGAATCCGCGCGGTTGCTGCTGAGGATCGGTTGGGCTGTGCCGTTGCTTTGAGCGAGGGTGTTGAGCAGGGAGTCCCATAGTTCAAGGACCGTGGTAACATCCGGAGCAACTGGCCGAGAGAGAGGGGAGGGAGTGGGTTGGTCTGCAGCGGAGGCATTAGTGCCGGTCGCGGCTTTTCCGGGGACGCCCGCAGGTAACAGGATACTCACCTGGTTGGAGAACAGATCGGCGCTAACCGTCAATTCAGCGGCGCAGGTGGACAGCAAAGCACGCTGTTTCCTAAAATCCCTGGGAGACATTGCATCCCAATCGGGGGCGGGCGCGCTGAGGAGCCTGAATGCGCTCTGCCAGTTGGTCCCCTCCGTCCCCTGGATTGGGTGTTCGAGGAGCCTGCGCAAGGATGCCTGGCAAGAATCGGAAGTGCCGGTGTTCGTCCCGCCAAGGTTGGCGAGAAATTCGGAGAGTTTTTGATTTATGGGCTCCGTAAGACTGAAGATCGGCGGATACTCGATAGCGGGCCAGACGAACTTGGCCTGCGCGGGCGCATTGGTGTGGCGCCTGAGGAAGAGGTTGACGCCCGAGATGCGGTTCGTGATTCCCTCAATCTGGCCGGAGAGGGCGTTGCTCTCGAGGTTTATGGAGTAACCATACTGGAAGTAAACACCATCGTCCAGCTCTGCGCCGGCATGTGCTGCGCCGTCCGTGAGCAGGCAAAGCCAGCAAAACGCCACGGCTTGGCGTGCAACGAGGAGTGGATTGGAAAGGCTTTGTTTCATAGGCGATTTCCTGCCCGAGAGAATAGGTTCGACGCAAACGGTATGGTCAGGTTCTTTAAGTCGTGGGCCGAGGGGCCGCAGGGGCATCGGCCGTGGCGTTGGTCTACTTGGTTTGCGCGACGGACTCGAACATGTCCGCATGTAGTCTGAAGTTGTCGCGGGCACTGGCATTGTTTGCCTGTTCGATGGTTTTCGCCTTCATCCGAATTTCTTTGGCCTCGGCCCCGCCGTCGAAGTGCACGGTCAACACCAGAGAGGTAAGAATGCCTTGAGTGGTCGAGATCAATACAGGTTTGTCCAACTCAACCGAAACACTCCGCTCGAAGACCTGTGACCCTTCATCCGGGCGCCGTTTGAGGCTTACAAACCCGTTACTGCCAACGGTTCTCGCGATGACGGCTCTTTGAGCCTTGGTTTGGACGGTAAGTTCCGTTGCCTTTGTGGTGCTCGTGGAGCATTCCTTGAACAACGGACCCAGGTCCCAGGCATAAGTGCGAAGCCCAAGATCATCCGGTGTGAAGGTAACGTTATCGACATTCAGGCGCGAAGCAAAATCTGAATCCTTATCCGCTTTCCAGAGAATGGTGCGCCGCGATCCCTCCAGGAAGGAGTCGTCGAAGAGGTATTCGACGGCGAGTTCGGTGATTTGGCCGCCGTAGAAAAGGGAAGCCGTCTTGGGGGCGTTTTTTTCGCTAATAAAGGGATCAAACACCACCGGGTTAGTTAGGCACCGGTTCTCGAAGAAATCGCCACCGGAGCATCCAAAACTGACGACGGCTTTTGAAATGGCCTGATCCCAGGGCAAAGGGGAGAGATCCACTGTCAAGCAGTTGATGGGAAGACGGGAGCCTCCGAGGTCGATGACACTATTGGTGCCGCCGTAGAAGGACATCTCGGCCTCTTTATTGTTGCGCCCCACCTCGCGTCTGGTGTTTGACGGCAACGCAGGGTTCAGGGCGTTCACATAGAGGCTAGCGAACGCGTTGGTGATACTCCAGGCTTCTTCGGTGCGCACTTTGAAGATGCGCACGTTGGCATTACCGGAGCCGGGATCACCGTCACCGACGATCTTCCACTGGTCGTCTTGCAGTTGGAAGACGGCTTCATGTTTCTGTTTGGAGTCGGGGGTAAGGTTGAGTTTGACCGTCGCTCCCATTTTGTAGCCCACGTTCGCGCCGCTGAAGGGCAAGCGCAAAGAGACAGTGGGCAGGGTGTCAATTTTGACCTGAGTGACGATATTGTCGGCGATCTCTTTGCGTTTCTCATCATCGTAGTCTCCCAGACCGATGGCCCCATAGATAACAGCTCTTTGAGGCTTCACAAACCGCTGCATCCAGGTGGCGCTGTTGGAGGATACCACCGTTTGGTTGAAGCTATATTTGACGGTGCGTTCAGTCTTAGTGAGACTGAAACTAGCGACACCACCGAGCTCGAGTTTGAACTGGGACAGGAGAGACCCGACGTCCATAAACGCTGGCACAATTCCGACGGTCTCGGGAACGTTCAGGCTGCCTTTGGGGTCGGGAACGCATACTTCCTTGGTCACGAAGTCGACGAGGCGGTCGGTGATCGCGTCCCACTGCTTTTCGGTGAGCACCTGGCCATTTTGGGTGCCTCTGATCACCAAGCTGTTGTTTTCATGTTCCAAATCCCGAACGGTCTGCTGAACGTCGCTCTTGTTTTTCTGCCAGAACCCGAGCGTGGTACTCCTCCGGTTGCTGGTGCTTTCCATGAGGTATTGGACGGATTTCTTGCGGTCGAGGGTAACGGTGACGTCCGCAGGTTCGGTGATGACATCATAGTCGCCATCGAGGAGCACCAGGATGCCGCCGGTTTTGCCTTTGGCCATGGTTTCGTAGATCGGCACCCCGATACCATGGGTTTCGAACTCGATCCAAGTGGCTTGCTCGAGGAACCCGCCAGCGGGGATGCAGGCGCCACTGGCGGACGCTCCATTCGTAGGGGAAGTGACTTTCCCAGCGGTGGTTTCTAGTACTGCCTCATCAAGGGATTTATCCCAAAGCGGGGTGAGGGAGAAGTTGGAGCCAGAACCCTGCAACAGGACGATTCGGATCTTGCTACCGCGGATAGGGCCGACGGAAGTAACCCTGGCCTTGCGTCCTTCGCTGAGCTCTTGTGCCTTGGCTTCAAGTGCCTTAAGGTCATCAGTCGTGGCACCGCCGGTAATCTGCGCCTGAAAGATGGCATGCTCTTTGCCCTCGAATACGTAGGTGATGATGCGGAGATTGGGCCAACCGTTTTCCATGCGGGTCAACCTCAATTGGTGGGGCATATAATACCACTGCAGGGGATCATCGGCATCACGGATCAAGGTGTAGGACACCCCAGACCTGGTTGGGACGGTAGTGCGCGCCGAGTTAATGCCTGGAAGGGCATGGACTCGCATCACTATCCCAAGAAACAGCCAGAACCCGAGGACGACGGGCAAGACCGATCTTGAGATCCCACCGGGTTGGCGGAGAGGCGGTGCAACGGGGCTTTTCATGTGATTAATCATTTAGAGTGATTTCTTCTGGTTAAGCTAAACGGAATTTACATTGAAACAGAGCAGTGCGGACAACGTACAGGTTCGCACAGATGTGAGATCCCGAAGGGCCAAGGCGTCCGGTCGCCACCTTCAGGACTATAAGTCGCTTTACGTAATGAATAGTATCTGAAAGCCGGCGAGGAGAAGACCCTTGTGCCAAGAGGTTCAGCCTCTCGCCACAACTCACCCTGCGCTTGCAACGCGTTTCCATAAGCCAACTCAATTCCTCTGACCTGTCTGCCGCTCACGGAGCGCACCTGTATCTGGACCAGCTCTGGAACTCAAGGTTATTTTCATTACAGTTTGGTACATTGGTACATACTTGGTACATACTTGGAGACATCGCAGCGTCCCCTGAACGCGGCCCACTGAACAGGCCAAGGCGGATTTCGAGGAAGGGGAGCGTTTGGCAAACGACTTTGACCTAAGTGGTTTCATCACTTTCGTCGACAGCACGATTCTCGACGCCGTAAACGACATGGAGGCGCTAGAGGTGGCTATGAAAATAGCGCTCTGCCGCGAGGCAAACCGCCGCCCCAAAGAACCAGCCCCATTCTCACTCAGCGCGCCAGCGGCGATTTGCCGCCAGGACGCCTTTGTTTTACGTCTGTAAGCCCTGCCCGAGGCGTGGGCTTTCGGCGAGGATACCCGGGGAAGATAACTTCACGCACGAGTTGGTATCTGGGTTTGGTTGAAGCGCCAGACCTGCCGGAGGAACACCCAGAACATCCGGTGGACAGGCCTCAGTCTGGACCAGGAGCACTTCTGCTTGAACACAGCCGGGAGCCGAAGCAAGGCAAGGTTCTCGACCATTTATTTCTCTTTCCACCGCTCTAGCGCCGCTTCAGGGCGAGATAAGCCGCCCCTTCTGCCAGCGCAGTATCACGGGTACAGTCCCGACGGGGCTGGCACGACCTGTCCCGTCCTCTTCACGCACAACTAGCACGGATTCCTGGCCGGTTGTGGCGGTTCGCAATTCCGGCTGGCTGTTGACCGACACGGCGAGCCCAAGCTGCCACACCCCGCCATCGAGCGAAAGCAAGCGCGCCACCCCCACCGAGCCAGTGGACGTTGGTTGTTTTTCAAACACCACCACGTCCACTCCTGCGAGTTGGAATCCCGCGGTCGCCACGCTCAGCGAAGGCGCTTCGATCCGCCAGCAGACGCGGTTGGAGAGGACGATTTCCAGACCTTCGGCAGCCGGTCCTTCCGGCACGCGCAAGGCGGTTTGAACTGAAGGCGGCAGCGGCGGCGGACCGGGGGCGGGATCGCGCTCAGGCTGGGGAAGCTGGCTTCGGACCAACCGCGGGAGTGAACGCCACCGAGCCCAAAGCGGGTCTCCCTCCGCCGCGGATCGGCGGTAAAGCCGCAGCGTGCATTGGGCGGCACCTTGGGTCTCGACCAACCGCCGCCCTGCTTCGTCAAAACACTCCCAGCGTGCGCGCCACAGCCCGGCGATGCGAGTGTAGCTCCACGGGAACGCCACGGCCAAGGCCAGGCTGCTCACGACAAGACAGAGCAGGCAGCGGAGAATCAACGGCACGAGGCACTCCTCCGTCTGCTGATCGGGATCGAAGGCAGCTCGGCCAATCACAACGACCACCGGCAACACGACGAGCAGCAGCGCTAGGGTCAGGAACAGTTTCAGGCCGAAGACGAACATGGCGGGTTGCGCTTGATCAGGCGTGTCCCATGGTTGGCGGCTAGCTCAAGCAAAGTAAAAAATTACATCGTTGCAAAGTTACATCGTTACATGGGTTACATGGGCGACTAGGGGCACAGGAGTTCGTTGGGGTTTCGCGATCGGAGTTCATGAGGGATACTTCGCGTTTCTCAGGTCGATAAGAGTTCACGCACATGTTGCAGCAATTCATCCAGCGGAAATGGCAGATAGATAATCCTGTCCACCGCAGGGTGTGGTTCAAAGTTCATCCCGGTGACGATGGCCGTTCTGAGCTTGGGGTTGATCCTGCGGAGCGCCTCGACTGCTTCCACCCCGCCGAAGACCGCATCCACCAGGGCGACGCGCGCTTCGCGCAGCAATTCCGGCGGCGCGGCCAGTGCCGCTTCGCCCGATCCAAAGCCGCAGACCCGGTAGCCGGACCGCGTAAGAACCATCCTTTCCAACTCCAGTATCATCTCTTCATCCTCGATTATCAGGATCAGCGGCGCCGGTGCGTCCGTGCCCTCCGCCGGTGGAATGGGATTATTCATCATGGTCAATCGGGTGAGAGCCAGGGGACTCGGGGGATGCGCCACCGCGGAACCGCAACCAAAATGCGAGCCCCTCTTGAACCGCAGAGACTTGGAGCAGCGGAACCGCAACCAGAACGGAGAGCCTATCAAACCGCAGAGACGCGATAAACGCAGAGAGGGAAGACACTTACAGCTCAAGAGATCTTGCTGAAATTGCGCAATTCTCACCTTTTGCACTGGGAAGGCCGCAACGGAGGTTGACCGCAGATTACGCAGATAAACGCTGATGGGCTGGGCTGGAAAGCCGAAACCAATCCATACTTTTGGAAATGGGTGAACAGGAAACGGGGACCGCAGCATTTCGTCGCAACCTGCGAACAGCCTTTACTATTGCAGTGCGATAACAGGCCTGTTTGGGCTATGTGAAGGCAAGTCACTGAAGGGTGATCGCTTTGAGCATGCTCTCGCTGGCACTTGCTATTCTCCGTCTCGAGATTCTTCCGCCCATTCCGTTGGCCGCGGCGGGAATTTCGGCGCTTGGGCTTGCTCAAAGAGCTCGGCAGGATCGGGCCCAAGCACTGCTTGGACAGACTGCTGGAGTTTTGATCGATCGGAACTGGAGTCCGTATCCAATTCGTCGGGAGCTGTGGGTGTTGTGTCATAAGTTTCTTGCAAGTGGACAAGGGCGCGGAATTCCGACTCGGTAACTTCGAAGCCCACGAGAGCGGCTCGCACGGAAGATGCGGTGACTGAGTTTCTGAGGTTGAACTCTTCGAGTTCCTCAGGCGTTAGAATCTTTCTAAGGGCGAGGTCCTGAGCAACGTAAGACTGTAGCAGTTGCGCTCCTTGCGAATCTCAGATGCACTTGCACCGGGGAGAAGCTCAGGTAACGCCTGCTGTCGAGGTCACCGGCCTCGACCGGCACGACGATGGGAGCATTGGTTTGGCTCCGCGCGTCCGGGTTTTTGCCGTCCGCCGCGACGGCGCCTTCACCGGCGGTGGCGTTCTTTGCAGATTCCCCGGCAAGGTCGCTGGGGCGGTCTCCGAGGATGGCCGCCGCGGCAGTGTTCGTGCGATACGGGGTGCCGGAAATCCCTTCGCAGCCCGCTAAGACCGCACAGGCGGTCGCGGCGGCGACTGCCGCCAACAAAGGTCGGATGTGCTTCATGAAATGAATCGGTTGGTTCGTGGCATGGATAACAAATACAGGGTTGTGGAGGGGAGACGGACAAACGCCCGCCTCCCCAGGAGCCACCCTAGGTCGCCGGTGATAGTAGCTTCGGTGGGGGGTGGTATGCACGGCCTCTGACCACAAAAAGCCAAGGTCGCCATCCGTCCGCTTGATTGACCCCCCCGCCAAAATGGGTTCATGGAGAGCCCCCACCGTCTCGAACCGTGCAATGGGACCATGAACCTGGGATCGCGCGCCAGCGTCTTGGACTGCGGCAGCCC
>Ga0209697_10005499_pt1 | contig 15775 bp, 12 predicted proteins | sample AliMusrvi5mmetaG_FD_184115 | JGI IMG/M metagenome (GOLD analysis project Ga0209697, IMG submission 184115) | Freshwater lake bacterial and archeal communities from Alinen Mustajarvi, Finland, to study Microbial Dark Matter (Phase II) - Alinen... | ecosystem: Environmental > Aquatic > Freshwater...
CTGCTGATATCGCCATAATCGATACTTCTTCTATTTGTAAAACAGATATAATCATCTAATAATATCATTATATTAACAGTGGCGAATGAGTTAGCCTCTACCCAAAAAGTGTAGCAGGCCTTAATCTGTGAATCACTTAACCACCTATACACTCTAAATTTTAGCAATTACAAGGGAAAATCGATGTTTAAAATCTTGACTTACAACAACATTTCACGAGCGGGACTTGATAAGTTTCCTGATGATCAGTATCAAGTTGGCGCGCAAGTCGATAGCCCTGATGCTGTCATGTTGCGTTCTTTTAACTTACATGAGCAAGCCATTCCCGCTACTTTAAAGGCCGTAGGTCGTGCTGGCGCAGGCGTTAATAATATTCCTGTTGCTGAATACACTCAACGTGGTATTCCTGTGTTTAATGCCCCAGGTGCTAACTCAAATGCAGTGGCTGAATTAGTTATTGTTGGTATGTTGTTGGCCGCCAGAAATATAGTGCCTGCATTAAATTTTGTTAGAGATCTTAAAGGTAGTGATGATAGCCTCAATGAACAAATTGAAAATGAAAAGAAACATTTCGCTGGTTTCGAACTTTCTGGCAAGACTCTAGGTGTTTTGGGTTTAGGTGCTATCGGCGTTAAGGTAGCTAATTCATCTGCTGCTTTAGGCATGAATATTATTGGTTTTGATCCTTTCATGTCGCTAGAAAATGCTTGGAAATTAACCTCATCAGCAGAACAAGCGATTAGCATTGATGATCTAACTTCACGTTCAGATTTGATCAGTCTTCATATTCCGCTGAATGATAAAACTAAGAACTTGATTAGTGAAGAGCACATTAAACGCATTAAGAAAGGCGCTATCTTACTTAACTTCTCTCGTGCAGGTGTTGTTGATGAAGCTGCCGTATTAGCAGCATTAGACAGCGGTGCGTTATTAGCTTATGTTTGTGATTTTCCAACAGGCGCCTTGATTAATCATCCACGCGCTATTGCTTTACCTCATTTAGGTGCCTCGACTGAAGAAGCAGAAGACAACTGCGCAGCTATGGTTGCTGACCAACTGCGTGAGTTCTTAGAGCATGGCACGATTCGTAATTCAGTTAATTTCCCAGAAGTCGTAGTCACACCTAGCGGTGATGGCTTTCGTTTGAGTATTGCCAATCAAAACAAACCTGGCGTAGTGGGTCATATTTCTTCTATTTTAGGTGAGGCAGGTCTTAATATTCTTGATTTGTTGAATAAATCACGGGGTGATTATGCCTATACTTTGGTAGATATTCATGCCGCCGCATCTGAAGCAGTAGTCGAGCAACTACGCGCTATTGATGGCGTATTATCGGTACGCGTTATTTAACTGACGTTACGCAGCCATTCAGCGGTTTAAAAAAAATAAATAATGAGGTCGCTATCGCGACGATTTAGTATCGGGTTATCGCACCCGAAGGCGAGATACTTTCTTTTGCGCAGCCTTTAGAAAGTATCCAAAGAAAAGGCGGCTCGATTGCCGCTGCTTCCTGCGCTCCTCGGTTTTGTCGGGGGTCGGTAGAGAGGGCTTCCTGCCCTCCTACCGACGCGCGGCATTCATGCCGCGCCCCTTCGGGCTAATCCCAACAAAACCTGCGGTGCTCAGCGCGGCAAACGAGAGTAAAGCGACGTTACTGCGTAACGTCAGTTATTTAAACATCAGCGATTAAATGATTAGGAGACGGTTATGTCACATTGGTATCAAGATAATTCCCACAGCATAGGCAATACACCTTTGGTGCGACTTAACCGCATTACCGACGGTAGTTCTGCGACTATATTGGCAAAAATTGAAGGTCGAAATCCGGCTTATTCAGTTAAATGCCGTATTGGTGCTGCGATGATTTGGGATGCCGAGCAACGCGGCTTGCTGGGCCCTGGTAAAGAGTTGGTAGAGCCTACCAGTGGCAATACCGGCATAGCTTTGGCTTTTGTTGCGGCGGCTAGAGGTTTGCCTCTAACCTTAACCATGCCTGAAACCATGAGCTTAGAGCGTCGTAAGTTGCTTATTGCTTATGGTGCTAAGTTGGTGTTGACCGAAGGCGCTAAAGGCATGAGTGGTGCTATCGCTAAAGCCGAAGAAATTGCCGCCTCCGATCCTGATCGCTATGTGTTGTTACAACAGTTTAAAAACCCAGCTAATCCCGCGATTCATGAGCGGACCACGGGCCCGGAAATTTGGAATGATACCGATGGCGCTATTGATATTTTAATCTCAGGCGTCGGTACGGGAGGTACCATTACCGGCGTTACTCGTTATATTAAACAAACTCAAGGTAAGGCGATTATTTCTATTGCCGTAGAGCCTAGCGCTAGTCCAGTTTTAACCCAAACGCGTGCGGGTGACGCGCTTAAGCCTGGCCCTCATAAAATACAAGGCATAGGTGCAGGTTTTGTGCCTAGTGTACTTGATTTGGAACTGGTTGATGACATCGAGCAAGTCAGTAACGAAGAGGCTATAGATTTTGCAAGACGCTTGGCTAGAGAAGAAGGAATCTTGGCGGGTATTTCTTGCGGTGCTGCGGTGGCTGTTGCGGTACGAGTCGCTAAACGTCCAGAAAACGCGGGCAAAACCATAGTAGTGATATTGCCCGATTCAGGTGAGCGTTATTTAAGTTCGCCTTTGTTTGAAGGCTTGTTTGATGCCGGTGGCTTAGCGACATGAATGATACTGCAAGATTAGGTAGCCCCTATAATTGGGGTATTGATGGCTTGGTCGCACAGCTTAGAGACTTACGTGTGCAATCCTTAGAAACGCGCAATCTACTCGATAAACCGCCTAAGTTGCCTTCACGTAAAGAGTTACACAAAATCTTGGATGGCTTAGGAGCCGTGTTGTTTCCTAACCGCTTGGGTAGGCCTGATTTAAATGATGAAGGTATCGATTATTTTGTAGGTCATACCTTAGAAACCTTATTGCGTGAGTTGTACACTCAAATCCGTAGGGAATTACAATTCATATCAGGGCATCAAGGTATCGATAATGTTGCACATATACAAGCTATCGACATTGCCAGAGAGTTTGCGGAGCAACTGCCTAAAGTTAGGCAGTTGCTAGATAGCGATATACAAGCCGCTTTTGAAGGTGATCCTGCTGCACGTAGTCCTGATGAGGTTTTGGTGTGTTATCCGGGTATTACCGCCATCATGCATCATCGCTTAGCGCATATCCTTTATCAGTTAGGTGCACCTTTAGTTGCGCGTATGATTTCAGAATTAGCTCACTCAGCAACGGGTATTGATATACATCCCGGCGCTCAAATCGGAGAAAGTTTCTTTATTGATCATGGTACTGGTGTGGTCATTGGTGAAACTGCGATTATTGGTCGCTATGTTCGTGTTTATCAGGCGGTTACCTTAGGCGCGAAGCGTTTTCAAAAAGATGATAACGGTCTCTTAGTTAAAGGTAATGCTAGACATCCTATTGTTGAAGATAATGTGGTAATTTATGCCGGAGCTACCATATTGGGACGTATTACCATCGGCCAAGGCTCAACCATAGGTGGTAATGTTTGGCTGACGCATAGCGTGCCGCCGGGTAGTAATATTAGCCAAGCCAGTGCTCGCAGTGAGTTATTTCAAGGTGGCGCGGGTATTTGATTTGCTTGGCAAGAATGTTGGGTTAATGATAAAGCCATTAATGCAAGCTACGCGATTCATATTAGTGGCTAGCAACTTAAGGCGTGACAGATACTAGGCTTAACCCTTTGCCCTTCGCCTGCGCTTAGGAGAGCCCTATAAAAATGAACGATTAAGCTAAATTGTCCCATCTTAAGTTGGTAGCCCCTTAATTTAACTGCGCATGAATAACCAAAGTGGTTAGTTCCGCTAAGCTTGTGGCTTGGGTTTTCTCTTTAATATGAAATCGATGGGCTTCTACAGTACGCGTACTGATATTGAGTATTTTAGCAATGTCTTTATTGGCGTGACCTTGAGTGATCAGTAGTAATATTTCACGTTCTCTTTCGGTCAGTTGCTGTACCAGTACGCTGGCTTTACGCTTACAAATAAAATCGTCTCGATACTCTTGGCTTTTTCCTAGCGCTTCAGAAATACATTCTTTTAGCTGATCATAATCAAAAGGTTTTTCTAAAAAATGTACCGCACCGGCTCTAAAGGCTCTTGCTGATTCTGGGATGCCAGAATGACCACTAATAAAAATAATGGGCATCGATATGCCGTGTTGCAACATGACGGTTTGTAAATCGAGTCCGCTCATGGTCGGCATCATCACATCTAAAATAAGACACTCTGTTTCAGAGGGTTGGTAATTTTTTAAAAAGGCCTCTGCTGAAGTAAAGCATTTAACATTTAAGCCTAAAGCGTCGAGTAATATTGATATTGAATCAAGCACATCGATTTCATCGTCAACCACATAAACGTTGGCTGCTAAGGCCTTTGCTTTCATAGAGACTCTCCATGAATGGGCAGATTAAAATAAAAAGTAGTGCCGACGCCTAGCTTGCTATTAAACTTAATATCGCCGCCATGGGCTTCAATGATGGAGCGACTAATAGAGAGTCCCATGCCCATACCACTGGATTTGCTGGTATAAAAAGGCATCAGTATTTTTTCTTTTTGCAAATCAGTCAAACCAGGACCGTTATCTTTTACGCGAACTTCTAGACCTTTATTCAATTGGGTCTGTATCGATATAGTTTTATCGCTTTCTTTAACCTGCTCTTTTAAGGCATCTATGGCATTTCTAATTAGATTTAACAGTACTTGCTCAATTTGCACACTATCCATGGCTATTTTAGGAATATTTGGATTGAGTTCAAGCGTTACTTGAATATTGTCCTGATAACATTCATGTGCACAGAAGTTGACGGCGTTTTCAATCAAGGTGTCAATAGAGGTCATCGTACGTGAGGTGGTACGTTGGCTGGCTAAATCTTTCATGCGGTGGATGATTTTTCCGGCTTTTTGAGCTTGTTCATAGGTTTTGCTTAGAACTTCGCTGAGCTTAGTTAAGTCGGGTTGTTCAGCCTTAATCAGTTGTATGCACGCTTGGCTATAATTGCTGATCGCGGTCAAAGGTTGATTAACTTGATGAGCAATGCCAGAGCCCATGCTACCGATAAGGCTTAAACGTGTCATATTGGCTATTTCAGCCAAATGCGCTTTCTCGAGCCGTTCTTGTTGCAAATGCAAGCTATTGTCACGTATGACGATAGCAAAATGCTCAGACTGCTCAAGTGTAAAGTCCACTAAAGACAGTGATAAAGGCACGATACAGCCATTACTATGAAGTCCCTCTACTCTATAGCTAGATGCGATATTGTTTTGGCTATTTTGTAGCAAATTGATGCTGGATTTAGAAAATAGTGGCGTTATGAGTAGTTGGTTAAAGGACATCCCCAAAAGTTCGGCTTCGCTGTAACCAAACAGTAAGCAGGCAGCGGGATTGGTTGATTCAATGACGCCCAATAGACTAAGCATCACAATACCTTCGCTAGAGACATTAAAAATATGGGCGCTGGCTTCTTTTAGTTTGTAACTAGATTGGTGTAAATCCTGAATCTCTGCTGTTTTTAGATTTAAAAGATCTTGACGGTTAAGCAGATCAGAATGCTGCTGATTGATTTCAATAGCTTGTTTTTTATTGATGCAATCTAAAGTATCTTCCAAAACTTTATGGGCGGTCACATCCTTGAGGGCTAAATAAATTATTAGCTCATTATTTTCTTGTTTATCAACAGTTGCCTTAAGTTCTAGGTAAGTAATGGTTATGTTATCGGAATATTGGTTAGCGTTAGTTATTCGAATAGTCAGATAAGAGCTGGGTTGTTCTTTAAGCACATTGCGAAAGAAAAGATAATAAGCATCTTGATCGTCAGCATGAATTAACTTCTCTAGGCGCTGATTAAGGAGTTTTTCACGTGATAGATTAAATAGGGTGGTTGCCGCTATGTTGGCTTGCTGGATAAGTCCTTGTTGCGACAAGGTTAGATAGGCGATAGGTGCTAAGTCATAAATGCGCGTATAGTCATTTTCAGTTTTTCTAAGACTCTGCTGGGTATTGATGAGCTCTTCATTTTGCATGACGAGTTCAATTTGATGCACCTGTAGTTCATACACCAGCGCCTGAATTTCATCAGTCGTCATTTTGCCAATGTCGGCACTTGATTTAGCTATGAGTGATTCTCGATGATTAGCTCTTTCTAGTTCTGCGCGCTGACGCAAGTTATCAATATCTGTAGACGGATTCATAAGCATAAGCTCTTTATGATTAATAACGAGAAGGTTAGAGGTAGCAAAGTTATGTTCATTAGCTAGGCCTTTCATTAATGCTTAATAAAATATGAGATGGAATATTTTGACTTAGTTTTAATATACAGCCCGTTAGCAATAAAGGCTTAATGCCAATTTGTGGCAATAGCACGTCTACCTGAAAGTCAGTAAAGGCTTGGTTATGACTAATGGTATGGTTGAGTAAATCTCGCAAGGGTGCCGTATTAAAAGCATTGTTGTGAATGCTAAACAAGGACTGTCCTATAAAATCATCATGGTTAAGGCCATAATTTTTAAGATAAGCAGGATTAACCAAGCTGATACGCAGCGTATGATCTAACACTAACATGGGCTGAGGAACGGTATTAACGATGGCCGTCATTAAATACGCTTCATGGGCATAAAGTTCAGCAACTTTAAGCTTATTGATATTAATAAAGTTAATGGCTAAGCCATCAATGATATTTTCGGTAGTTCGATAAGGCAAAATACGCACTAAATACCAGTCGTTGGCTAGAGTTTGGACTTCCGCCTCTTTAATGACCAGCGTTTCTAAGACTTGTTGAGCGTCATCTAATAAGTTGTCGTAGCGTAGATTAGAGGCCAAATCTGCAAGTGGCCTACCGGTATCGGCATCTATTAATTTAAAGATGTTTTTCGCTTGCCGGGTATAACGTTTGATATGTAAATCACAATCTAGAAAAATGCTGGCAATGTCAGTACCATTGAGCAAATTTTGCATGTCATCATTAGCTTCCGACAGCGACTCAATCTTCTTTTGTAGCTCAGTATTGATGGTCGATAACTCTTCGTTGAGAGACTGCATTTCCTCTTTAGTCGTTTCTAGTTCCTCATTCGTGCTTTGTAGTTCTTCATTCGAGGACTGTAGTTCTTCATTACTGATCTCTAAATCGGCAATAGCTGCATTAAGGGATTCTTTAGTAAAGTACAGTTCATGTTCCAGATTATCTTTTTCGCTAGGAAGGCTAGGCGTCAGCAACAGAGTGGCATTAAGCTCTGGCGCTGCCAGAGTGCTGGGGAAGATAGAAACCAAGAATAAATTTCTGAGGGCTTCAGGATTATTAATTCTTTCGATAGTTAAATCTATGGATTCTATATGCCCATCATTATTGATGTTTACATTTTTATGGATAAAGAGGTTGTCGGTGTTTTTTTCTGCTAAGCGTAAGGAAGAGGCTAGCGGAAAACGCAAACCTTCTTTGGCCATTTCAATAATATTCCAATTGGGTAATCCGGTGGGGGGCTGTATATAAGCCCCCGATTGGCCATGGATATAAAAAATTTTACCTTTTATATTAATGATAAAACTAATGGGTACATATTTATCTAATAAGAAATGTTCTACTTGTAGTGTAGTGGTTTCTTTTCTGTGTTCTGGTGCTATCTCATTCAAAGATTGCTCAAAACGCCTACTATATAAGGGTTTACGTAGTGTTAAGGGTGTCAACGCCTGTTTAAGCTCAGCTGAACGTTGATAGAACTTCCATTTAGGGTGCAAGCAGGTAAATAGCTGGTTAAAAGAGCCTATGCTTTCTGCGCTGCCTAAAAACAAAATGCCGTCAGGATTAAGGGCATAATGAAATATAGGTATAATTTGTTTTTGTAATTCTGCGTCTAAATAAATTAATAAATTTCTGCAACTAATTAAATCCATGCGCGTAAAGGGCGGATCGGAAATTAAATTGTGCTGGGCAAAAATCACGGTTTCACGTATCGCTTTGTTAATGCGATATTCATTGTTTTCTAAGCTAAAGTAGCGTGCTAAGCGTTCAGCAGAAAGCTCGCTAGCAATCGACAAGGGAAAAGTCCCCGTTCTCGCTTTACTAATGCAAGAGGCATCCAAGTCGGTGGCAAAGAGCTGTAAGCGTAAGGGTTTACCGATTTTAACGCTATATTCATGAAATAAAATAGCCAGCGAATAGGCTTCTTCACCGGTGGAACAAGCGGTTACCCAAATTCTAAGCTTATAATCATTAGGTTTGTTGGCAAATAACATTGGTAATGCTAAGGCTGCTAAGGCGTCAAAGGCCTCGCTATCCCTAAAAAAGCTAGTGACATTAATGAGTAATTCTTGCAGTAATTGTTCTTGTTCTATGGGGTTGTCGGTTAAAAACTGTATATAAAGCTGTACATTGTTAAGTTGATGTATAGACATACGTCTTGCAATACGACGCTGTATGGTACTGATCTTATATATTGAAAAGTCATGCCCTAACTGCTCGTGTAATAGATCCAATATTTTATGAAGTGACTCGTTATCAATACTCTGTTCAGTTTTATTTCTTACAGTTTTATCGGCGAAAGTTTGATAACAGGCTATCAGTTGAGCACCGATATCTTCGGCCGGTAATACAAAATCAATGTCGCCGGAAGCTATAGCGCTATTAGGCATGCCGTCGTAGCCCGCTGAACTTGGGTCTTGAGCGAAAGTAATGCCGGCAACGTCTTTAATCGCTTTAATACCTAGTGTGCCATCGGTGCCGGTGCCAGATAAAATAATGCCAATACTTTGAGTCTGACAATCTTGCGCTAGCGATTGTAAAAACGCATCAATGGGATGATAAGCGCTAATATGCTTAGGGTTGCTAATGAGTTGTAGCTGATGATTATTTACGGCCAGTTCTTTGCCTTCTGGACAAATAAAAATCTGATTGGCTTTTAAAACCATGCCATTTTCGGCAATATGTATCGGAAGTAGGGTGTGTTTTTGTAATAATTCCGGCAATAAACTAGGTCGATCAGGACTTAAGTGCGTGACAATAATAAAGGCAAGGCCAGAATCTAGTGGTAAATGGGTAAAGAAGGTGGTTAGCGCCTCTAGTCCGCCTGCCGAAGCGCCAATGCCCACTACTGTTAGAGTTGGCGCGAGTAGTTCTGTATCTTCTGGTATTATTTGATCTGGCAATGATTCCACTAAAGGCCATCCTATAAAGAAGGTAGTGTGTAAGTTAAGTCGTTTTAGAAAATTGGATCGCGATTTTTGTCATTAAAATTCATAGGGGCTAACTTTAGCCTAAAAAACTATCAGTTGTCACGCACTTAAGTAGTTATACGAATAGCGCCGTGTTTTATTAGCGGTTAAAGTAGTTGCTCATCAAAGATAAATTCCCTGATAAAGGCCTGTTAGCCTTGTATTATCTTGGGATGTCTTTATTAATATAAACTTATTTATTTTGTTAGAGGTTATTATTATGAAAGCAACTTTAATTGTTGTCGCAGACCAAAGTCGAGCGCGTATTTTTAAAACAGACGCACCTGCTACACCCTTAATTGAAATAGAAACCCTGACGCATACTGAAGGTCGCTTGCATGACCGAGATTTGACTTCGGACTTGCCCGGCAGAATTCAAGGTTCTGGCCATATTGGCCATGCCTTTGAACAAGCTACCGACCCTAAGCAACATGAAGCAGATTTATTTGCTCATAGGCTGTCGCATTACTTAGAAGAGGCACTCAACGCTCAGCAATTTAACCAATTATTGATCATAGCCGAACCGTCTATGCTCGGCTTATTACGTAACTGTCTACCCGAACGCATCAAAAAAACTATTTGCTTTGAATTAGATAAAAACATCACAACATTAAGCCCCGAAGAAATCCGCTTACATTTGCCTAGTCATTAGTCATTGATAGGAGTGCAACAGCTGAATCTGTTGCACTTAAAACAGCTGAAGCTGTTTTACTCCGGAAAGGGACGAGCAACAGTTTTATCTTTGCTCGACATGTTGGTTTCCAAGATTACACTTAAGCCAAACTCTTACTAGCAACCTCATACACATCCCTAGAAACAGCTTCTGTGCTTATAATGCGTTTTAACTGGGCTTTGATGAGCTCTTGTCTAGGGACATCATAACGACGCCAGGTGGTTAAGGCACTTAACATGCGTGAAGCCACTTGGGGGTTGAGGCTATTAAGGCTGATAATTTGATCGGCTAGATATTGATACCCCTGACCATTTTCAGCGTGAAAATGTAAAGGATTGGCCTGACTAAAAGCACCAATTAAGGCTCTGACTCGATTAGGATTACTAATATCGAAGGCAGGGTGTTGCATTAAGGCTTGCACGTTAGCAAAAGTATCGGTTTGCGGACTAGTCGCTTGCAGGGCAAACCACTTGTCGATCACTAAGGCCTCAGCTTGCCATTGCTGATAAAAATCAGTCAAGCATTGTTGTTTAGCAGGATGCGAATTATTAACGATCACCGCTAATGCGGAAATTTGATCGGTCATGTTTTTAGCGCTGGTAAATTGCTGCTGCGCCCAGTGCTGATATTCAGCAAGTTCTAAACGACCTAAGTAAGCTAGGCAGGTATTTTTAATGCGACGACGACCTATGGCATCAGCATTAAACAAGCCTGATTCATCAAGATGATGGGCCTTATATAAGGCTTTGAATTGCACCTGTAACTGTTCAGTTAAGCCATTAATTACAAATTCACGAGCCTGATGAATAGCGATCACATCAATCACCGACATTTGCTCGGCTAAATAGGTTTCTGAGGGCAGACTGAGTAATAAGGATAAATACGATAAATCAGCAGGCGCTTGCGCCATGATTTGTTTAAAGGCTAGGATAAGAATAGGGTTTAGCACTAAGCTACGTCCCTGATGAATATCCTCGATTAAATTAAAAATAATTTGGCTAGCGAGTTGCTGTCCGGCTTCCCAGCGATTAAAGGTATCGCTGTCATGGCTTAATAAAAAGGCCAGTTCTTCAAGGCTGCGCTCGAAAGCTAGTTTAACCGGCGCTGAAAAACCTCTTAAGATAGAAATGATCGGACGCTGCGCGAGCGCTTCAAAGCTAAAGCTTTGCGTGGCTTCGGTCAGTTGCAAAATAACTTCAGCGCCGGCAGGGCTGCCATCCGGATTAAGCAAGCCGACCGTGACAGGAATATGTAAAGGTTCTTTATTAGTCTGTCCGGGCGTATCAGGGCAATGTTGGCTTAGCGTTAAGTTTAAGGTTTTGCTATCTGCATCGTAAGCTTGTTGTACGCTGATGACGGGAGTGCCCGCTTGTTCATACCAACGACGAAACTGAGTTAAGTCGATATTATTGGCCGCTTCCATGGCATTGACAAAATCATCGCAAGTGACGGCTTGGCCATCATGACGCTCAAAATATAGATCACTACCTTTACGAAAACCTTCGGCACCGACTAGCGTATGAATCATACGCACCACTTCCGCACCTTTTTCATACACGGTTAAGGTGTAAAAGTTATTAATTTCTATATAAGCTTCGGGGCGTATAGGATGAGCCATAGGGCCTGCATCTTCGGCAAACTGGCGCGTACGTAACATATTGACATCTTCGATGCGTTTAACGGCTTTAGAGGTGCGATCGCCGGTAAATTCTTGGTCTCTAAATACGGTAAAGCCTTCTTTAAGGCTAAGCTGAAACCAGTCACGGCAAGTAATACGGTTACCTGTCCAGTTATGGAAATATTCATGGCCTATGACGCCTTCAATATGTTCATAATCACTATCGGTCGCGGTATCAGGACGTGCCAACACAAACTTAGTGTTAAATACATTTAGACCTTTATTTTCCATGGCTCCCATATTGAAATGACCCACGGCGACTATCATGTATAAATCTAAATCATATTCACGGCCGTAAACTTGCTCATCCCAGAGCATAGAATTTTTAAGGGACTGCATGGCATGAGCGCATTTGTCTAAGTCATGGGCTTCGACAAAAATTTGTAAGCTGATGCGGCGATTAGACAGGGTGATAAATTCATCTTCAATACACTCTAACTGTCCGGCAACTAGGGCAAATAAATAACAGGGTTTGTTAAAAGGGTCTTCCCAAGTGACCCAATGCTGGTTGTTAGCCAAATCACCTTCAGCGATTTTATTGCCATTCGATAATAAGACAGGATAACGATCTCTGTCACCCACCAAGGTCGTAGTGAACTTGGCCATGACATCAGGACGATCTAGAAAGTAAGTGATCTTTCTAAAGCCTTCTGCTTCGCATTGCGTGCATAACATGCCGTTAGATAGATATAAACCTTCCAAAGCGGTATTGGCTTTAGGATTAATGGTGTTTTCTATAGTCAGTACAAAACTGCGATGTTGCGGTACGTTAGCAATAGTGAGTGACTCTTCAGTTTGCTGGTAGTCTTGTGCGCTTAATTCGTTATCATCATTTAGTACTACACGCGTTAAGATTAAATTCTCGCCGGCTAAAACCAGTGCCACATCACCGGTTTGGCTGTCAGGATTGCGAATTAACGTCAGGCGTGAAATAACCTGAGTGTGTTCTTCAGCTAAGGTGAATTTTAAGTCAACGCTTTGAATGAGATAGTCAGGTACGGTGTAATCTTTTAAAAGAATAGTCGGTGGATTAATGGCTGTCATGTGTGTACCTGTTGATATGCTGTTTTTTAGCAGCGTAAATAGTGAGTAAGAACCAAGCGCAAATTAAGCTAACGCCACCTACGGGAGTGATGACGCCTAATATTGTCATGTCTAGCAATACCAAAAAATATAAGCTGCCAGAGAATAAGACTATGCCGATAAACATTAAGGCGCCGGCCCACTTTAATAATTTAGACGTAGGGGCTTGTAGCAAGGCCAACGCAATGCCAATCAAGCCTAGCGCATGCCACATTTGATAGCTGACGCCGGTTTGATAAATGCTTAGCTGCTCGGGGCTTAAGCTGGCTTTTAAAGCGTGAGCACCAAAGGCACCCATGCCCACGCCTATCAAGGCACTTAAGGCACCTAAAAATAAAAAAACGGATTTCATATTAACGCTCTGTGAGTCTAGGAATGAGTTGAGCTAGATTGCAAGGTCGAGTACGGTGATCTAATTGCTCTTTAATAAGGCTATCCCAGCCAGTACGGCAGGCGCTGGAAGAACCCGGCAGGCAAAATAAGTAAGTCGCATTAGCGACACCGGCCAAAGCGCGAGATTGTATGGTTGAGGTTTTAATGTCTTGATAGGATAGCATCCTAAAGGTTTCACCAAAGCCGTCTAGCACTTTGTCGAGTAAGGGAGCTATTGCTTCGGGTGTGCCATCACGACCTGTTACGCCAGTACCACCGGTGCTAATCACCACTTGCACCTCTGCTTGAGCGATCCACTGAGAAACCACGGCACGGATTTGGTAAATATCATCAGGCACTATTTTCTTTTCTAGCACATGATGTCCTGCGTCTATGGCGCGATCAACTAAGGTTTTACCCGACACATCATCGGCTTCAATCCGCGAATCAGAAACCACTAAAATGGCAATGTTTAAAGGTATAAATTCTCTGTCGGGGGTCATTATATTAAGTTGCTTCTTTGAGCATGAATCAATGTCGGGGGTGAATCGTAGGTTGGGCTGTCTTTTGGGGCAACCCAACATTAGATAATATCAATGTTGGGTTAATGATAAAGCCATTAGCCCAACCTACGTAATATGTCTATTATCTTAACACAACAAATAAACCTTGTTCGCCGCGCTGGATATTAATCAGCAGTGGATTGTTGGGATTAATGACGCGTTTTAATTCGTCCAGATTATGCACGCGATAGCGATTGGCAGAAACGATCACATCGCCTGGTCTTAAACCTACTCGCCAAGCATAAGAGGCAGTATTGATTTTATCGAGGCTAATGCCTTCTAGCTGGTTTTTTGCAGTGGCAGTTAACACGGTGCCGACTAATAAACGATGTAGTTTTTCACCGGCTAGTTGAGTCTGTTCAGGTTTGGCGATAATAGCGGTGACGGCTTTTTTTTCTGTGCCATGAAAGTAATCTAAGGTGACTTTGTCACCAATTTGCAATAAGCCCACAATATTGTTGATGTCTTGACTGTTATTAATAGGCTTATCGTTAGCGCCTACAATAATGTCGCCTGGTTCTAAACCCGCTTTGGCGGCAGGTGAGTCGTTTTCAATACGACTAATGGCTGCACCATGCTGGGTTTCTAAGTTAAAGGCATTGACTAAGTCAGGTGTTAAATCTTGCGTGGTGACGCCGAGTAAGCCACGTTTTACTTCGCCATGCTTAACCAGTACATCTTTAATGGTCGTAATCATATTGGTGGGTATAGCAAAACCAATGCCGACATTGCCGCCCGTAGGTGCCAGTATGGCGGTATTCATGCCCACTAGTTCGCCCCGTAAATTAACCAGTGCGCCACCTGAATTGCCGGGATTAATAGAGGCATCGGTTTGTATAAAGTTTTCATATTTTTCTATGCCTAAACCAGAGCGACCTAAAGCACTGACGATACCAGAGGTAACGGTTTGCCCTAAACCAAAAGGATTGCCTATGGCGACCACAAAATCACCGACTTTAAGCAGACTAGAATCAGCCATGGTTAATTGGCTTAAATTATTAGCAGGAATTTTAATGACCGCGACATCCGATTCGGGGTCGGTGCCGATCAATTCAGCATTAAGTTGTCTTCCATCATGCAAAGTAACTAAGATCGTATCGGCTTTATCGATAACATGATTATTGGTTAAAACTAGGCCTTGCTTGCTGTCGATAATAACGCCAGAACCCAAGCTGTTTTTTTGTTGCTGTTGGCGGGATTGATTAGGCACATTAAAAAGCTGCCTAAAGATAGGGTCCTGCATTAAAGGATTGTCGCTGATTTGAATGTTTTTCGAGGTAGCGATGTTCACCACCGCAGGCATGCTATGTTCTAGCATAGGCGCTAACGAGGGCAGGGCTTGAGTGCCATCGTAAGGGGGTAAGCCTGCAGCCTGGCTAAGAGAGTACACTGATAAAATAGATAATAAAGCTAAGGACTTTAATAAGTTTGTTTTCATCTGCAAGAGTCAAAGGTGAGTTAAACAGTCATAGATAACAATATAAGTACGAAAACGTTTAATATCAAGGCTGAAATTTTTTTGTGCTATGTGAAGGTAGTGGGTAAGTCGTCATTCCGAGATGACAACTAACCCATTGTAAGTTACATGGAGCCGATATTATTAATGATCAGCGACTTTAATTAACCAGCCTGTATTATCATCGCAACCTAATACGGCCTTGGCGCCCACATTGATTCTAATAAATTCGCCGGTGTATTCAGCAGGTATCTGGGCTTTAACTTTAAAAAAAGTACTGGTGGTTTCTACGGTAAAAGGTAGTGGTTGTTTTTTTGCAGTTAAGGTAATAGTAGTAGGATCTACCCAAGCGGATATTTTAATAAAAAACTCTGATTTCGGAGTGACTTCAATATTATCGGGAGCCTTATATTCAGGCAAATTAAAATCGGTGAAGCGTGGTTTTTTACAAGATTTTGCTAATTCTTCTGGGCTATAAGCTAAAGCTTGGCCACTTAAGGCGATAAGTGCTATCAATAACGCCGATTTTAATAGGTGGATCATATTCATGGTTATTCCTCAATCAAGGTTTGATGTTATTTTTATGTAACCTAGTAATGCAGTGGGTTACTTTAGATATATTTGCCATGAAATTCAACTATTTCATGCATCAGCCATCAATTAAATTGTAGGGCTGGATAAGGGGAGCGTAACCTGACATTTCG
>Ga0209697_10005502_pt1 | contig 15770 bp, 16 predicted proteins | sample AliMusrvi5mmetaG_FD_184115 | JGI IMG/M metagenome (GOLD analysis project Ga0209697, IMG submission 184115) | Freshwater lake bacterial and archeal communities from Alinen Mustajarvi, Finland, to study Microbial Dark Matter (Phase II) - Alinen... | ecosystem: Environmental > Aquatic > Freshwater...
AGAAATTATTGAAAAAGCTTGCGATGGAAGCCCCCGGTACTTCCCACCACTCCTTGCAGGTTGCCAATCTGGCAGAGATGGCCATCACCAAGATAGGCGGAAACTCGCTGCTGGTACGTGCCGGCGCCCTTTACCACGATGTAGGCAAAATATTCAATTCGCAATATTTTACGGAGAATCAAACGGTCGGCATGAATCCGCACAACAATCTCTCCAACGAGGAGAGTGCGGCCATCATCATTGGACATGTTGAAAAAGGGGTGGAACTTGCGAAAAGATACAAGATTCCCGAACAGGTCATCGATTTCATCCGCACCCACCACGGAACCACCAAAACAGGATATTTTTACCAAAAACAGCTAAACAGCCATCCGGATGGAAATATCAACCACCAGGCGTTTGCCTACAAGGGGCCGCCACCCATGACCAAGGAAACGGCGGTTGTGATGCTGGCCGACAGCATAGAAGCTGCCTCCCGAAGTTTGCTGGTTAAGAACTCGGAAAATATCCGAAATCTGGTGGATAACATTTTCAGGCAAAAAATAGAGTTGGGGCAACTGGAGTATGCCCCCTTGACCTTCAAGGATATCCGGATATTAAAAGAGCTTTTCCACGAAAAATTAATCAATATTTATCACGTCCGGATCAATTATCCGGAATTAAAAAACCAGCAATGAAAATGAAAGGATGGGTCTCATTTACCATTTTACTTCTTTGCGCTGCCCTCCTCGGTCAGGCACAAGAAAAGAAAGACACCAGTTATAAGTTTACCCTGATTAAGGAGTTGCCGCACACCTCCGTAAAAGACCAGTACCGCAGCGGAACCTGCTGGTCGTTTGCCAGTGCTTCGTTCATCGAATCCGAGCTGCTGCGAATGGGAAAACCAGAATTGGATATTTCCGAGATGTTTTTGGTCAATCACTGCTACCGCGACAAGGCAGACCGCTATGTCAGGATGCAGGGAAACACCAACTTTGGCGGCGGGGGGTTGCTCCACGATATCCTCTATGTCATGAAAAACTATGGCCTTGTGCCGGAGACCATCTATCCTGGACTGAGTTATGGCGAGAAGAAACATGTTCACGGAGAGGTCGACAATCTTTTGAAGAACATGGTTACCTCCGTCGTTCAAAACCGGAACCATAAGATCTCACCTGCATGGAGTGTTGCCTTTCAGAAGAGTGCGGATGCCTACTTCGGCGATTTTCCCGAAGAATTCAAGTACCAGGGGAAAAAATATACGCCAAAAACGTTCGTTTCGGACTATTGTGGAGGAATTAATCCCGATGATTATGTGGAAATAACCTCCTTTACCCACCACCCGTTTTATCAGCAGTTTGTATTGGAAGTTCCGGACAACTGGTTGTGGGAAAAACTTTACAACGTTCCCCTCAATGAATTGCAGCTGGTCATCGACAATGCCCTGGACAAGGGTTATACGGTGGGCTGGGCCTCCGATACGAGTGAGCGCGGTTTTGCCACTTCCCAGAAAGGTGTGGCAGTAGTTCCTGAATTCAGCAAGGCAGATCTAAGCGATGCTGAGGCATCCAAGTGGGACAAACTATCCGAATCCGAGAAAGAGAAAGAGCTTTACAAACTGAGCAAGCCAGGCAAGGAAAAGGTGATCACCCAGGAACTGCGCCAGGCGGCCTTCGACTCCCAGGAAACAACAGATGACCATGCCATGCATATCATTGGAACAGCCAAGGATCAGAATGGAACCCTTTATTACAAGATCAAGAATTCGTGGGGACCTTACAACAGCTACGATGGATATTTCTATGCTTCCATCCCATACGTTCAATACAAGACCACCGCCATTCTTGTGCATAAAAATGCAGTACCGCAGGAACTCAGAAAAAAACTTGGATTCTGAAGTTTAAGCACCGGTCAAAAAGGTTTAAATTATAATTAAAAAAATTTCTTTCAGAGTAAAATAATCACTATTTTTGCACCCGATTTCCGTACGCAATCTCTGGCAGCAAACAACTGGACACTGTTTACATTGCGTTCGTCAAACAAGTAAAAACAATTGTAATGGATTTAATTAAAATTGCTGAAAATGCGTTTTTAGCTGAACAAAAAGAATTTCCAGCCTTTCACCCAGGCGATACCATCACGGTCAGGTACAAAATCGTCGAGGGTAACAAAGAGCGAATTCAGAACTACAAAGGTACTGTGATTCAAATCAAGGGAACCGGAAATACAAAGACCTTCACTGTCCGTAAAATGTCTGGCAACGTTGGTGTTGAGCGTATTTTCCCGATGACTTCACCGTTTATCGACGGCATCGAAGTAAATCGTATGGGTCAGGTTCGTCGTGCAAGGTTGTTCTACCTTCGCAGTCTTACCGGCAAAAAAGCCCGCATCAAAGAGAAAAGATTCTAATCAAATTTTGATTGACAAAAAAGGTTCTCACGGGAACCTTTTTTTTTGCCTTGCTCCCAAAGGCTTCTGTGCACAATCAATTATTACTACCTTTATATCAACCAAACGGACATGACAACCTCACTCAATCAGAAAATTTTTTCCACGCGTTGGTTTCTGGATTACGGAATGATCACGCTGGGATCTTTCATCATGGCGGTGGGGTATGTCTATTTCATTACACCCCACAAGATTGTTCCCGGAGGAGTTTATGGTTTGGGAATCATCGTCCACTACCTGACGAAGGGTATGGCCTTCTGGAAGGATGGCTTCCCAATTGGACTCTTCAACCTGCTGGTAAACATACCCCTGACCTACGTTGGCATCAAGATGCTGGGGCCGCGATTCGGCGTTAAAACCATCTATGGATTTGTCTCATCCTCCATCTTTATGGACGGTATCACGATGATGAGGGTGGTTGGAGATGCTCCGCTTGTTCAGGATGTGTTGCTCTCCTGCATTTTTGGAGGTGTGCTAACGGGTATCGGACTGGGTCTTATCTTCAAATCAAAAGCAACTTCAGGTGGTAGTGACATCGTGGCAATGATCTTCACCAAATACACCCGCATTCCCATTGGCCAAATGCTGATCTGGGTGGATTGCGCCATTGTACTTGTAGCACTCGCCGCCTTTAAAGACTGGCAAATACCACTTTACAGCATCATCGCCGTTTACATCACCGGACGTGCAGTGGACCTTTTGTTGGAAGGGGCCAACTACAACAAGGCTTTGATTATCATCTCAGAAAAGCACGAGCAGATCCGGGATACGATCGTGATCGACCTCGAGAGGGGTGGAACTTATCTGAAAGGGGTTGGGATGTATACCAATGCAGAGAAAAATATCATCTTCACGGTAGTGACACGCAGGGAGGTGGCCATTCTCGAAGAGCAGATTGCAGCCATCGATCCGCACGCTTTCATCACGATTATGGATGCCAGTGAGATTTTGGGAGAGGGGTTCCGTTCACTCAAACACAAAATTGAGGATTAACGTCAAACTATGAAAGTTCTGACTGCCAACCCTCCAAGTCTTCCCAGTCCTTCACTTTTCACTTTTCACTTTTCACTCTCAGCTCTGATGTGATGTGGCATTTCCGCAGGGATTTCAAACGACATTTCCGTTACACCACTGAATACGCCATCCTTGAACCAGGGCGACTGCCGGATAATTTTTCTGATTCCGCGCTTTTCAATGGTGTAGACATTGGTCTGCGGAACCTTGAGCATAGCCAAAAGCTTGCTACGCGCCGGTTCGGGGTGACATTCGACCAAACTTGAACCAACGGTAACACCACTGTCATCGTATTTAGTAAAGGCTTTGCGGGATCTTTCGTTCATGTAAATGATAATCCCCGCCAGGTTGCAGATCGTAATTGCAGCCTCCTCTTCATCGAGCCAACTTTCCATGCTGAAACGGTTAATTTATTTTTTTGGAGAAACAGCGAATCCAGTCTACTTCAAAACGGTGCGGAAGCAATTGTTCATTTACCTCACCATGAAGAGAGGTGAGCAAATGAAAAAACAGCGGCTCATTGAGCGAAATGGAATTGCTGTAAACTTCTTTCCCGTTAATTCTCCAAACCAATTGATCGCCAAACAATTCCAGACGGAAAATATGGTATTTCCCATCATTTAGTCCATTCAATTTCTTGTATTTGACGCCAGCGTCACCTGTTTTCTCAATAATGCCAAGACCCACCCCCTTTTGGGTACTGCGGAATAGGTCGATTTGTGGAAAAGGCTTTTCTCCTGTCAGGGAAAAAGCGGAGATGATGGTGGCATCTTTCCTGAACCTGACTTTGGCCTCCAGAACTCCCTCCCTGATTCTGAAAAAGTCGGCACTGTTTAGAATAGCAGAAGAATAATCGTGCTGATTGGGCATCAATCCCAGTGAAGCGTTCCAGACCTTACCCTCAACCTTCTCCTTTTTGGCCCATATCAATAGGGTATTGTTACTTAATTCAATATTTTTCAAGCCATTGTATCCCTGCTTCTCATTTTGCTGGGAAAAACTGGCACCCAAAAGTTTGTATCCCCACCAATTTTCCGGTTGCCACCGCTCCGTATCCAATTTTTTATCCCCAAAATTTTCGTCGAAACTCACTGACCATTTCTCGAAGAAATCCAACTCCTTGGCCTGCTTCAACTTCCTGTAATCAGTCATGAACTTACTCTTGTCCAAGGCGCTGAACAACACTATATTTTGATGCTCTTCGCTTTTCTGAAATCTGTTTTTATCTTTCAGGTAGGCGACACGCTGTTTGAATATTTCCGATGCTGTCAGCTTTTCCAACTCTTCCAGACGCTTCAACTCATCAGAATCAACCGTCTTTAAATAATTGTAGTAACGTTCAGAGTGCCCAAATTTTCTCCAGAAGGAGATGGCGCCACTTTTTTGGAGGAGTCGAAATTCCTTTAACAGCTGATAGTCAGGTGATTTTACAAATTCCTTCTTTTTTAGTGCCGATTTTCTGCTTTCAAACGCTGGAGATTCAACCTCCATCTTCAAAAAAGTAAACCTTTCTAGTTCCGCTCCTTTCAGAATCTGTTCAAGCCTTTTCAATTTATCAGAACCGGAAATATTCCTGTAATTTTTTATGGAAGAGGAGTTGGCCAGAAGCTTTTGTTCCTTCAACCACTTATCCTCCGTGCTCTCCCTGAAATGCAGGGCTTCAACATCCCTTTTGTGTTGCTGGAAAGCGGCTGAACCAATCAGGTTCTTCAAATCCTCAAACTGTTTCAACTCGACCGAACGTTCCATCTGATTCAGTTCGTCCCGCATCCTGGTCAACTTATCCCACCTGGCATCCAGCTGGCCGGCAGATGGAATCAGCCCTAAAGCATATTTCAGTCTAAAAGCGATGGTCATACTCGTGAAATTGGTTATTGAACAAATTTAAAATAATCCAAGGAAAAAAAGGCTAATTTTGGCAAAAAGAGTTCAAATGATCGTACTTCCCGAGTCTTTTGAGAGGAGAATGAAAATAATGATGGGTAATGATTTCCCTGCATTCAGTCAGTCTCTTGCCAATGGCCTCTTCCATTCCATCCGGATCAACCCCCGAAAAATAACCAACTTGCCAGATTTAGAGGCTGTTCCAACTTGTTCAACGGGATATTTTCTCGAGCAGCGTCCCATCTTTACACTGGATCCCCTCTTTCACGCAGGTGCTTATTATGTTCAGGAATCCAGTTCGATGTTCCTGGAACAATACCTGAAACAATTTGGCAAAAAGAAACTGAAGGTACTCGATTTGTGTGCTGCCCCGGGAGGTAAATCCACCCATCTGAACGCACTGCTGTCGGATGACTCGCTCCTGATAAGCAATGAAGTGATTCACGCCCGAGCCCAGATCCTCTCCGAAAACCTGAAAAAATGGGGGAATCACAATGTTATCGTTACCTGCAATGACCCAAAGGATTTTTCGCGTTTGCCAGGTTTTTTCGATATCATAGTCGTCGATGCTCCCTGTTCAGGGGAAGGGCTCTTCAGAAAGGATCCCTCGGCCATGGAGGAGTGGTCGGAGGAGAATGCTGCACACTGCGCCCTGCGGCAGCGAAGAATCCTGGCAGATGTATGGCCCTCCCTGGCAGAAGGCGGAATGCTCCTATACAGCACCTGTACCTACAATCCCGTCGAAAATGAGGAAAACATCCAATGGCTGTCAGAATTTGCCCGAACTGAGCCACATGCGCTGAATATCCCGGAATCCTGGGGTGTAGTTACCACGGAAGCAAATGGATATCCCTGCTACCGGTTCTATCCCCATCTGGTAAAAGGAGAAGGATATTTTACCGCGGCTGTCAGAAAACTGGAAGGGAATCCTCAGGAACCCCGACAGAAATTCAAGTCCACCCTGCCCCTTGCAAACAAAGCAGAACAGTCCCTGATCAGCGGACTACTCCAACAATTGCCCATCTCCCTCCTCAATTTCGAAGGAAATTATCTGGCTTTTCCAACAGACAGGTTAACGGAGCTGGATCAGGTGAAAGCAACCCTCCGGATCATTCACGCTGGGGTCAAGGTCTGTGAAATCAAGCAGGGAAATGTCATCCCTGCCCACGAACTGGCGCTCTCAACCCTAACCAACAAGAATTTTTTTCCATCCGTTGATCTTACGCTTGAACAATCCCTTCATTATCTGAAGAGGGAAGACTTTATGCCTGATTTGAAGGAGAAAGGATGGAACATGTTCACCTACCTGAACCATCCGGTAGGCTGGGCAAAAAATATCGGAAACAGATTCAACAACAGCTATCCGAAAGAGTGGCGCATTCGAATGTCCACAAGTGAATATACCGGCGGGAAGTTGATGGAGGAAGCGAGGAAGTTTCCAATAAAAAGAGATATAAGTTAGGAGAAATGAGTTATAAGTTATAAGACATGATATTTATGATGCTGTATGATAGCTTATTATGTGTATCCTAGACTTTGTAACTCAAAACTTATATCTTATATCTTATATCTTATATCTCATATCTCCTAACTTTTTTAGTCCATTCTCCCTTTGTAATCGTCGTATCCGAATTTTCTTAAGAGGGTAAAACCTTTTTCACCATGCCAGATGCCGATGGAGGGATGTGCTACGCCATTGAACATGGTGGTTTTCACCATCGTATAATGAATCATGTCTTCAAATAGAATGGTAACTCCCGGCTCAAGCGGCTCATCGAACGACCAATACCCCATGTAATCACCAGCCAAACAGGAATTTCCGCCCATCCGGTAGGCAAATTTTCCTTCCAGGGCTTCCTGGTAAGCACCTCGTATCTTGGGTTGATAGGGCATCTCGAGACAATCGGGCATATGGGCTGTGAAAGAGACATTCAGAATGGCGGTCCGGATTCCCTTGTTTTCGACCACATCGACCACGGATGCCAGCAAAAATCCCGTTTCCCAGGCAAAAGCACTTCCTGGTTCAAGTAGGACAGAGAGATTTTTCCACCGTGATCGGAAGGCTTTCAATACCTGAACCAAATGTACCCTGTCATAATCTTTGCGGGTCATCGAGTGGCCACCTCCAAAGTTGACCCATTTCAACTGACCCAGAAACCTGCTGAACCGCGATTCAAAGGCTTCCAGTGTTTTCTCCAGATCATGGGAACTGGATTCGCACAAGGTATGAAAATGAAATCCCTCTACTGTGTCAGGTAGTACCTCCCCAAGCTGTTCTGCTGTAATGCCGAGTCTTGCACCCGGTGCACAAGGATTGTAAAGTTCCGTCTGGACTTCCGAAAATTCAGGATTCACCCGCAAGCCAACTGAGATTTTGCGTTTATAACTTTTGACCTGATCGTCAAAACGGGAAAGTTGTGCCAGCGAATTGAAGGTAATGTGTGAAGAATATTTCAATACTTCTCCGAAATCGGCCTCGGTAAATGCTGGAGAATAGGTGTGGGCAAGGGCATGCATCTCTTCAAAAGCCAGTCGGGCTTCATTGGCACCACTGGCTGTCGCACCAGATATATATTCCTGTACGATGGGAAAAACCTTCCACAATGAGAATCCCTTGAAAGCAAGGATGATCTCAACACCTGCCTCCCGACTGACATTCCTTATCTTTTCAAGATTCTCCCGAAGGAGCTTCTCTTCAATGACATAGCAAGGGTTGGGTATTTTGGAAAAATCGATAGACATGAATGAATTGGTTTGAAGGGTTTTAACGGATCAAATGGGATCAGACAATATAATACAACCTTACAAAGATAAAGTTAATCATTCAAATAATTGAGACAATTGGCAGGAGCAGCAGGCAACCTCCAGTCCAAACAAATTCATCCAACCCCTAAACATTTCTAACTTCACCTTACTTCAAAACGATCGCCTTCACAATGGGAGTGCCTGCATGGTTATTTACAGCACGCAGGATGTCGTTTCGCATCATAAACAGTTCATTGCGCACAATGGAAGAGCTCAGGTGAATATACAGCGTTTCATTCTTGATGTAGATGGAGGTGGTTGCCCTGGCGATGGGTTTGCCAATGATGGATTCCCACGAGCCGACCGCATCGACTTCTGCAAGTTTTCTGTCAAATTTTGACTCCTTGAGATAGCTCTTTATGGCACTTCCAAGCGAATGAATTTCACTTCTCCTCATGACTTTTCGATGATGTCGTTGATTCTTCCCTTTTCCACTACAAAAATTCTGAAATCGTCACCTCCGGCCTCCCTCAGAATTCCGTCCAGGTGTTCCCGGTTCGTATCCGTAATAAAAATCTGGCCAAAGTGATCATCTGCGACAAGTTTAACAATTGCCTCCACTCTGCCACTGTCCAGCTTATCAAAAAGATCATCCAGCAATAAAATTGGTTTTACTCGGTTCAGGGAGCGAATGAAATCAAATTGGGCCAATTTAAGGGCGATCAGATAGGTTTTGTTTTGTCCCTGCGAACCAAGCCGCTTGATTGGATAACCACCCAATTTAAGCTCCAGATCGTCCTTGTGAATCCCAGTGGTGGTAAATTGCAGCAAACGATCTTTGGCAAAGGTGAGGGTCAGCAGCTGCGCAAAATTTCCTTCCTTCAACTTGGAATCATACTCCAGGGAGACCTCTTCGTTGCCTCCCGATATCAGGGTGTAATATTTTTGAAATACCGGCAACAGCTCCTCCAAAAATTGTCCCCTTTTCAGGTGTATTTTTTCACCCAGGCTGATCAGCTGATCGTCCCAGATGGCAAAAACGTCAGCATCCACGGAGGAATGGCCTGCATAGCTTTTCAGCAACACATTTCGCTGAAGCAACACCCGGTTGTATTTCACCAGCCACTCAAGGTAGGTTCTGTCGTATTGTGAAATGACACTGTCCATGAAGCGACGGCGTTCCTCGCTCCCTCCCTGAATCAGCACCGAATCGGCCGGGGAGATCATCACAAGGGGTAGTAGCCCGATGTGGTCGGAAAAACGCTCGTATTCCTTTTTGTTTCTTCGGATTTTCTTCTTCTGGCCGGTTTTAAAGCCGCAATGAATCTCTTCTTTGGTGTCGAGTACCTCATACTTTCCCTGCAGGGCAAAAAAATCCTCCTGGTGACGTACATTTTGTGAATCCGGGTTGTTGAAGTAGCTTTTGCAGAAGGACAAATAGTAAATGGCATCCAGCAGGTTGGTTTTTCCGACCCCGTTGTTTCCAATAAAACAGTTCAGTTTCTTTGAAAAAGTAAGGGTGGCTTCTCCAAAATTTTTATAATTCAATACAGAAAGCTCCCGGATAAACATTGTTCCTTTATTTTGATCTACAAATCTAAACTTTTTAGGGAAGTAATTTTTTACCACAAGTGCCAAATGCCAACAAAAAACGGAACCCAGAGATCAAAATCTGTTTAAATTCCTAAAAACCCCGACTATATTTTTCAAATTATTGCGCTCGTTTGTTAAAAACGATTATTTTTGCACACGCATACAAAAAAGCATTCCAATTAAGTGAACTATAAGTTATGAGCAAAGAGAAAAAGGTACAGGCCAATGAGAATCTGAAAGAAGTTGAACACGCATTGACTACTGCTGAATTGTTTTTTGAGAAAAACGCGAAAATCATCTCGATTGTTTTCGGTGCGGCTGTAGTGGTGGCCCTTTTGTTGCTCGCAACACATCGTTTTTACACCATCCCGCACGAATCAAAGGCCAGGGAACAGATCTTCACGGCAGAACAATATTTTGAAAAGGACTCCTTTAACCTTGCCCTGAACGGGGATGGAAACTATCCGGGAGTATTGGATATCATCGACAATTATGGTCGCACTCCTGCCGGAAAACTGGCAAGGTACTATGCAGGTATCTCCTACCTCCACCTAGGAAAATACAAGGAGGCTATCAATTTTCTGGAAGATTTCAAAACGGACGACCTTCTTTTAAAACCTGTTGCCACCGGTGCCATCGGTGATGCCTACGCTGAGCTTGGAAACAAGGAGAAAGCTCTCAAATATTACGAAGAGGCAGCAGACATGAAGGCAAACAGTTTTACCACTCCCATCTACCTGCTGAAAGCCGGAAGAATGCTGGAGAGCATGGGCAACAAGGAGAAGGCACTTGCCATTTACAAGTCTATCAAGGACAAATACGGTGACAGCAATGAAGGTCGTTTGGTTGAAAAATACATCGCCCGACTGGCTGCTACGAACTAAATAAAAATATTTGACACAAAAAACCTCGTCCAACCGGCGAGGTTTTTTTTTGTACATTTGTCAGTATACCGTTTCAACCCATTCCCAATGAAACGAGCAGAGACAAATACCTCAATCGTCGATGTAAATGAATTTGCGCGCTCCGTGGATACTTATTGGCATTCAACCACACAAAAACAGGATACACAAATGATGAAGACCATACTTGTTCATCTGGCTACCGGTTTTGAAGAGACCGAGGCTGTTACCATCGTTGACGTGCTCAGACGTGCAAATCTGAATGTCTCAACCGTTTCCCTGACAGATAAGCTCAAAGTTACCGGGGCTCACAATATTTCAATAGAGGCAGACCAATTTTACGATGAGACAGATTATGCCCGCGCCGCCATGATCATTCTGCCAGGTGGAATGCCGGGAACAACCAATCTGATGAATCATCAGGGGCTTGCCGGACAACTTACCCTGTTCAATCAGCAGAAGCGATGGATTGGAGCCATCTGTGCGGCACCCATGATTCTTGGTGCCTTGGGCTTCCTCCGGGGCAAAAAGGCTGTCTGCTACCCTGGATTCGAGTCGAGGCTGACAGGTGCAAATGTTTTGCAGGTTCCCGCGGTGGTGGATGAACACCTTGTCACCGGAAGAGGCGTTGGAACTGCACTCGATTTCTCACTGTTGATTGTGCGATTGCTCAAGGGCGATGCGGTTGCAGCCGAACTCCGTACCAGTCTCGTTATCTATTGAATAACCTGGATCGGGTTGGGACAAACCAGATACCAGAATTTAAAAAACTTTCCCATCCTCCATAAATCATCCATCTTGCGGTATGAAACCTTCAACAGTTGTACCATCACGTGACCAAATCGATTTAGCAGTTCGTGCCGAAAATCTGATAAACGAACTCATTCTCTTCTGTCAAACGAATTCGGATGAGAAGTTTGTCCGGAAATATGCCATCTATTTCAGGGAAGGCACCTCAGAGTACGATGCCTACGGAGTGGATCCGTTGCTGACCTTTGAAAAAGCGAAGGAATTGACAGAAAGAAAGGAGATAACCCTCGCCCTACTGATGGAGGCCGCCCCCACACTGTTGAAAAGTGGCAAACAAGAGGAAACCTTATTCCTATTGTTGCTGGTAGAGAAGAAATTGAAACAGCTGGAGGCATTGCATTTTGCAGAAATCGGCAAATGGTTTGAAATCGGAATTATCAACTGGGCCCAATGTGACATGCTCTGCAATAAAATTGTGCCGTGGTTCTTTCTGAAAGATATGGTTCCAATTTCTAGCTTGACTGCGTGGCAAAACTCCTCCTTTCGGTTTCAGCGTCGGGCAGTTGCGGTCCCTTTAATCAAGTTGCTCAAATCCACGGAAGATTATACTGCTTTTTTTGAGTTGATCACTCCCCTCATGTTGGATAAAGAACGGGTGGTTCACCAGGGACTGGGCTGGTTTTTGAGGGAAGCCTGGAAAAAGCAGCCGGAACAAACAGAACAATTTCTATGGATTTGGAAAGACAAATCCGCACGTCTGATTTTTCAGTATGCCACAGAAAAAATGTCCAAAGAGGAACGGCTCCGTTTCAGGCGGACAAAGTAGGTAACCAATTTAAAAGTTGAACTGGGTGGGCAGGCATCCATTTTTTTAGTTCCTTTACAAAAAAACTACAGATGTTAGACTGGATAAAAAAAAGAAAAATCAATTTCATTTTCCTGTTACTTGGTGGCATCGGTGGGTTTAGCTATTGGAAATTCGTCGGATGCAGTTCGGGTTCCTGCCCTATCACCTCTCACTGGCATGCCAGTATGCTTTACGGAATGTTGTTGGGCTGGCTGGTGGGAGATTTGATTCTCTCCTTCAAAAAGGAAAATCCAAAGAAGTAGTCAGTCAACGCGTACCTCCAGGATGTTCTTGGTTTCCGGAGTTATTTTGTACCTTTCGTCCAACCTGAAACCCACAATCCATACGATCTCCTCCCCATTGGCGAGCAACCAGCAGTTCTCCTTCTCCGGCAGACTGAATTTTTCGTCTACAAAAAAATCGCTCAATTTTTTCATCCCCTTCATGCCAAGCGGTCTGAAATAATCACCGGTTTTCCATTTGCGCAGGATCAACGGAAATTGCAATTTATCCCGATCCAGCCAGGCAATATGGCGTGAAGTTTGGAGCACCAGTGCGGCGTCTCTTTTTCTGAAGGATAAGGAAAGTCTGATGGGATGTTCCAAAACCAGGCAATTCTCATCCAGGTAATATCTTTTTTGAAGGTCATTTGTAAATTTTTGTACCACGATCGATTCCCTGTCCAGGACGGCCCTGTGTGAAGCCGAAAAAAATTGTTTGCCCGACTGTCCGTCGAGTGCTTTCACAATTTCTGCCACGACCTCACCATTGAAGTGAAACGGTTTAAGAAATTCAAAAAGATAGGCTGAAACAGGATTCAGAATTTTTAATTTCGAAAGGGAAATCTCTGTATCACCTGAGGCAGTTTGTCGCAAGACCAATTCCGCTGCCTTGACAATGGCTTGTGTACAGATGGCTGAAGTATCCCTTAAATGGGCCATTGTTTCGAGCATGCCGGAACGAAAGGAGGGATTGAGCTCCTCCATCATGGGAAGGATCAGATGACGAATCTTGTTTCGTTGATAATCTGTTAGGCTGTTGGTGCTGTCTTCCCTGAATTCGAGCATTTGTTCCCTCGAATAAGTTTCGATCTCCTTTCTCGATGCAAATAGCAGTGGACGTACCACCCGTCCATTGACCACCTTCATCCCGGTTAAACCGGAGATCCCCGTTCCCCTGGCAAGATTAAGGAAAATCGTTTCGATCTGGTCATCAGAATGATGGGCAACCACGATCCAGTCGAAATGATGGTCTTGTCTGGTCTCTTCAAACCATTGGTAACGCAGTTCCCTGGCAGCCATTTCAATGGAGATGCCTCTTTCGGCAGCAATCTCCGCCGTAGGAAAGGATTTCACAAAACAGGGTTTCTCATAGCGGGAAGCCAGCGCCCTGACAAAAGTCTCATCCCGATCGGATTCTTCGTCCCTTAAATGAAAATTGCAATGTGCTACCACGAAAGCCAATCCGGCACGGTAGAGCAGATCGACCAAAACGACCGAGTCGATCCCTCCGCTCACACCCACCAGCAAAGTATCGTTGGGAGCAAAAAGGTGGTTGGATTCCAGGTATTTCATCCATCTTTCAACCATATTGCAAAATATTAGAGGTAATATCAGTTCATCCCGGCTACCCTGGAGACAATGGCAACGATCACCTGACACGCTTTCTCCATCGAATTGATGGGAATAAATTCGTATTCCCCATGAAAATTATGACCACCGCCGAAGAGGTTGGGACACGGCAGACCCATGTAGGATAGCCTTGAACCGTCTGTTCCGCCGCGGACCGGAACAATCAGCGGTTCGATGCCGCAGGAGATCATTGCTTCCCGCGCCAGTTCAACAATGAAAAATTGGGGATCTATCCGCTCTTTCATGTTGAAATATTGGTCCTTAAGGGTAATTTCGATAACAGGTTCATCAAAGTCCCGATTCAGGGTACCTACCAACTCCTCCATCCTGGATTTTCTGTTTTCAAAATTTTCTCTGTTGAAATCACGGATAATAAATTCCAGTTCTGTCCTGTCAACATGGCCATCAAATTTTACCAGGTGATAAAAACCATCATAATGGTCTGTCTTTTCCGGCACCTCCTCCGCAGGCAACCGAGAAACAAATTGGTTGGCAACGAGCACGGAGTTTCTCATCTTATCTTTGGCTGATCCCGGATGCACATTGACTCCGTGAAAGACCAGATGGGCTGAGGCGGCATTGAAATTCTCGTACTGCAACTCACCCAGTTCTCCTCCATCCATGGTATAGGCAAAGTCGGCCCCAAAATTGGGAACGTAAAAATGATCTGCCCCTCTCCCGATCTCTTCATCGGGTGTAAAGGCAATCCGGACTTTGCCATGTTTGATCTCCGGATGTTTGACCAGATAATCCATGGCCGTAACAATCTCTGCCAGACCAGCCTTGTCGTCTGCACCAAGCAGGGTAGTACCGTCTGTGACAATCAAAGATTCCCCCCGATATTTCAATATCTCAGGAAATCGTTTGATGGAAAGAACTACTTTTTTTTCATCATTCAGAACCAGGTCCCCGCCATCATAGGCCTCGATGATCCGTGGCCGGACATTTTTTCCCGGGCAATCGGGACTGGTATCCATGTGCGCAATGAAGCCAACCACTGGAACCTCCAAGTCCAAATTGGAGGGAAGGGTTGCCATCACATATCCGTTCCAATCTACTTCTACCTCAGCCAAGCCAATGCGAAGCAACTCTTCGGCCAGCATTTTCCCGAAAACAACCTGCCCCTCTGAACTGGGCGACTGATTGTTTTCAGGATTGGACTGGGTATTGAATCCAACATATTTCAAAAATCTGTCGACAACGGTTTTTTCTGTCATGGATGAATGCCCATGGGGCTTCTAAGAGCTGTTTTTAATAGGAAAGGGCAAAAAGGACTCTCCGCTTGGAAGGTTTTCCGGTCAGGATACATTTCCCCTCTTCCTCGGGACTATCAAACGGAATGCAGCGAATGGTAGCCTTTGTCTCCTCCTTGATGATCGCTTCCGTCTCGGAGGTTCCATCCCAGTGTGCCAGGATAAATCCGGGCTTGTTAATCAGCCGCTCCTTGAACTCTTCGTAGGTGTCTACCGTGCAAGTGTTCTCCTCCCTGAATTTGAACGCCTTTTGGTAGATGTTTTGCTGGATTTCGACCAGCAGATCTTCAATCAACACATCAATACCTTCGAGCTGTTCGACTTTTTTCTCCAGGGTATCGCGTCTCGCGATCTCCACACTGCCATTTTCAAGATCGCGCGGACCAATGGCAAGCCGGACAGGTACGCCTTTCATCTCATATTCCGCAAATTTCCAACCCGGACGCTGTGAGTCGCGGTCATCGTATTTCACGCGAATGCCTCTTTTCTTCAGCTTGTCGACCAATACCTTCACCTTTTCTGAAATTAGTGCGAGCTGGTCAAAATTTTTGTAGATAGGAACAATAACCACCTGAATAGGTGCCAGTTTTGGAGGAAGGACCAATCCATTGTTGTCTGAATGAGCCATGATCAAGGCACCGATCAAACGGGTGGAAACACCCCAGGAAGTTGCCCAGACATATTCCAGTTTCCCTTCCCGGGAGGTGAACTGCACCTCGAAGGC
>Ga0209697_10005507_pt1 | contig 15765 bp, 15 predicted proteins | sample AliMusrvi5mmetaG_FD_184115 | JGI IMG/M metagenome (GOLD analysis project Ga0209697, IMG submission 184115) | Freshwater lake bacterial and archeal communities from Alinen Mustajarvi, Finland, to study Microbial Dark Matter (Phase II) - Alinen... | ecosystem: Environmental > Aquatic > Freshwater...
AAATGAGGTGGTTCTGCTGGTACTCGCGGTTTTCCTGATTTGTTCCGCTGGCGCTGCCCTTGCGGCGACGAATCTGGTCGTGAACGGCAGCTTTGAACTGGCCGACCCTGCGCGCGCCGACGCGCCACTGGGTTGGGATATTCCCGATGGACTGGGCGTGCAGTGGACCAACGCGTCATCCGGGCACAGCCGCGCCATCCACATGGATACGCGCGTTCCCGAGATTGCGATGAACGCCAGTTGGGTGCGGGCCGGGCTCACGAACGATTGGTTCATCCCGCATGCGGCCGGCAATGCCATTGCCGAAACCTACGGGCTCAGCTACTATTCGGCCCCGTTTGCAGTGGCTTCCGGCGTTACCTATCGTGTCAGCGCCGACGTGTGGGGGCCTGCGGGCGCCAAGATCTGGGTGCGCGGCTACGGGCAGTTTCGCGGGAAGCTGACGCGTCGCTACGAGACGGTGCTGAACTGCTACGGTAGCGGCGAGGCCTGGCGTACGTGTACGCAGGATTTCAATCCCACCCGCCACCGGCCGGAGATCACCGAGATGCGTGTCATGCTCTTCGCCTACTATCCAGCCGGCATCTATTGGTTCAACAACGTCCGCGTGGAAGCCGTGGACGACAAAGATGTCGGCGGTCAGAAATCAGAGGTCAGTCAGCCACCCGCCACCATCCACCCTTCACCCTGAACCCAAAAAGTACTCCCATGCACACTTACTTCTTCGAAGCCCTGATGCTCATCTGTTTCGGCGTGAGCTGGCCGGTATCGATCGCCAAGTCATTGCGCACCCGTTTTGTGCGGGGGAAGAGCTGGATATTCATGTCGCTGGTGATTATCGGCTACATCAGCGGCGTGCTGCATAAGTGTCTGAATCCCGAACCCTCCACCGGACACGTGTCACTCGTGGTCTGGCTCTACATCTTCAATCTCGTGATGGTGGCGGTGGATTTGTTTCTCTACGTTCTGTATCGCAACAACACCGAACGGACGACCACGCCGGTTGCGGCTTCCGATCGTGCGGCGTGACGAGGGGCGTCTCAGCGAAAGCCGGTTCCGCGATTGGAAGTTCCCGCATTCTCCGGGAGACTGCCCTTCTTCAGGATTTCGGCCAGGCACACCTTGTCCTTCGAAAGGCTTTCCAGTTCTTTGCTTGCCGTTGCCTTGAATGCGCCATTGCTGTCGGAAAGCGCCACAAGGTATCCGTAGAGTTTGCTGCCCGTGCGCTGCATCTTGTGCTCCACATAAATCTTGTCGAGGGAAGCCTTCAACACAGGAGACTTGAACGTCAGCACCCTGACCTCATCCGGCTTCAGTTCGACCTCCATTTTCTTTCGCTCGGAGAGCGAGGTCTTGTCGGTCGCCACATCCTGCTGAAAAAAGAGGCACTCGACGGAAAAGCTGTCGGCGGCGGATCCGGTGTTCCGAATCGAAACCTCGATGGTTTGGGAAATATACTGGAACCGGACTTCGGCCATTTCTCTGGTTGAGCCGGAGGCATCGTGGTAAATCTCGAATGGCGTCATCTCCTTCGCAGTCGTCGAATCGTCCCGTGTCGAGAGTCGTTTCGCGGAGAACAGAAGGGTATGCTTGATTTCCGTGGGCGCCGTTTCTGCCAGGGCGTGCATTTTGGGGTCGACCGGGTCGGAGCCGGACGTCGTGGTCGGCGTCGAATCGGCCAGTTCCGCCCGGATTCGCTTCAACTCCGCTTGCGCCTGCTTGGCGTCTTCAATGCGGTTTTGAAACATGAGATCCTTTGTCAGGGCTTCCATCCGGGTCGCGTACTGCCGTTGCAGGGTTGCGAACTTCTTGTCGCGCTGGTCCCCGGCTTCCGCGATCGACGCGTTGTACTGCGTCACGCACGGAACGACGGCGGCGTTGCAGTTTGCGATTGCCGGAACCTTCTTCTGGGCGAGAAACGTTTTTTGCGCGGCTTGGACGGCCAGATAGGCATCCAGGTCGCCCTGGCGTTTCAGCGTCTGCATGGAATCGGCAAGCGCCTTGCCGTAAATGGAAAGCGCATTCGTCTTCCGTTGCTCGCATTCGGCTTCGATGCGGAGTCGCGCCGTGTCATAGGCGGCCTTGATCGAAACCAATTCGTTCGTCTTCAACGGAGAGGCGGTTTGTCCGTTCGCGGGCAGGTGGAGCGTCAATGCCAACAGGATCCCGACAATTGCACATTGCTTGGTATATTTCACGGATTACTCTCCCAGTATTCATTAACGATCTGGTTTTCTACCACGCCTTGGTCAATGTGTCAACCTCGCGGGAGCGTAGGCTAACGGCTGAAAGGCTAACGGCTGAAAGGCTAAAAGCTGAAGGCTAAAGTGAGGGGAAAACAATACTTTAGCCTTTAGCCTCCAGCCTTTAGCCTTTATCCTACTCTGCATGACACGTACGGGGATCGGTTTTGACACGCATCGCCTGGTGACCGGCCGGCCGCTGATCATCGGCGGGGTGGAAATATCCCACGAACGCGGCCTGCTGGGGCACTCGGATGCGGATGTGCTGGTGCATGCCGTCATGGACGCCCTGCTGGGCGCCATTGCCGATGGCGACATCGGCCAGCATTTCCCGCCCGGCGATGCGCGCTGGAAGGACGCCAACAGCATCGAACTGCTGGGCCTGGTGCTGACCCGCGTGCGCGCGCACGGGTGGCAGGTGGTGAATGTGGATTCCACCGTGCTGGCGGAAGCCCCGCGCCTGGCGCCGCACATTTCGCGCATGCGCGCCCGCATGGCGGAAGCGCTGGGGGTGGACGTCGCGCGTGTCTCGGTCAAGGCCACCACCAACGAGGGACTGGGCGCCATCGGCCGGCGGGAAGGGATCAGCGCCATGGCCGTGGCCACGGTCGAAAAGACGGAAGCACTATGACGACTCCTGACACAACCGCGCGCGCCGCCGTGCAGTTCTACAACTCGCTGACGCGCCGCAAGGAACCTTTTCAAGCCATGGACGGACGCCAGGTGCGGCTGTACACCTGCGGCCCGACCGTCTACAACTTCGCGCACGTCGGCAATTTCCGCGCGTACACGTTCGAGGACATTCTGTGCCGTACGCTCCGGTATGCCAGCTACGAAGTGCGCCAGGTGATGAACCTGACCGACGTGGACGACAAGACCATCCGCGGCTCGCGCCAGGCGGGCGTGCCGCTGAAGACGTTCACGCAGCCGTTTGTCGATGCCTTCTTCGCGGATCTGCGCACGCTCAATATCGTGCCGGCCGCGATCTACCCGGCGGCCACGGACCACGTGCCGGAGATGATCGCGCTGATCCAGCGCCTCTTCGCCAACGGCATGGCCTACCAATCCGAGGACGGCTCGGTCTATTTCAAGGTTTCGGCGCTGCCTTCCTACGGCAAGCTGGCGCATCTCGACCTCTCCGGCCTGCGCGCCGGCGCGCGCGTGGCGCAGGACGAATACGAGAAGGAGAGCGTGGGCGACTTCGCGCTCTGGAAGGCATGGGACGAGAACGACGGCGACGTGGCCTGGGATTCGCCGTGGGGCAGGGGACGTCCCGGCTGGCACATCGAGTGCTCGGCCATGGGGATGAAATACCTGGGCGAGACCTTCGACCTGCATACCGGCGGCATCGACAATCTCTTCCCGCACCACGAAAACGAGATCGCGCAGTCCGAGGGCGCGACCGGCAAGCCGTTCGTGCAGGTCTGGATGCATTGCGCGCACCTGCGCGTCAACGGCGAGAAGATGTCCAAGTCGCTCGGGAACTTCTTCACGCTGCGCGACCTGCTCGCCAAGGGGTATGCCGGTCGCGAACTGCGCTATGTGCTGATCAACGGTCATTACCGCCAGCCGCTGAACTTCACCTTCGACGCGGTGGAGGCGGCGCGCACCTCGCTGGCGCGGATCGACGAGTTTGTCGACCGACTTGCCGAGACCGCCGCGGGCGCGGTTCCAGCGCCGGCGCTGCCGGAGTGGGCAACGGAAAGCAAACGTCTGTTCGATGCGGCTCTGTTCGACGACCTCAACGTGCCAGAAGCGCTGGCGGCACTCTTTGCCCTGGTGCGCGAAGGAAACACGGCCCTGCAGAAGGGTGCGCTGACCGCGCCTGAAGCTGCGGCGGTGCGGGCGCTGGTGGCGGATTTCGACCGCGTGTTGGGCATCATCTCCTTTGGCCGTAATACTCGTGATCAAAAGTTATCAGCGGAAGTTCAAGCGCTAGTAGCAGATCTAAATCGTGTGCCCGGAATTCATGCTACGGCAAGGGTTGCGATTAATGATCCAACAACTGAAGTTGTCAGTTTGCTAAATGCGCGCCTTGCCGCACGTAATCAAAAAAACTGGGCGGAGTCCGACCGATTGCGCGACGAACTGGCCCGGCTGGGGTGGGAGGTCCGCGACGGCAAGGACGGCCAGAAGGTGAAAAAACTGTGAAGCGCGGCATGTTCATCACGTTTGAAGGTCCGGAAGGGAGCGGCAAGAGCACGCAGATCCGGCTGCTGGACGCGCAGTTGCGCGCGGGCGGCATCCCGACGCTGCTCACGCGCGAGCCCGGCGGCACCAGCACGGGCGAGGCCATCCGCCGCCTGTTGCAGCATGACAGTTCGGATGCAGAGATGGCCCACCGCACCGAAGTGCTGTTGTTCTGCGCCAGCCGGGCCCAGATCGTGGAGCAGGTGATCCGGCCGGCGATGGAGCAGGGGACATGGGTATTGTGCGACCGGTTTACGGATTCCACCCTGGCCTATCAGGGGTACGGACGCGGTTTCCCGTTGGAGGAACTGCGCACGCTGAACCGCTTTGCGACCGGCGGCCTGACGCCCGACCTCACGCTGCTGCTGGACATTCCGGTCGACGAAAGTTTCCGGCGCATGGCGGCGCGGCAATCGGAGATTGACCGGATCGAACGGGCGGAGCGGGCTTTTCACGAGCGTTTGCGCGCGGGGTACCTGGAACTTGCCGCGGCCGAACCCGCGCGTTTCCGGGTGATTGACAGCGCGGGGCCGAGCGAACAGACCTGCGCAGAAGTCTGGCAGACGGTGCGGGAGCGGTTGGGAGTATGAATGGAGAATTCAGTATCCAGAATTCAGGATTCAGAAGAATGAGCAGCGATACATCTTCTCATTCTGAATTCTGAATTCTTTCCCATAGAAAACACGCAACAAGTACAAGCATTATGCAAGTCGACGCCGCATTTGAATTGTTCCGGCATGCGCACAGGCAGTCGCGCCTGGCGCACGCCTACCTGATTGCCGGTCCCACGCGCGGCGCGGCCTACGACCTCGTCATTCGCGTGCTGCAGATGCTGTTCTGTCCCGCGGCCGATGGCCCCTGCGGCACGTGCAACGCCTGCCGGCAGGTTTCGGACCGCACCTGGGCCGATACCTTCTGGCTCTTTCCGGAACTCAAATCCCGCCGGATCAGCGCGGAGGCGATGCGCGAAAAGATGCTGGCGGAGATTGCGCAGACTTCGCTGGCCGGCGGATGGAAGGCGGGCGTGATTGTCGGCGCCGACCGCATGTCCCCCGAAGCCGCCAATATTTTCCTGAAAACCCTGGAGGAACCGCCGCCGCAAACGCTGTTTCTGCTCCTCACCGACTCGCCGCAGTTGCTTCTGCCCACGATTATTTCACGCTGCCAGCGCATGGAAATCGATGCGCCCCACGTGCTGCCGGAGCCCTGGCGCGCGCGCCTGCTGGAGAGCCTGACGCTGGCCACGCCCCCCGGCGCCCTGCCGGCCATGGCCTTGGCATCGCGGCTGGCTGCGCTGCTGTCCGACATGAACGACGCCGCGGAAATCGAGGTGAAGGCGGAGGTCAAAGCCGAGGCGGAAATGCTGGACGAGGACACGGACGTGATCAAGGGACGGATCAGCGCACGCTACCGGGAGATGCGCACCGATCTGTTGCGGGCGCTGCTGAACTGGTACCGGGATCTGCTGGTGCTGCGCGCCGGCGGCGCCCCGGAAAACGTGCATTACCGGGAACATCTTTCCCTGCTCAAGGAACGCGCCGCGCACCTCACATGGCCCCAGGCGCTGTCCAATGTGGATGGCGTGGAGGAACTCAACCGCCAACTCGAACGCAGTCTGCCCGAAGAGACGATGCTGGCTTACTGGCTGGATCGTCTGGTTAGCGGCGTTCCCGCGCCGACGCCTGCCGTGCGCGGTTCCGCAGGATGATAAGGCCCAACATGCCGCAATTCGCCCGAGTTTCCTTCTTTACCAGGGTTTGCGCCGTCTGCGCGCTGCCCGAGGGGACGCTTGCTCCGGCGCGCGGTGACAAGTGTGTGGTCGAAATGGAATATGGCATGGATGTCGGCACGCACATGGGCGTGGTTGCCCACGACGCGCCGGACGGTGCGGAGCAGGGGCAGGGGAGCCGACGCGTAGCGCGCATTCTGCGCAAGGCGACGGAACAGGACTTGGCGCGCGTGGCGGAAAATATGGACCTTGCCGCGATGGCCTTGCAACGCTTCGTGGAACTGAACGGCGAGGCCGGTGTTTTTATCAAGCCTCTGACGGCCCACTACACGCTGGGGCGGGAACGCCTGCTGATCGTTTTCGGAGCGGCGGATCACGTCGACTGTCGCCGTGTGGTCGGCAAGATGCAGTGGGATCTGAAAACGCGCATCGAAGTACGGCATGTCGGCGTGCGCGACGAAGCGGCCGTGGCCGGCGGCATCGGCCCCTGCGGGCGGCCGCTTTGTTGCGCGACCTGGTTGCGTAACTTCCGGTCCGTCAATGTCCGCATGATCCGGGCGCAGGAGCTTTCGCTCAACCCGATTGCCATCAACGGCTGTTGCGGCCGGTTGAAATGCTGCCTGCGCTACGAGTATGATGTCTATCTGGAAGCGGCCAAGGATCTGCCCGCGGACGGCACCGTGGTGCGCTGGCCGGAGAATGAAGGCGTGGTGGTCGGGCGCGACGTGCTGCAGCGGAAACTTCTGGTGCGAACACGGGACCAGGGACTGCGGCACGTGGCGGCAAAAGACGTGACGGTTGTGACCAAGACAGAACCGCCAGCGGCGGTGAAGGAAGAGGAAAAACATGAAGATCCGACTGGTGAATGGGCCGAACCTGGCGCTGCTCGGGAAACGTGAGCCGAGCGTCTACGGTCAGGAAACGCTGGACGACATTGTCGCCGCCGTGCGCCGCCGTGGCGAGACAGTCGGCGTGACGGTGGAGGCTTTCCAGAGCGACATCGAGGGCGAACTGGTTCATTATATCGGCCAGAGCCGCGGGCAGGCCGACGGACTACTCGTCAACGCCGGCGCCTACACACACACGAGCATTGCCATCCGCGACGCCATCACGGCCAGCGGACTGCCGTGCATCGAGGTGCACCTGTCGAACGTGCATGCGCGGGAGAGTTTCCGGCATCACAGTTTCATCTCCAGCGTTTGCATCGGTCAGATCCTCGGCTTTGGCGGGTATAGCTATCAACTTGCAATCGACGCGCTGGTCTGGCATTTACGGGAGTGAGTGAAGAAGTAAAAGTTTGTTGGCGGCAATACCCGCGTTATTCGTCAGTTGTCATTGAGGAGATGTACGCGACGACAGGAACGCAAACTGGAGGGGCACCGGCCTCGGTGCCCAAGTGGAACGAAAATGACACTTTACTGGACCGGCGGTCGAGGTCGACCGCCCTCCAAAGATGTTTTTCGCAAACCAAGGAACTCCATGCCCAACGTACAATTATGGATCGTCGGCTCGATCGGAATCGATGCCATTGAAACGCCTGCGGAAAAGCGTACGGACGTGCTGGGCGGCTCCGTGACCTATGCCTGCGCCGCCGCCTCGTTTTTCACGCAGGTTGGCGCAGTGGGCGTGGTGGGGAGCGATTTTCCCGGCGCATTTCTGGAGCGCTACCGCCGCTTCGGCATTGACCTGGCCGGCCTGCAGACAAAGGAAGGCGCGACCTTCCGGTGGTCGGGCGTGTATGAGGCGGACTTCATCAACCGCCGCACGCTGGACACCAAACTCGGCGTGTTTGCCGACTTTTCGCCGGAACTGCCGGAAACGTTCCGCGATGCGCCGTTCGTGCTGCTGGGAAACATCAGTCCGGCGCTGCAATCGCACGTGCTGGATCAGGCGCGCAGCCGGCCGTTCGTCGTGGCGGACACCATGGATCTCTGGATTCGCATCGCGCGTCCGGAACTCGAACAGGTGATCCGGAGGGCAAACCTGCTGACGCTCAACGACACGGAGGCGCGACTGCTGACGGGACGACACAACCTGCTCGACTGTGCGCGGGCCATCCTGGACATGGGGCCGCAATACGTCGTGGTCAAGAAAGGCGAACACGGTGCCATGCTCTGTTCCGCGCAGGGCGTGGCGCTGATTCCGGCCTTCCCGGTGGAGCAGGTCGTGGATCCGACCGGCGCGGGCGATTGCTTTGCCGGCGCGTTCATGGGATTCCTGGCGCGCACGCGTGCCACACGAATCGACGAGCCGCTGCTGCGGAGCGCCTTGCTGCACGGAAGCGTCGTGGCTTCGTTTGGCGTGGAGGCGTTCAGCACATTGCGACTCGAAAACCTGACGCAGGCGGAAATCGATGCGCGGACGGCGGCGTTGCGCGCCATGTGTACAGTGTGCTGAAAATGACGGCAGCGTCCCGCCGCTGGAAAAGCGCCAACAAGACGGCGCTGCTACATGTTATACACCCGGTTTGGTAGTCAAAAACCAACCTGCTACCAAGGCTAGCGGCAAATAGTTGTCATAACATATATTATGCGACGTTAAATGGGGAGCACAAAAACTTCCTCTTGTAATGACCTGGCTCAGGAAAGCGGATCTCGCATACGGCTCGTCTGCTGCTGATCGGCTTCCGCGATTACGGTCAGGAATGCCTTGCTGTCAGCCGCGTCGAGCAAACGTTGTCGGATGGATACCCGCGCGAGCAAACGCGCCAGCATTCCAACCACGCGCAAATACTCCGTGACATCCTGCATGGGCGTGCCAATGAGAAAGAGAATCTGAACGGGCTTGCCATCAGCGGCACCGTAGTCGATTCCGTCCATGCTGCGCCCCACGGCAATCACGATTTCACGGCATTGATCGGTGCGCGCATGCGGTATGGCCACGCCATGACCGATAGCCGTGTTTCCCTCCTGTTCCCGCGCCAGAATCTCCCGCAGAAACGCCCCCAGATCGGGAACCGACGGGCAGCCGTTCAACAAGCCGGCAACCTCGTGCAGCGCGTGCGCCTTGCTGCGCGCTGTCAGGTTGAGGCAAACGGATTCCGGATGGATCAGTGCCGCCACCTTCTGTGCTGTCATGGGATTCGGGGTCATGGATGATCGAATGCTCCTCGAACTGAAATGAATTATTCCGGCCAAAGCAGGCGGTAGCCGATGCCGGTTTCGGTGCGGATAAACTGATGACTTGCGCCGGCGGCTTCCAACTTGCGGCGTACATGCGTAATGTAGACTCGCAGATACTGTGATTGTGCCTCGGCTGCCGGTCCCCATACCGAGCGTAGCAGAAACTTGTGCGTCACGACGCGACCGGCATGCTGAACCAGAACTCGCAACAAGGCAAATTCCGTGGCGGTCAGATTGACTTCCTGACCGTTGACCCGGGCCGTGTGCGCCGGCAGATCCATCTCCAGCGGTCCCACCACATGCACGGACTGTCCTTCGCCGGCACCCGGTGCCCGACGCTGCAACACACGCAGCCGTGCCAGCAACTCGGCGGTTCCGAACGGCTTTGTCAGATAATCGTCGGCGCCCTGATCCAACGCGGCGACCTTCTCCCCTTCCCGATCGCGCACCGACAGCACCAGCACCGGCGTTGCACTCCATTCGCGCAGCCGCTTCAGAACATCCAGTCCGTCCTGATCCGGAAGGCCAAGGTCGAGAACCACCACATCCGGCCGGCAGGCAACCGCTTCCTGAAGGCCAAGTTGTCCGTTTTCCGCCTCGCAAACGCGGTATCCCTGCGGTTCCAATGCCGCCCGCAGCATGCGCCGGATCGGCGGTTCGTCGTCAATGATCAGAATGGTGGGGTGTGGTTGTGCATTCATGCGGTGCGTCGGCATTCAGAATTCGGCAGGCCTCACCAGGCCGCGGCCAATGATCCTGTTCAGGTTGTGGTTGTCACTCTCTGTTCACCCATGGTCCGTTAGAATTCTCACGGCATAGTTAACAACGAATGGGAAAACAAGCATTCAACGGAATGTAGAATGCCAATGCACGTCGCGACTCCTTCACTGAGAGCCCAATTAGAAAACGAAGCGCCAATAGGACGAGAAAGATGTTGATTGTCCGGACTATCAGCAAACCAGTCAAGCAAAGGCAGTGAAATTTTGGGGCAATCAACAACCAGTACATGATTGCAAGGATAATGGCAAAAAACCACGCCACCCGCACAGAACGCAATCGCCAGACCATATAGACCGTTGTATACCACAGCGAGGCCGACAGCAAGATTCCCAGACAGAGCGCAACTCGCGCTTCAAAGAAGTGTCTGTCCTCCAGTTTCGGCCCGTTGGGCGTGCCGAGCGTTTGTCCATGAAACCATCGCAGTATTTCCCATGTATGCCCGATGAGTATTATCGGAATCGCCAATCCGACCAACAACGCTCCGACGTTCAAGGCAATGCACTGTATTTTCTTCTTCTTCATTCTGAAGTCACAATCGACTACGAACAATTCTGAATTCTGAATCCTGACTTCTGACTACTTTTCCCCCGGCGCTTCCGTTTCCACCGGAATCCGCAGCGTGAACGTGGCGCCGCCCTCTGGATTGTTTTCGGCCGAAACCTCGCCGTTGTGCGCGCGCACAAACCCCTGCACGATCGAAAGCCCCAACCCGGTTCCGCCCGGCCGCGCCTTGGGGCCGCGGTAAAACTTTTCGAAAACCTTCTTTTCCTCGCCGGGCGGCAGCCCGATCCCTTCATCCGCCACGCGCAACACCAGCGTCTGTCCATCCACCTGCGCCGACAGCCGGATCGGCTTGTCGGTCGGGCTGTAGGCCGCTGCATTGGCCAGTAGGTTGCAGAGCGCCTGCTCCATCAAGCCGGGGTCGAGCCGCACCAGCGGCAGGCCGGGCGCAGACAGGATTCGGATGCGCGCCGGTGGAATTTCATTGCGCAGTTGATCGGCAGCCGACTGCAGCAGTTCGACCGGTTCGCACCACTCCGGATTCAGCGGCAGGCGTCCGGTTTCGATGCGCGTCATGTCGAGCAGGTTTCCGACGATGCGCCCCAGCCTTCGGTTGGCCTGCTTGATCTCGTCGAGGAACGTCTTTCCCAGCGGCACGGCGGCGGCATCCAGTTGTCCGTCCAGACCGTCGGTCGCCGCCTCGATCACGGCCAGCGGCGTCTTGAGCTCGTGCGACACGGAATCCAGCAAGGTGCGGTGCAGGCGCTCCGATTCGGCGGTCACGCGCGCCTGATTGGCGTTCTCGATCAGCCGGAACCGTTCCACCAGCGTCGCGACCTGGGCGACAAACGTTTCGAGCAGTTCGCGTTCGTCCATCGGCAGGTTGGTGCGGCCATCGAGCCGGACGCCGATCACGCCGAGGCGGCTGCCGGGGGTTGCCAGCGGCAGGTACATCGCCGCCGCGTCGGGCAGGGTGTCCGTGAACCGGCCGACCACCTGACGCTTGTCGAACGCCCAGGCGGCCACGCCGAACTCGTGTTCATCCGGCAGGAACGTGCTGGCAGGATGCGGTGCCCGATCGAGCCGTTCACCATCCGTAACGGCCAGCAGCACGGCGGATTGGGTGCGGAATACCGCGTCCACTTCCGCCACGGCGCGCTGCATCCCCTCGGCCAGTGTCGTGCTGTCGGCGGTGCCTTCCAGCAGGCGGTTGAGCGCCTGTGTGCGTTGCTCGCGCATGCGTTCCCCGAGTTCGCGCGAGCGCATCCGGCTGGTGATGCGGCCAACCGCCGCGGCGACCACAAAGTACATGCCCAGCATCAGTTGATCGTGCAGGGACGCGATCCGGAACGTGAAGGCCGGCGGGATGAACAGGAAATCCCACAGCACGGCGCTGAGCGCGGCCGCAAACAGCACCGCGGTTCGACCCACGACGGTCGCCAGCACCGTCACGGTCAGCAGGTAAAGCAGACCTACAGCCCGGTATTCGATCAACCCGTTTAGCCACCACGAGACCAGCGTCACACCCGCCACGCCCGCCGTGCTCAGGGCGAAGTCGCGGCCGGTCGGCCAGCCATGCGGCCAGCCGGCGGCGGGCGGCACGGGCCGCGGCCCGTCATCCGGCGTGTGCAGCACGTGGATGTCGATGTCGCGCCCCTGGCGGATCAATTTCCCGACCCGGGCGCCGCCGCGGAACATCCGCCACCGCCGGCCGCCGCCGGGACGCCCCACCATCAGTTGCGTCACGTGCTGTTCGCGCGCCGTATCCAGAACCGCCTCCGCCACGTCGTCGCCGCGCGTCATCGCCACTTCGGCGCCGAGCTGACGCGCCAGCGAGAGGTTCTTGGCCAGCCGCGTCTGCTCCTCCTCGGAAAGCGGTCGCGGCGTTTCGACGTAGATCGCCACCCACGGCGCATCCATCGCTGCCGCCATGCGACGGGTGGATCGCAGGAGAAAACCCGAAAAGGGACTTGGCCCGATCGCCACGCCCAGCCGCTGTCCCGGACGCCAGTCGCCGCCGATCCGCTTGGTGCGCATCACGTCGCGCAGTTCCTGGTCCACGTGCTCGGCCGTGCAGCGCAGCGCCATCTCGCGCAGCGCCGTCAGGATCTCCGCGCGGAAGAAGTTCTGCGCCGCGGCGTCGGCGCGCTCGCCCAGGTAGACCTTCCCCTCGGCCAGGCGGCGCCGGAGCTGCTCCGGCGTCAGGTCGATCAGCTCGATGGCGTCCGCCTGGTCCAGGATGGAATCCGGCACGGTCTCGCGCACCACGCTGCCGGTGAAGCGCCCCACCAGGTCCATCCGGCTTTCGAGATGCTGCACATTGAGCGTGGTGTAGACATCGATGCCGGCGTCGAGCAGTTCGATCACGTCCTGGTAGCGCTTGGGGTGACGGCTGCCGGGCGCGTTCGTGTGGGCCAGTTCATCCACCAGCGCCAGTTGCGGACGGCGCGCCGCCAGGCCGTCGAGATCCAGCTCCTCCAGCACCACGCCGCGGTATTCGAGCTTCCGGCGCGGCAGCACGGTCAGCCCGGCGAGAAGCGCCTCGGTCTCCACGCGACCGTGGGTCTCCACCAGTCCCACCACCACATCCACGCCTTCGGCGCGACGCTGACGGGCGGCCGAAAGCATGGCGTAGGTTTTCCCCACGCCGGGACACATACCGAAGAACACGCGCAGTTTTCCGCGCGCGGAAAACTGTTTTTCCGGCGGATGCCCGGCCGGTGCGGTGCCTGACTCAAGACTGGAAGATTCACGCATGGGGACATTCGCTCATCGGAAAAAGGAGACCACTTGCAACTTCAAAGAATGGCATTTGGCGAATAGTTGAAGTTTATCAGGTGGGATACGCGGCAACAACTCCAGATGACCGTCCTAAAACTGCGGGAGATTGCCAATGGCGCGCGCGATGGCGTTCGTCCACGGAAAGACGACCAGGTCGCGAATGGAGGTGTCGTTGCAACCCGACGCGTGCAAGCAGGGGGCAGCCCGCGCATGCCGCTCGCCGTGCGGCCAGATCGTCGAGCTGCTGGAGCGCCGGTCATTGCACGACTGCAATCTCGCCGCACCCCGGTTAGGTTGATGCGAAACAGCAGCGGCGCGCAGGTTGTTCGAACGTGGACGATACAATTCATGCCTTTCTCCTTTGTGTTACTGCAACACGTGGCGGTGCTCGGCGCGCCACCGCGAACAACCGGATTAGCCATTGGGCAACCCACGCCACCGCATAAACAAGGCCCAGCAGGGCTACGTCTGTGGGCCCGATGGGCCAATCCCATTGATATGCCAGTCCGAAACCGATGAACGCCACCACGCCGCCGAGGAGAGACGCCAGGATCGTCAACTGCCGCATGCTCTGCGCGAACAAATGCGCCGTCAACGCCGGAATCAGCAAAAATCCGAACGAAATCAACGGACCGACGCTCAACACAGACATGGAAACCGTCATCCCGATCAGCAAATACAACAGCACGTCCCAGAAGGCGACGTTTTTGCCGAGCGTGGCCGCCATCGTCCGATCGAAAGAAACCAGAAGCAATTCCTTGTAGAACAACCCCAATACGGCCAGCACGACCACAAGCGTTGCCGCTGTCAGGACGAGATCGGCCTTATCAATGGTGATGATCTCTCCCTTCAGCAGATCGAGCCAGCCGATTTCTCCGTACTGGTTTTTCGAAAGCAGGAGAATGCTCCAGGCAGCGGCCACGACATAGACGGCGCCGAGGCGGCCTTCCGGCTGGCCACGTCCGCGCCGCTCCAGAAATGCGAGCGCCAAAACAGCCGCCAGCGAAAACACAGTCGAACCGGCAAAAGCCAGGAGATGCTCGGTGTGCGCCGTGTGGGATCCCGGGACCACACCGAGCCAGAACGGAATGAACAAGGCAACTGCAACGCCCGTGGATGAGATTTGCGGCAGGGCCACGCCCATGAACACCAGCCGTCGCAGCACGAGAAACACGCCGACCAACGGACAGGCGAGCCCGATCAACACGCTCGTATACAGCGAGTTGCCGAGCAGGAAGTCGGGCGAGAGCATCTGACGCAGGGTTTCCATTTCAACCGATCTCCATTTCAAGAATCTGCGCCATGCGTTCCGGCGCGAGCAACTCCGCCACCGTGCCGATCCTGATCAGACCCTGATGAAGCCAGATGACCTGCTCCGCGTGTTTGCGCACGAGCGGCAAGTCGTGGGTGACGAGCAAAACCGTCAGGTTCCGATCCGCATGGAGCTGCGAGATGAACTCCAGCAACGATTGCGTGGCGGCGGTGTCCACTCCCGCCGTCGGCTCGTCCAGCACGAGAACGTCCGGTCGCGTCGCCAGCGCGCGGGCAATGAGCACCCGCTGTTTCTGGCCGCCGGAAAGTTCCGCAAAACGCTGGTGCGCGAACCCGTCGGCGCCACAAGCTTGCAGGTATTCCCGCACAAAGGCGTTCTCGCCTGGCGGGACCAATCGTCCCGGGCCGATGCGGCGGTACACGCCCATGCGCGCCACATCGAATCCGCTCAGCAAGTAGAGCGGGTCAAGCTGCATAGTCTGCGGCACGTACCCAAACACGACTGGGTTGCCGGTGGGCGATGAGATTTGGATGCGTCCGGCGATGGGCGGTTGCAGTCCAAGCAGTGTTTTGAGCAGGGTGGATTTGCCGGATCCGTTCGCGCCAAGAATGGCGGTGAAGCTTCCACGCGGAATCGACAGGGAAATGCCGGCCATCAAGGGCTGGTTGTTGTAGCCGATGACCAGTTGATCGAGCGTAATGAGCGGTTCGTTCATGTCTGTTGTGGCGGGCCTGCCGCGTTTGCGCCGGCAGGCCGCATTCCCAAGGGTTTATTTGGACAGCGCCGAGACCAGTGTGTGGATGATGTAATCCATCATGTCGATGTACGTGTCGGTATGCGCCACGCCGCCGGGCATGATCGGCAGTTTCGCCAGCGCCGCGCCGGTTTGTTCGGCAATGAGCGCGGGGACTTTTTCCGGGAACTGCGGTTCGCGCACAACGATGGGAACATGATCCGCCTTCATCTCGACGACCAAATTCTCGATGTGCCGCGGGGTCGGATCGATGCCCGGCTTCAGTTCGATCGTACCGATGTAATTCATGTCAAAGCGCGCCGCAAAGTACGGCCAATGTTCGTGATAGGAGACGAACTTGACGCCCTTGAGCACAGCGGCTTCCTTCTGCCACCCGGCGATTTCGCGTTGAG
>Ga0209697_10005508_pt1 | contig 15765 bp, 12 predicted proteins | sample AliMusrvi5mmetaG_FD_184115 | JGI IMG/M metagenome (GOLD analysis project Ga0209697, IMG submission 184115) | Freshwater lake bacterial and archeal communities from Alinen Mustajarvi, Finland, to study Microbial Dark Matter (Phase II) - Alinen... | ecosystem: Environmental > Aquatic > Freshwater...
GCTCAACGTCCATGCCCCCTTTATAATAAATCTTGCAAAATCACGCAAAGTCAGTTTCAGAGTATGGACGGCTACGGGGGATCTCGGCCAGGGTGTCGGGCTCGTTGATGCCCCAGCTTCCGTCCGAGGCGATGTATGGCGGGCGGCAGACGAAGATCCGCGGCGCAGCCGGCAACTCGGCAAACTGCTTGACCAGATCCTTGTAGTCGGCCTCGAAATCCTTCTTGAACTTGTTCCAGTTCTGCGGCTTCGTATCGTTGGTCCCCAGCATGATCACCACAACGTTCGGATTGAACGCCTTGGCGGCCATGAACTTGCCCGTTTTCTGATAAGGGCTGTCGCCGCTATTCATGAGCGTCGTGCCGCTTTGGCCGAAGTTCCGCACCTCCCATTTCGGTTCCAGCGCCTTGCCGATCTGGTTCGGCCAGGCATTGCCGCGCCCGGCGCCGAAACCCTCGGTGATGCTGTCGCCCACACAGGCCACGCGGATCGTGCCACGATAATCGGCCGTGTCGATCGGGGCGTTCGCGTCGCCGGTTTCTTGCGGGTCCGTCGTGACGAGCATGCCGCGATCGTCGATCAGACCAAGGTAGAACGCTTTCGTGCGCGCCGGCAACGTGGCGGTCGCCTTGTTTCCCGCAGCCTCGACGATCGCAGGAACGGCATTCCACTTCCGGCTCTGCCATTTCCCTTCGTCTTTGGTGAAATTCAGCTCCGCACGCTTGATGGCGACAGGCGAATCAAACGTCGCCCAAACCTTGGACTCTTCCCGTCCCTGGGCGGTGATCTTTGCCAGCGGCTTTCCATCCTTCAGAATGGAGTTGGCGAAAACGCCGATCTCGGCGGCTTCCTCCCCGGCGAAGTGGGTATGCGGCATTTGAAGGCGTATGGCCAGTGTTCGCGGCCCTTTGACCAGTTGGTAGCTCTTGCGGAGCGACCCGAGCGGATAGGCCGGGTCGTTGATGCCAGTCGCCCAAAGCGTCGGAATGGCTACGTCCTGAAGATAGACGCTGGGATCCCACATCGCGAGCCACCTGGCAGACTTTTCCGGCCCCATTTTCTTGAAAGAGTCCAGCCAGGCCGAGTCTTCTCCCAGGAACCCGCAGCCGAAGACGGGCACCGCTAACTTGAACCGGTGGTCGACCCCGGCGACAATGCACGTCAAATACCCTCCCCAGGAAATACCGGTGACCCCAATCCGGTCCGGATCGACTTGCGGCATGGAGCGCAGCAGCGAGTGGGCAAGAATCGTGTCGGCGACTGCGTGATAAGTCCATTGGTCCTTGGCAGGCTGATCGATTTGGTCGAATCCGCCCCAACCGGCCGGGCCGCCCTGCGCGTCGCGTTTATAGTTGCCATAGTCACCGATTGGAAGCTGTCCGCAGGTATCCATCGCGATTGCCGCGTAGCCCCGCTTTGTCCAGATCCTGACCCAACGGTCGAAAGCGGTGCCGCCTCCGCCGTGAATCAGCAACATGCCCGGAACCTTGGCCTGGGGTTGTTGTGGGTTTGGCTTCGGCATTCCGACCCAGGCGAAGACTCGCGTCGGTTTGCCCTGCCAAGACAGGCTATCAAAGTAGATTGCCTTGACATCGTCGCCCTTGAAATCGGGGGCGTCCTTAAACGCTGGGGCCGCCAGCCAGGCCTTGTCCATCTGCATCGCCACGGCTGGCTCCTCAGCCAACGCCGGCGCGGCGACAAACATTAGAACGAAAAGAACGAGGGATACGTTTGTTTTCATTGCGGCACCATGAGTTAGAAGGGAACATTACCGTGTGGTACGGGCACGCGCCCGGAGGAATCTATAGGTTCTTGCTGGTGATCAGCCCGATGCAGCGGCCCTTGTTGCCGCAGGAGCAGTAGTGTTGGAAGACGCAAGGACAGTCGGTGTTCTGAAACTTGTCGAGGCCGGGTACGTGGGGCTTCTCGGGCACGACGGGCTCGGGCCAGTAGTGCCATCCGCGGTACGGCGCGCTCCATTGCTTGAGCGTCACATCGTCGATCTTCGCTGCGTCGTCAGCCTTCTTTTCGTTAGCCGCGAGCGATTGTGCAAAGAGCCAGGGAACGACGAAACGTTGCAGGCCGCATGCCTTGTCCCAGACATTGTGCCCCATCTTGTATTCGGAGTAGACGTGCTTCGCCTTGGGCGTTTCCGTGGGATCGGCGTCGTTCAGCCGAAGTACTTTGATGTCTGCCTTTTCCAACTCGGCCATTGTCCCGCGGTCGCTTTTGACCGGCACGGTGGGGTCGTCCGAGCCGTGAAAGGCCCAAATCCCCATGCTGCCCAGCAGCTTGGCCTTGCTCGGATCGCCGCAGCCACACACCGGCACGGCGGCGGCGAACATCTTGGGGTTGCGGCAAACAAGATCCCACGTTGCCTGCCCGCCCATCGAGATACCGATCACGTAGAGCCGGTCCTGGTCAATGCTGTATTCCTTCAACAGGCCGGCAAGGACCGTGGTCATCTTGGTCATCGAGTCGCTCAGTCGAACCTTGTCGACGGAATAGGCCCCTTTATCCCACGGCGAGCCGACCCAGGTCTGCCCGCCCGGGCATTGCGGCACGTAGATGAAGTGCGGAGTGGCGTCCTGGATCTTCGGTTTGGCCAGGTGCTGAGCATAGAACTCGCCCTTGTAGACGCTGTTGTTGTTGCCCTGCCAGCCGTTGCCGTGGATCACGATGACCAGGGGGTATTTCTTGCTTGCCTCGTAGCCCTTGGGAACGAAGAGCGCATGGGCCAGCGGCTGCTTTCGCTCGACCCAGGCTGCCCTGAGCGTGACCGGAACAAGAACGAAGCCAACCACCGCAATCGCGGCAACAATCGCACGGATTGAACGAACGGCAGGCATCGCAGACTCCCCTTGATGATGGTAAACAACATTTCCCATTTGACATCTGCCTGGGCATGCTCCCGGCAACAGACGCCCCCCTATCTTAACTGCGAAGTACACGATAGACAACATACCGCGCACGTTTTCCTGCTCCAGATTCCGTTGTCAATAGCTGTCCTGGTGTCCGACGCCCAAGTGTCGGGGCGTCAAGGGCCTTCACGACATAATTCTCTATTTCCAATGCCGGCAAGCACACATTCCCACAGGGCGAGCGGCCGCCGGCATTCGATCGGCAACGGTAGTAACGATAGGCGACAATGCTGTGGCCCGACCAACTTGGGCTCATCGGTCGGCCGCACTGCCCGCACTTGAGCAATTCCGCCAACAGCCAGGGATCCTTGGGATTCCGTAGAATGCACGATATGGCGGGAGAGGCGGTCAAGGCGGTATACCACCACGCGATCGATGGTTCCGGCCCGAGTGTCCGCCAAGAGTCGCTGTAACCCGGGCCGGTCGAGTGTCTCGGCCGACTCGCCGTCATCGTCGTATCGCTCGCCATTCCAGACCCAGCCGTTGCCACGGTGGGCCGTAACGCATCCTAACCCACTCCGTTGATTCGTGCCTCAAGGACAGCCAGGATATTCACGATCAGATCGAATCCAACGGGCGTCGTCAAATACATATCTCGCATGGCGTCGTAGTCGAGACGAAGGGCAGACAAACGCGCCGGTGGTGGGACCAACCTAAATGTTCCGGGCCGCGCCAAGTCATATCGAGCCCACCCGCTCCCGAAGAAGCGGCTTTTCCATTGGACGACTCGGTCGCGCAAATCGACACTTTCGATCGCCTGACTAGCAATGGGATGCAAGGCCAACGCCGCTGTATCCGCATAGTGCCGCGAGAACCGATCCGGTGTCGGTCTGTCCGGCGGGCGATGATACTCGGCGTGAAGTATCGTAGCCTTTTCCCAGAATGAGCGTTCCAGTTCCGGCTGGATTTCCTGGTGGACAGCCATCGCACATTTGGCTTCGGCCTCTTTCATCCACTGGTTTGCCCGATTGCGACTTACGTGCGGCAGCCGTTCGATGTCGGGAAGCTCCAGGAACTCAGGCGATACCGAGAGGTCGATGTCCTCCGAGAAACGCGCAATCACACCGAATACTTTCGAGAGCGACGTACCGCCTTTGAATACCAAAACGTCGCCATTCCGAGAATTGAACAGCAGCGCGAGCAGCCAGCAAACCCAGAAATCCTTCTCTACGATTACCGGCGATAGGTTGCGCCGTTGTGCCGCCTGTTCGAAGTAGAGGCGACGCTCGTCCGGCGAAAGGAGCAAGAATTGCAAATGCATGATTCAGTCCTCCGCGATGGATCGGAAGATTGGGTGCATCCAGGCCGGCGCGAACTTGATGTCCTTGAGCAATTCCTGCCTTTGGTCCGCAGGCAGCTTTCGTTTCAGTATGGCAATTCGGTCGGCCGTCACATGGGCCTGGCCCAGGTTGCGCAGGGCCTGAATGACCATGCCGGAGAGTCGCCCTGCAGTTGCCATGTTGCGGAGCGTGGTCTGGCGAAGTTGAATGGTCATCGCGCCGATGTTGACCGTCCGACTCTGAGCGTCCGTAAGGTAAACCACTTTGGCAGGCACCTGTTCGGAGAGGCCCAGGAGATTAGCCGCATAGGCACCGGTGGGTTGCAGACGGGCCTGTTCGCGCCCAGCGACTGCCTTTGCGACCGCGTCCGGAGGGGGCGCCAGGATACCGAGGACGGAATGCGTCCTGGGGTAGTCGTAAATGCCGCGCGCCAAGCGGCGGATCGTGCCCTTACAGACCAGTCGGTGAAGGGCCAGATCGACAGCTTGACGACTTCCCAGGTCAACGAAATCGTTAGGGACCATTACGCTGCCACGCCCGCGACGAATGATCCTGGCAAGAATCTTCGCTTCAATGCTTTGTGATGTTGTCGTGGACGTTTTCATGTAAGAAATCATACCCCATGTTTCTTACAAGTTCAAGGCCGAGTTCCGATTGATTTGAAAGCGGTGAGCGAGACTTCGCAGCGTGCCAAACGGGTTTTCACCGGGAGCAACGCAAATCGATAGCCGCCCGTTTAAGCAGCCAAGCCATCCTCACAGCTACTTTATCAGAGCGGTAAGCATTTTGTCCGAAATAACTTCCCGATTTGTAGGGTGGGACAAGCGAGCGGCACCATGCGCAGCATGGTCGCGAGCGCCGGCCCACCAACACGGGTTTATGGTGGGCCGGCGCTCGCCGAGGCTCGCTGGTCACACCCTACGATTTTCTGGAAAGCGGGGAAGTAATTTCGAGCCAAATCCTAAGCCGACAACCAGGCAGCGATATTTTGTGCTACCGGCCGGGAAACAAGGCAACCAGAACGCGATCTGCCTCGTAAGACCTGGATCGGATGCACCGTTCAGGTTATCTCCCGAACCGGTCGCCCTGCCTAGAATTCTCTTGGGCAAGCTCTTCTATAGGAGGCACAAGTCATGATCGCGACAATCGAGACAGGTTCTCCGAAGGTGGTCGGCTTTAAGTTATGCGGCAAACTGCACGACGAGGACTACAAACAGTTCGTGCCGAGGCTGGAAACCATCTTGACCGCTGAAGGGAAAGTGCGGCTCTTCTTGCAATTTGATGATTTCCACGGGTGGGACATGCATGCTGCCTGGGACGATCTCAAGTTCAGTCTGAAGCACTATTCCGACTTTGAGCGGATCGCTATGGTAGGCGACTGCCGATGGGAAAAGTGGATGACCAGCTTCTGCAAGCCCTTTACCAAGGCCAAAATGAAGTATTTCGACACGGAGGAAATCGATGCTGCCTGGAAGTGGCTAGAGGAGAACGACGAGGACAATAGAGCTACGGAAGAAAAGGATCGGCCACGGGATGTCGACAACGATCCAGAAATGTGGGGCACTTTCCGTTGGTATGGGGCTTGAAGGCCCGCTTTTCCCGCTATGAGGCCCCGGACGTGCATCACGCGTTCGCTCTCGAAGAGATCAGCAGCCGCGCGATGATGCCGAACGCGTTGCACGCCAAATGATGGAGGACTACGAAGCCGATCATTTCCGCCGCGTGATCGAGGTCGGCGGGCGGATAGGCTGAAGGGCGCCGGCTACGTTTTGATCTTGATAACAAATTGTTATTGGCCTTGGCGCCTTACGCTATACCTGGAGGTTGGCCGGAGGAGTAGGTTGTGCAGGATCGTCGCGATACCAGAGTTAATCCATGAGAAATCTCACCCGACCGGTTTCGATCTCGTAAATCGCACCTATCATTTTCATTCGCCCCTCTGCTAGCCCCGGCCCGATGCCGCAATATCAGACCGGACGTTTACAGTTCTGGGGTATCTATGTCCTCTGGAGCCACATCAGGATCTATGCCTCCGGGAGTCTTGGCGATTTCCTGCTGAACCATCTCTTGATGTTCAATTTCCTGATTGCGAAGTTCTGTGAAAAGATCCTGAACTTGGGGCTCCGTAATGACGGCCAACGCCGACACATAAAAAGCTTCCGCTTTTCTTTCAGAATCCAGGGCCACTTCAAGTGCGTGACGGGTGGACATAAAAGGTCTCGGGGATTCATGGTCGGGAGCTTCCACACCTTCCACCATCTCTTTGTTCACACGCTTGGGGGTGTTTGCAAAAAGCTGCGAGCGTCTTTCTTGCAGTTTCTTACTATGTTTAGCTTCGTAACCAGACATCGTCTGAAAAAAAGCAGCGGCATCGCCCTCATAGCGAGAACCAATCATTTCCGCAAATGTGACGTATCTTTCTTCAGCTTCCTGTTCGATCAAGATAGCCAGATCTAAAGCGTCCATCACGCTCAGTCGTGTAAAATCAATTTTTGTGTTGTCCATTGTATGCTCCTCGCTCCTTGCTTCCGATAACCGGGATTTCCCATGTAGATTCCGCTTGGATATTGTATTTCGGTTGCCTGCGGTTGGCAATGTACCCGGTGACCATCGTTGAAGTTAGAACCCAAGCTCCATAAACACGGCGTCGGGAAGCGGATTGTACCGATATGGCGGAATCTCGGTGAATCCCAGGGACCGGTACATCGCCACTGCTTTCATCGGCACGGCTCGGAAGGTGTCGCGGATGCCTTCGGCCCCATCTTCCTGAAGACGACTCGAATCTGGCCAGTCAAGATCGGCGTGAGCCATTTTGAAACGAATGTCAGCAGGATCGCGTTGCTTTCATCCTCGGGCGATCGCTTCAATTCAAACGGTCCCTGATTTGGCATTCGTCAATCGCCCCAGCCGACGCGTTCCGAAAGCAAACAGCCCAGCGGGTATTGGGCAGCGATCGGGGGCGTCGGCTGGATGGGCAACAGCTCGCCGCTTTCGGCCACGCGATCCATCTCAAACAGTCGCAAATTATCGCATTCTGTAGTGGTATTCGAGGCGAAAAGTGGTAGAAGTGGTAGTGACGGTCAGACCGGTCCGCTAACGCTGCGATAGACTAGTGATCGAAAAGGCCGAGGACTTGTTCTGGGTGAAGTGAAACCCGCGGGCGGAACGTATCGCTTACCATGTAGTGGAGCAAGCTGGCAAGCATCTGCCGGGCAACTGGCCGCTTGTCCATGTCGGCCTTCAAGTCGATTCCGCAAACTAGGAGCTTGCCGCCGTCGACTTCAGCCTCGAACACCAAGCCCAAACGCCGATTGGTGAACCAATCGTCGATCACCTGCACCGTCGGCCTCAGCTCCAGCGGCAGGCCGTCGAGGATCATGATCTGCGACTTGCTCACCAGGTCCCACCACTGCCAGTTGCTGTGGAACTCGGTCGGGAACTGGTCAAGGGCCGGCTGCTTGGGGTCGCAAAGAATGCCCAACGTGTGCGGTGGTTGGTAACGCGTCCAGGCGGTGTTCCAAAAGATGCTCGAAAAGCCCGGCGGCACGCGGCCCCGGCGATCACCCTTGACCGTGCCCGCGGTCGGCAGCAGCAGTACCCGTCCGCCGTGCCGCAAAGCGTCGAGTGCCTTCGAATCGAGCCGATCCGCAATTACGATTCCAGCCGGCGTTGCGGTGTCGACTTGCGGTGGATAGATCCAGAAATCCCAGTCGTTGGCGTACGCGGTACCTTCGATGCGAACCTCCAGGTTGAGCTTCTGCGGTGCGGCGACAGCGGCCAGTGGCAGGTCGATCCGGCCGAGACGCGTGCCGTTACCCAGCGGGATGTGTTGACTCGGCAGCCGGCCGGCGGCCACCGGCTTGCCGTCCTGGCCGCGAACCTCCCAGGTCGGCGAAGCCTTGTCGAACGGCGCAGGCCCGAAATGAGCGATTTCGATTTCGGCCTGGAACTTCTCGTCGGTTGTCCAGACCCGCTTTGCCATCCGCGCCAGCGGAACTGTCTCGCAGGCAAAACGATGGAATTCCGCAGGCGTCACGTAGCCTTTGCTGTCCCAGAACGGGTCGACGACGCCCACTAGCGCGCTGCCTTGCCCGGGGAAATCGTGCAGGTCGAGCAATGAGAACCCGCCGAGCCCTTTCGTACGCAGCTCGGCCTCGATCTCTTCCTTGTAGAGCAGCGTCTGCAGCTTGCCCGAGGCCATGAGGAAATCGCGGGCCTGGTCGAGCATGTGGCGTTCTTTGAGGCTGTCGCGGAAGATCTCGAAGTTGTACGCCCGCACGACGCCGGTATACTTCTTGATCTCGTCGAAATTCGGATAGACGCACCATTGGCCGATCTCGTGGCCGACTACCGGCTGGTTCGGGAAGTTGGCGACCGTCGCGCGGTAGTCGGTCGTAGTCTCAGGCGGCGCGGCGTTGACGCGGCTGGTGAGTCCGGCGCCCCACTCCTGGATCCGCGGCTCGGTCATCACGTGGTACTGGTTCTCCGGAATTGCCGGCCAGCCCGAGCCGGACGTATAGAGCCGCCGCGGATCGGTCCTCTTGCAATGTTCAACCCACTTGGCGAGGAACTGGGCCGCACGGCCGCTCGGCTCGTTGCCGTGCGCTAAGAGGCAAAACGACGGGTGGTTTCCGTACTCGCACAAGATCCGCTCGGTCTCGGCGTAAATGAAATCGTCGACCGGCCTGACAACGCCAACCGAACACCAGACACCGCACTCAACCTGGAACAGGAACCCAAGCTCGTCAGCCGCCTGAAACGCTGCTTCCGGAGGGCAGAAGGAATGGAACCGGAACTGGTTCAGGCCGTGGGCCTTGGCCACCCGGATGATCCGCTTCCAACTCTCCACGTCGGTCGGTGGATAGCCGGTCAGCGGGAACACGCAGCATTCGAGCGTTCCCCGCACCATCAGCGGCTTGCTGTTGAGCAGGAACCGTGTACCTTCGGTCTTGATCTCCCGCATGCCGAAAGTCACGTCACGATGGTCGGTCATATTCTTTCCCTCGCCCTTGGCGGAAAGACGCACCGACAGAGAGTGGACCCGCGGGGAGAACTCATCCCACAGTTCTGCGTCACCGGAGGCGCATTCACCGTGCATCATCGAACCATTTGGCACTGCGGAGAACGAACTGTGGACGGTGCTGCTGCCTAGCGAAAGGGTGAGATTGCAGGGGACGGCTTTTGCCGTGTCGTTGCCGATCGCGGCGCGAACCATCATCTTCTTCTTGGCCAGGTCGGGATAGACTTGCACGTCCTTGATCCAGACTGCATCGGTCGGATAGAGTTCGATCCGGCCGACGATCCCGTTCCAGTTGGTTTGCGTCTGGTCCGTAATGCTGTGCGCGTCCATGCCAATCGCGATCTTCACCCGGTTGTCGACGCGGATCGTCAGCCGGTGCGAGCCTGGCGCGACTTGGCCGAGATCGTAAAGGTGCGGCGTGCTCAGGCTGTTCTGCGTGCCAATCTGGCGGTCATCAATCCAGACGGTCGTTTCCCAGTGCGGCCGCTCGAGCCGCAACCAGATCTTCATTTCGCGCCAATCGGTGGGAATTGCGATTGTCTTCTGGTACCAAGCTGGACCGACGTAGTACTTCACCGGCGTGAGCCAGAACGGCAGCTTCACATTGCCCGGCTGGCGGTACGACGCGTACTTCTCGTCGCGAAAAAGTGACTTGTCGACGATCTGCCCGGTCCAGGGCGTCTTGATCGTGATCTCGTCGCCGTAGCCGTTTTCCGTCAACGAGCCGGGCAGCATAATCTTGTCGGTCAGCGCCTCGTCGAACCATTTTCCCTTCTCGCCGACGTCCTTCGGATCGAGCTTGACGGTCCACTGGCCGGCAAGCGAAACTACATGCCGCGTATCGGCGGCCAGAATACCAGCCGGGTTTCCAAAGAGCAAGAGTGGCAAGGCAGAAAGCAACACAATTCTTGGTCGCGTCATACGAATCCTTAGCGGGAGGTTTAGGAATAACATTCTATTCCAGGAAACTTCGTTGAGCCTAGCCCGGATAATTCAGTCGACATTTCCCATCGGACACTTGCCCAGACACGCTCCAGGCAACGAACTCCCCTCTAGCGTAACTGCGACACACACGAGTCGCAACACAACGGGCCGATTTTTCCGCCGACCACTCGGATAAGGGTGGGCGCACAACGGTACATACCGTTTTGGCTTTTTCGGTTGTCAGTGGCGATGATCGACGCCGCCCTTGACGACCTGATACAATGACCATCGGCCGCGAAGTGCGGGACTCAGCCGGTTCCGAAGGCATTTGCTTACCTTCGCGGCCTCTTTTCATGCGTGGTCCACATCCCGGCCGCAGAGGCATGCTTCAGTCTTTCAAATCCTCCGCAAACGCCTTCGAGTTCAATTTCGCCCCGGTAGCGTGCCGCGTGAGCTGGTTCCAGTCTAGCGTGCAGCCGGACTCGAATACCCGCTCCCGCATGAACTGCCCCACGCCCGGATTACCCACGTAAACCACCGTTGTCGGATCCGCCCGATGGAACACGTCGCGGGCGATAGCGTGATGCACCTGCGAGGCGAACAACTGCCCCAGCATGTAGCTCTGGTAATAGACCGGGTTGACGGCGATGTGGATCTTGCTGGCGTAGTCGGGCTGGTCGCGGCCCTCAGGCCGCTTCAGTTCCTGGTACTTCTCCACGAGGTTCCACCAAACGCGGTTGAGATCCTGGTCCGGATTGTCGTACAAGGCCATCTCGAAACGGAAAACCACCTGACACCAGCGGGAAAAGATCAATAGCTCGTTGCGCTGTAGCTTACGTGATGCCCGGGCGAACTTCTCGGCATCCGGTACCTTCGCCCCCATCGCCTCTAGCCAAAGGGGATTGCCCGCTAGCCGCTCGAACATCATCGCTACGCCTTCGGTGGTCAGAGCGTGCGACTCCACGCGCAGAACATAGGGCACGCTCCGCGGGATGCTCTTGGAATAGGCGGCGTGGCCGCACTCGTGGAGCATCGTCGACAACCACTCCTTGCCCGGCACCACGTTGGCCAACACGCGGATGTTGCCTTCGCGGTCGATGTCCTGGCTGAAGGCATGGGGACATTTGCCGGACTTCTCTAACAGGTCGCTGCGGGCCAGCACGTCATCGATCGGTAGGCCGATGCCCGAGTAAAACTTGCGGACCACGTCGATAGTTAGGATTGGCCGAAAGACCGACTCAAAGTTGCCGTAGATGGCCGGAGGCTCCTGGAAGAACGGATCGTGATAGTGCCACGGCCGCAGTTTCTCGACGCCGATGCCGCACTGCCTGCCAAGGGCCGCATCGATCTCGGCCTTGGCGTCGTGGAAGGGCCCGCGGGTCAGGGCGTCGAGTTCGTCGAAAATTTTGAGCACCTGGACTTGGCTCAGCTCGGCGAGGTCAAGCTGCATGACCTGAAAGTTCTTGAAACCAAGTTGCCGGGCAGCCTGGTTTCGCAGATGGGCAAGTTTCTTAAGATCCGGCGCGAGGATCGGGCCGACGGCCTTGCTCGCTTCCCAGACCGCCCGCCGGCGAGTGGAATCGCTGGAAGTCCGCAAAACCTCGCGGACCTCATTCTCGGTCAACTCCTTGCCGCCGACGTGGGCGCGGAACACTCCATAGGCTTTTTCTACGGCGTTCGATCGAGCAGTGATCTCCGTGATCAGTGCCGGATCAATCTGCTGACCAAAATATTGAAGATAAAGCACCGCGATCTGCCGGGCCACCAGTGGATCGTGGATCGGCTGCTCTCTGATGGCCTTCAACTTGGCGAACGTCTGTTGGTCGGCCAGCAGCAAGTTAAGTCGTGTCTCGATTTCCTCCTTCTTATGGAAGGCGGCATCACTGCCAGTGGTGTTGGCCTCCCACCAGCAGCCGTTCGATTCAATCTCCAAGGGACGAACCGTCGCCTCATGCCGGGCGATGAATTGCCGGGCGCGCAAATCGTTGTCCGTCGGCTGGGAAAAGGCGGGGGAAACCAGCATGGTAACGGCAGCCAAAGTGGCCAGCGAATGGGGCAAGAAGCAGGGCATGGTCGTCATGGGGCAATTCAAATTGTTGGCAGGTAGACTACGACTCCAGTTTATACACCACATAGCGTCGAGCACAATAGCCTCGACATGGCCTCGACGAACGGATCATATCGATCGACGATTTCCGCAAGGACAATATCGTCTGCCGTGAGACGCTTGGCGGGCTGCTGAAGCACTTTGAGCAACGGGCGGCGTAATCGGAGCTTCATATCGGGTCAAATGTCCCATTGAAGCCCCGCCCCGCGCTGCGACAATACCCTTCGGCCGCGAAGTGTGGGACCAGCCTGTCCCGAAAGCCCTTGGGATCCCCAGAAGTCCCAGGGCGTTGCTTACCTTCACGGCCTTTTCTTTTGGCCCCTCCGCCCGGCCCTAGTCTCGACCGGAACCCTCGCGCCTCGTCGCACAATCGCCGGGCTTTGGCAGAAAACGCCACATCGAGGATAGTGGGGCTCGTTCCTCATCCCACCTGCGTTTCAATCCTTATTTTTTGACATGCTGTCTCGCGCGTATTATCATGGATCCCGGGTGCGGCGGCGTTCGGCGCACAAGCTTTTCCAGAACAGGTATGTACAAAGAGGAGATGGTCATGAAGGTCCAAGTGCTCATGGTCTCGTTGTTGTTGCTGGGTCTGACGATGCCCGTTCGGGCTCAGTCCCAGTCCGATCAAGTGCGGGAAATCCGCGAACAGATGCGGGTGCTGCAAGAGAAACTCAAGGCATTGGACGTCCCCGAGAACTCCACCGCAACAGGCCAGCGAACCACGCAGTTGGGCGGGCGGGTGCGTGTCCGCGAAGAACCGCCACCCGAGGAGATCGTGGTCGTGCGGGCTTACGATTTGAGCGACCTGTTGGCCCTGGTCTCGCCCTATCCGGCCATGGTGGCAAGCGATCTGGCACCTTGCGATACGCCGTTGTTTCCTCGCGGTGAGCCGGTCTCCAGCGGCGTCGGCGGCGCGTCTGGCATGGGCGGAATGGGTGGCATGGGTGGCATGGGGATGGGCGGCGGAGCCACGAGCGTCCGCACCCAGGGCAACGCCGTCGGCAGTCCCTCGCCCCAGCCGGCACCGCAGCAAATCTTGAAGCAGGTCATGCCGCAGGTCATGCCACAGGCACCCGGCGGAGTCAACGGTGGACGAATCGACTTGGAACAACTGATCGATGCGATCAAGTCCACCATTGAGCCGAAGGAATGGCAAGATAATGGCGGCGAGGCAGGCATCGCCTCATTAGGCAACACCCTGATCATTTCAGCAAAGCCGCACACGCACGAACAGATATCCAAACTCTTTGACGTGTTTCGCCAACGCTGGGGCACCTTGCGGACGGTCTCGATCCACGCCGATTGGCTCTGGCTCACCGAGCAGCGGCTCGGTACGCTTCTGGGCGCCGAGCAGCCCAAGGCCGGCGAGCGGCCCGTCTTCGGCCTTGTGAACGATGCCGCTTGGGAATCCCTTATCAAAGAACTCGGCCAGGGCGGCGACACGCGTCCGCGCGGCTATCATGCCGTGGTCACGTGCTACAATGGGCAAACGGTCCACTCGGTTTCTGGTGGTCAGCGGCGCTTCGTCGCCGGACTTATCCCGGTCGTCGATGGCAACAATATCGGATTTCAGCCGCAAGTCGCCACCCTGCAGGAAGGGGCCGCGATTCAGGTCACGCCCATGGTAACTACCGGCGGCAAGGTCGTGGTGCTTGACGTACACAGCCGCGTTGTACTGCTCGACGAAAAGCCCGCCCCGGCTGGACTCGAAGTGAATCTGGGCAAGACCAAGTCGCCGGCCCACGAAGTGGTGTCCGCTCTCGATCGGCCGCACCTGCTCAATCAGCACCTGGAGACTACGCTCCGGGTTCCAGTGGATCGACGGATTCTAGTGGGCGGAATGACCTTCGAGGCGCAGCCCAAGCCGGGCGAACCGGGGCTCTATTTATTTATCCGGCCCGGAGTTCAGGAACTTCGCGACGACCAAACCGTCCGCCCCGATGCGATGCCGTTGAAGAAGTAGCTGACAGTACCCTACTTTGAGGTGCAGCCTGTACGGCATCGCATTACCGCGTCTGGGCCGTTTGCTGGAAAAACATCTTCGCGAGAATAAGAGCGTCGTCGAATCGGCGCAGACCGGTTTGTATTCCCGTTTCTTGCTCCATATACCTACATCACCACCGCCACTGGCGCACTCACCACCCCGCCCGGCCCTGGTCTCGGCTGTGCCGTCGGTCATCTTCCGCGTGGGGTTCTGCGGGGTCCGCTGGGCTAAACAGGCGGGGAGAGCCAGCGAGAATCAGCGGCTACCAGGTGTACTGAATCGCCCTATATCCGGGCGTATTCTGGTCGACCGCCTGCCTGGTCCGCTTGACCGCTCGCCACACCGCCGTGGCAAATGGTAAAATGAAACATCGGGACGGCTGGCTGATCACCGGCCGACCAGTTTAATGAGGGCGAAATCAGAAGAAACCTATCCAAGATGACCGCAACCAAGCCGCTTTCTGACCGACAGCCTTTGTGTGACAAGAACATCCTTCGCCTGCTCACGGATCAGCGCGGCTGCACCGCGGCCGAGATGTCGCCCACTTTCGTGTTTCCCAAACGAATATTCAAAGTCGGCTGTGCCGCCTAACCGCAGCGCAGGCGGTTACCCGAAAACTCTATGACGAGCGACAACGAGGCCGGGGCCGGCCGAAGTGCTTGTACTTCATTACGAGCAAGGGTGAGGCAGCGTTGGCGGAGGCAGCAGATGAATCAATTGCTTTACAAGAACCGAGGCCGTGGCTTATCTGGGGTTAGCTATAACGGTGGAACTGGCGTGATGCGACATACCGCGCCGAGTCTGCTGTAGTAGTCTTTGCACCAATTCCTTCGCGTTCGTAAGTTCCGCCGTCCTCAACTGCGCCACGGCGAATGCCCGTGCCGCAGCCGGTCGTGGATGAATCGATCCCGCCGCTTGGCAGCCGCAACCGCCTGCCCGGTCCGCTTGGTCGCGCCGGTTGCAACGCGGCAGTGGCCGGCCCGAAGCTTAATTTCCAGCCGTTGCAGACCCCCGAAGGGTATCGCCCGGCTTTCGTTGAACAGAGACTGTTGAACAGAGACTTTTTCCTCGCAGGGAATTGCGCGACCGTTACGCACCCCGGTACGAGTGTGCCGTCCAAGATGGCTTGGAGGCAGTTCAACCCTGATTTTGTCCCGTGGAGGTTCGGCGGGCGTGTCAAATTATCTGCCAGTCAAGAAAAACCGCCAGTTTCTGGGTTTTTTGAGACCAGCCGTGCCCCACTATGGTGTTTGGATGCGGAGGGGATGACCGCCGCAAGTTAGCGGGCTGACGTCGTTCTGAGAAATGGGTCGTCTTACGGCGTCTCTCGCAAAAGGTATGACTTCACAAGGCGATTCCGTTGCTCAGTGTTCTTATACAGTTTCCGGCTTCAACTCTTGCTTCAACGTGTCTGACAATTAGGGCTGGCGCGAATGCTGGGGGGGCTGTATAACTTGGGTTAGCGTCTTGTTTTTTTTTGCGTGATGTCACCCAGGAGGAAATTGCGATGGCCCTGCCCAAATTGG
>Ga0209697_10005509_pt1 | contig 15763 bp, 12 predicted proteins | sample AliMusrvi5mmetaG_FD_184115 | JGI IMG/M metagenome (GOLD analysis project Ga0209697, IMG submission 184115) | Freshwater lake bacterial and archeal communities from Alinen Mustajarvi, Finland, to study Microbial Dark Matter (Phase II) - Alinen... | ecosystem: Environmental > Aquatic > Freshwater...
CTGTCGTCAGAGTTCCATGCGAGGGCTCGCTCCCTTTGGCAACGGTGAAAGTGTAGCCGCCACCAAACGTGTAAACCGGAGAAATGGTCAGCGGGGTATTTTGCACGGCGACCGCCGTCTGGTTTGCTGGCACCGGCGGGTTCGCCGAGACAGTCACCGTCACCATGGCAGGAGTTGCGGTCGTGGCTCCATTGTTGACCGTCCAATAAAACGTGTCGGTTCCCGTATAGCTGGGGTTGGAGCAGTAATAAATAAGGCTCGGTTCTGCTGGGTCGATGTAGGCCACTCCATGCGCCGGCTGGCTTGTGAGGGAATAGGTATAGGTGCAGCCCTGTGCGGTATCCGTAAAATCCCCGCTCAGATACGCCACATCCCCTCCGACTCCAGACACCGCGCTGCACGAGACCGGTTTGGCCACGAGCGCATTCGCCGTGCTGTAAGTTATCGTGGCGATGTTTGAAGTGAAAGGGCCTTCGGTCACCTGCCAAGTCAGGGAATCCGTCCCCGAGAAATTCGCGTGGGGCGTATAGGTCAGCGTGGCCAGGCCGCTGTTCAGGGTCACATCTCCCTGCGTGGGAGAGGATACCACGGCAAACGTCCGTGGCAGGCTGAAATTGGGATCCGTAAGATAAGTTGCATCGTTCAGTTGGGAGACAACCGGTGCCGTCCCGGTGACTGTGACGGAGGCATCCTTCGCCACCGGCATCACGGGGGCGACAACCGTAAACGTGTAGGTCGCCGTGTTGGAAAACGCCGCCGGATCAAAGGCGGGATTCGCAACGTGCCAAGTGAATGTGTCCGTGCCCGCAAAGTCGGCTGCCGGCTTGTAAACACCATAATATTTGCCTGAGAACTGCAGCGTGCCGTGCTGGGGTCCAGTCAGCACAGCGTAGTTGAGCGTCGTATAGACCGCCGGCGCCGTCCCATTATAATACGGATCATTGGGGTCATTGATGTCATCATAGGGAGACGTGACTTTGGTGCCGAGAAGAACTGCCCTCGAACCGCCCGCGGTGATCGTCATTGAACCGTCCGTGATGACCGGTGCCTTGTCCATGCCGGTCTGGGCCCGCGCGGATTGCGTGAAGACGCAGGCCACAGACAGCAGGATGCAGGCAAAAACCGGTTGGGCGATGGGTTTCATATGAGAAGTGGAGAGTGTTAGGTTTTTGAGTGAAGACGCGCGTAGCGCCGTTCTGCTACGGGGAGCGCACCCCCGCGTGCGGTCGTTCGCGCCCTCGCGGGCGACTCGTCCCCAACGCGCGCAGCGCCACAACAGATGCGGCGACAGGGGCAAGGCCCGCCAGCGTGGAGGCGAGGCGGGGGGCAATACGGAATTTTGTCTTCACGGTGATTCTTTAGGTTGCTCTGGTATTTGATTTATTGAACGAGCAGCCGCCTGGGGACCCCCTATTTTTCGTTGTGCGACAAAGATAATAAACCTCGGCTGGCAGACAAAAATATTCTTGCGTGAAAAGGCATCCGGGCGCACAAAGACGGGAAATTATCGTGATAATTTTCGTTTCCGCGTGAAAAGCAAGCATCCCGAAGCCGCCCAGGCCATCCGAAAATGGATTTCTGAGCGGAACCTCCGCACCGGCGCGAGCCTGCCATCCGCCCTGGCGCTCGCGAATGAGATCGGGTTCGGTCGCATGCCGACCACGCTCGCCTGCAACATGCTCATTTCCGCCGGACTTTTGACACGGAACGGCTACAAACTGTCGGTGGGCGTGGAAACCTCAGTCCGGCCGACGATCTCAGGAGAAATCCATGTGGTCTCTTATTCCGAATGGTTCTCGCGCGCCGCCGGGCGAATCCTGGCGGAACGCGGGGTGAAGCACCGCCTTGTGGAACTCAGCCATACCAATCACAAGAATCCGCGCCCCACCCTTAGGAAGATTTTTGCGCGGAAACCCGATGGGGTGATTCTTCAGATGCCCGAGTGGATCGAAGGCTTGGAATCCGTGCTCGACCGCGAAAAGATCCCGATGGTGATATGCGCGGACGCCGCGCCTGCGGATTTGCAACACTCTTCAGCGGGGAGGGATTTGCGCCGGGGCGCCGAAAAAGCAGTGAGGTATCTGCACAGGATCGGGCATCGCGAAATTGCCTTTGTTGCCTTCAATGCGGATTTCCCCTTCTTTCTCCACCTCACGGAGCGCGAACTTGCCGACAGCTACCGGGCCGTTTGTTTAAAACTGGGCCTGAACCGGTCCGCCAAGGCGATCTGGAAACTCATTTATCCCGAAGCCGCGATGCGCGAAGCCTTGTTGCGGCAACGCAAACGGCATCCCGAAGTGACCGCGATCATTGCGCCCCAAGACGCCGCCGCGCTGGCCGCAAAAATATTCGATGTGCCCGGGGAAATTTCCGTGGTGAGTTTCATTGGTTACTGGGAAAATAGCAGGGTTTCGCCGACGACACTGGAGTTGCACGATGCGGACCACTGCATTGCCTTGTGGGCCTGCACGGAAATGATTTCCCAAATTCAGGCCGTCGAATCGGGTCGTCCGAAGCCGATGGCGCGCCATGCATTGTTCGTGCCCGATGTCGTGGTTCGGGAATCGACCCGGGCGCTTGCGCGCGGGGAAATTAGGGAGGGCGAGCGTCCCCTCGAGCCGCGCCTCATTCCCCAGTACTCCTCCAATCCCTGGGAATCGTGGAGCAAGACGTATGCTTATTTGAAAAAGAGCCGCACTCAGAATTGGCGTCAACTCGACCTGTCCAAGCTGGCCAACCACAGCATGACCCGGGAACACGGCTGGCTCGGCGGGGATCCGCTCCTGCATTTTTCACCGGGACTGCGTTCGATTCACGGCGTCCCGTTTGAAGTGATCGAGGAAAACCGCAACGGCGGCCGGACGGTGGTGACATTCCGCTCGCCCCACACGCACACCGCGGAGAAAAAAGAACTGCCGGCCCGTGTGAAACTGCCCGTGGGCGGGCCGGTAAAGGCGCTCTATTTCCTGCATGGCTGCGGCTATGCCCAGCCAATGGCCTTTGCCGAATACCGCATCCACTTCGAAAAGGGAAATGCGGCAAGAATCCCGTTGATCCCCATCGGGCCCGCCATTCCAATGGCGAGCCGGCGTCTCGGCAAATTGAAGCCCAACTTGCAGGACTGGTGGACGGGATACGAACAACGGGATTTTCCCCATGCCAAATACGTCACGGTTTTCAATCAAGCGGACCCGCAAGAATACGAGCGCGCACTCTACACCCTCGAATGGATCAACCCGCGGCCCAACGAGGAACTCAGCCACATCGAAGTGCGCGTCGATCCAAGAGCGGGGCCGGCGCTGGCGCTGATTGCGGTGACGGCGCTGGTGCGAACCGTCCGTCTGGTTTCACCGCCATCCTGCTCCTGAAGTATCTCCAGATGCGCAGCCGTCTGGCATGGAGCCCTTCGAATCTGGTAGCCCTCCTTGCCACAGGCTGCAACCTCCCAAACCGGCCTGTGAAACAATCTCTTGGAAATAAACAGACGATATGCTGCCAGTTATTTCCAAGAGTTGGTATGCGGCTTAGCCCATTGCGATTTATGGGGCGATTTCGCGTTCCATGCACGCCGGGGCAAGAAAAATCCTGCAACTTTCGAAGACGCGCGCGGTTGAATCTCCCCGATGCGTCTTGTTGCGACGGAAACCAACCCGCATAGATTATGCTGATGCGAGCGCCTCTTTTGGTTTTGTTGGGAATCGCGGCCTGCCCGGTCGCGATGGGCATGCCCGTCCACCCCTTCGAGATGGATTCGCCGGCGACGAGGCTGACCCCGCCGCTCTCTGCGGCGCTCGACAACCTGGTTTCGGCCAAACAAAAAGCCGCCGGCATTCCCCGTGCGCGGATGTGCTCGGACGAGGTTTTTTTGCGCAGGGTGTTTCTGGATGTCATCGGGACATTGCCGGCGCGGGAGGAGGCGGTCGAGTTTTTGGCCGACAAGAACGCCGGGAAGCGCCGGGCGCTGATCGACCGCCTGCTCGAACGGCCCGAGTTTGCCGACTACTGGGGGATGAAGTGGGCGGACATCCTGCGCGTCAAATCCGAGTTCCCCGTCAACCTCTGGCCGAATGCGGCGCAGGCCTACGACGGGTGGATCCGGGCCAGCATCCGGCAGAACGTACCGTATTCGCAGTTCGCGCACCAGCTGCTGACCGCCGAGGGAAGCAACTTCCGCGATCCTCCCGTGAATTTCCTGCGCGCGACCGGCAGCCGGGAACCGGAGGCGCTCGCGGCCGCAGCCGCCCTCGCGTTCATGGGCGAGCGCACGGCGAACTGGACCCCAGAAAGGCGCGCCGATCTCGCGGTGTTTTTCTCCCGTGTCGGATTCAAGAAGACGGGCGAGTGGAAAGAGGAAATCGTCTTCTTCAACCCCCCGCCGGGCGGCGGTCCCGCGCCGGTGTCGGCCCGGCTGCCGGACGGGACCAGCCTCAAGATCAAACCGGAGACCGACCCGCGGGAGGTTTTTGCCCAGTGGCTTCTGTCGTCGGCGAATTCCCCGTTCGCGAAGAACGGTGCCAACCGGATCTGGTTCTGGATTTTCGGGAGGGGCATCGTCCATGAGCCGGACGACAGCCGTCCGGACAACCCGCCCTCGAACCCCGAGCTTCTCGCCTGGCTGGCCCGCCAGTTCCAGGCCGTAAAATATGACACCAAGCAGCTTCTCCGGATCATTTTGAACTCGGACACCTACCAGCTCTCGCCGATTCCGCCCGACGGCAAAGCCCGCGGGGCAGCAGACCTCGCCTCCTATCCCGTGCGCCGCCTCGAGGCGGAAGTCCTGATTGATGCCATCAACCAGATCACCGAATCCAAGGAAGAATACATGAGCATGATCCCCGAGCCGTTCACGTATCTTCCCGAGAACATGCGCGCGATCGCCCTGCCCGACGGCAGCATCACCAGTTCGATCCTCGAGCTTTTCGGGCGGCCGCCGAGAGATACCGGGCTGCTCGCGGAGCGCGCGACGAACGTGACCGCTTCCCAGCGCCTGAGCCTTCTGAATTCGAAGCACATGCTCTCGAAGATCAACGGCAGCCGGAAGCTCAGGGACCTGCTCCAATCGGCGCCGACCCAGGACGAGGCGGTTTCGCGGCTCTACCTCACGTTTCTTTCGCGCTATCCCACCGAGGAAGAGAGGAAGGTCATCGCCGCATACAAAACGCCTGCGAATACTGGAAATATCCAAAAACTGTCCGATATTGCTTGGGCGCTCGTGAACAGCCCGGAATTCCTCTACCGCCACTGACCCATGAAACCAAAAAATAGAGTTGAAGGTTGATTGATGAGAGTTGATGGATCAAAGCGAGCGGTTTACGCCGAAATGGAGGTTCATCCAAGAGGTGAGCTTGGCCATCAACCATCAACTCTCAACCATCATCTTCCTTTTTAGCATGAAACCAATTCCCCTCCTCCCGCTCGACGCGGAAATTTCCCGCCGCGCCCTCTTCCGCTACGGCATTCTGACCACGGCGGCGATGATGCTCGGCGAAAAGACCGGGTTCGCCCTTCCCGCCGCATCCTCGGCCCCGCAGTCCAAAGCGCAGGCGGTGATCCAAATCTGGCTCTGGGGCGGGCCCTGCCACATCGACACGTTCGACCCGAAGCCGGACGCGGGGCGCGACTACACCGGCCCGCTCAACGAGGCGATCGCGACCAACGCCGATGGCATCCGGCTCATCAAGCTCCTCCCCAACCTCGCCAAACAGGCCGACAAATTTTCGCTGATCCGGAGCATGACCCACGGGAACAACGGACATGAAACCGCCGCCTACATGGTGCAGTCGGGGCATCCGGACGGGGAGCGGCTGGTCTATCCTTCGATGGGGGCGGTCGTGTCGCTCCTGAAGGGATACGACGCCGGATACAAAGGCCTCCTGCCTCCCTACATCGTCCTCACCGAGGCGCAGGGCCGGTTTTCCGAAGCCGGGTTTCTGGGGCCGCGCTACAAGCCGTTCGCCACCGGCGGAGACCCGGCGAGAACCCCATTTGCCGTCGAGGGAATCGTCGCCGAGGGGATTTCCCCGGAGCACCAAACCCTCCGCCGGGATCTTCTCGGGCAACTGGACACGCTTGGAAAGCGGTTCGAAGGCGACCCCCAGTTCGCGGAATACCGCAAGTCCGGCGAGGCCGCTTACGACATGATCCTGGGGGAGGGGGCCGAGGTTTTCAACCTGGCCAAAGAGAGCGACGAACTCCGGAACAGCTATGGCCGCAACACGTTCGGGCAGTCGTGCCTCGCGGCCCGCCGCCTCGTCGAGCGTGGCGCAAAATACGTGACCATCAACTACAAAGGCTGGGACACCCACAAAAACCATTTCCCCACCATGAACCGCAAGTTGCCGGAGCTGGACCAAGGCATCGCGACATTGCTGCAAGATCTTTCCGATCACGGGCTGCTCGGGAGCACGATCGTCTGGTGCGAGGGGGAATTCGGGCGCACGCCGCGCGTGCAGTGGGAGGCTCCCTGGAACGGCGGACGCGGCCACTACGGGAAAGTGTTTTCGGCATTGGTTGCGGGAGGAGGTTTTCAAGGCGGCCACGTTGTCGGCTCGTCCGATGCCCGCGGCGAGGAGGTCGCCGCCCGCCCGGTTTACCCGTGGGATTTGACTGCCAGCATGTTTGAACTGCTCGGGATCGACCCGGACTCCACCTTCCCGCGCAAAGATGACAAGTCGGTGCGCCTGACCCCGAAAATCACGGGCAACATCAAATCCGGCGGACGCCTGAAGGAGATCATGTGAGGGGTGGCGAGGCCGAGAATTCGGGCGGTGTGACAAGAGAAAAACACTCCGGGGAGCACACGCGTCCCGCGTGTGGAGGTCGGTGTCCCGCCGGCCTTTTCCGATGGACCACCGCATGCGGGACGATGTGCCCGGCGGGACGCCAGGCACGACACGCGGGACGCGTGTGCTCCCCGGAGCTTCTCGCGCCATTGCGCTTTTTCGGAGCGTCATTGGCGATCCTTTTGCTTTGTTTTTTCGCCGACATCTGCGGCGCGCAGCAATCCCGGGACCCCGACCTCGCCTACGCCTACCCGGCCGGAGGAAAGCGGGGAACGGTCTGCGATATCACGGTCGGCGGCCAGCACTTGGACGGGATCACCTCCGCGATGGTCACGGGAACCGGAATCGGCGTCACGGTCACCGGCATTGTCAAACCGATGAACGGAAAGCGGTTCGATGAGCTCCGCAATGCCCTCGCGGAACGCCGGAAACAGATGATGGACACCATGCAGCCCGGCAAGGCGCGCGAGGAGAAGGCCGCCGACATCGGGCCGATGCTCGAGGATGCCGGGGCCACGAAGGAGGAGATCCGTCTTTTCCTCATCACACGAGCCCAGCGCAATGATCCGAAACGACAGCCCAACAACCAGCTCGCCGAGACCGTCACCCTCCGCCTCGAAATCGCCCCCGATGCCGCCAAGGGCCCTCGCACGCTGCGGCTTTTCGGGAAAAACGGCATCACCAATCCGCTCTCGATCCTGGTCGGTGACCTTCCGGAAGTCTGCAAGCCCGCCACAGTGGAAGCGGCGCCTGCCTCTCCCCCCGTGATCGGGTTTCCGGTCGTCCTCAACGGGCAAATTCTGCCGGGCCAAACCGACCGCTATGTTTTTCATGCCACCCGGGGGGAGCACCTGGTCTTTGTCGCGCAGGCCCGCGATCTGATCCCCTACTTGGCCGATGCCGTTCCCGGTTGGTTCGAGGCCGTGATGACGATCCAGGATGCCGCAGGAGTCCCGCTGGCCTCCGCGCAATCGTTCCGCTTCGCCCCAGATCCCGTGCTGGCATTCGATGTCCGGGCAACCGGTGACTACACGCTCCAGATCCACGACGCCCTCTACCGTGGACGCGAAGATTTTGTTTACCGGATCACGGCGGGAAAGATCCCGTTCGTGACCGGGATTTTTCCGCTGGGCGGGCATTCCGGCTCGAATGTCCAAGTCGAGGTGTCCGGGTGGAACCTTCCCCGCCAGCGGATTTCCCTCGTCGCTCCGCCCGGCGAAGGAATCGAAAAGATCTCGCAGCTTGCCAACGGGTTTGCCACGGCGGATGTGGCCTTCGCTGGCGGCGGAATTCCAGAACTCTCCGAGGCCGAACCCAACAACGACCAGGAGCACGCCCAACCGGTCACGTTCCCGGCGATCATCAACGGGCGGATCGATTATCCGGGCGATGTGGATGTCTTTGCCATCAAGTGCAAAAAGGGGGAGATGGCCGTCGTGGAAGTTTTCGCCCGGCGGCTCAACTCGCCGCTGGATTCCTTTCTCAGGATCACCGATGCCGACGGGAAACAGCTCGCCTACAACGACGATTTCGATGACAAGGGAAGCGGCCTGCTCACCCACCATGCCGACTCGCGGATCGACTTCATCCCTCCTGCCAGCGGCGTGTTCTACGTTCACTTGAGCGACGCGCAGCGGCAGGGTGGCCCGGAGTATTCCTACCGCCTTCGCATCGACCATCCCCGCCCGGACTTCGCGCTGCGGGTCGTTCCCTCCGGGATCAACGGCGCGCCGGGGGCCCTCGCCCCCGTGACCATTTATGCCCTGCGCAAAGACGGGTTCTCGGGACAGATCAACCTCTCCGTCAGCCCGGAAGGCTTCGTGCTTTCAGGAGGGCGAATCCCGGCGGGCAGCGACTCCGTGACCGCCACGCTCACATTTCCCGAAACCGCCAAAGCAGGGACCCTGCAGCCTGTGGAGTTCACCGGCACGGCGGAAATCTCCGGCTCCCAGATCTCGCGAAAAGCGGTTCCTGCCGACGACAGGCTGCAGGCGTTCATCTATCATCATCTTGTTCCCGCCCGCGAACTCCTGGCGTATTCGCCGCCGGACCGTCCTCCCAAAAAACCCTTTCAGATATCTGCGCAGATTGTCAAAATCCCCCTTCAAAGCGCCGGAAGCACAAAGGTATTCCTCCCGCCGTCGCTGGAAAAAAGCCGCGTACGCGCCGAGTTGAAAAATCCCCCCGAGGGCGTCTGGATCGAGAACGTCTCCCCCGCCCCAGACGGCGTCGAGATCGCGTTCCGCGCTGACCCCGCGAAGGCGAAGCCGGGCTCGCGAGGCAATTTCCTCGTCGAATTGAGCGCCGGAAGACCCCCGGCCCCCACCGATAAGGAGCAAACAGAAAAGCGCTGGTCCCTCGGCCTGCTCCCCGCCATCTCCTACGATTTGGCGGAAAAGTAAACGCGGGGCCCACGAAAAAAATCAGCCTTGTTCGGCGGCGGAAAAGCGATATTGTGCCATCCCCACGCCAGGGTAGCTCAGCGGTAGAGCAGGGGACTCATAAGCCCTTGGTCGGGAGTTCGATTCTCCCCTCTGGCACCAAAAACTATATATGGCCAATACCAAATCTGCAGCAAAGAGCGCCCGCCAAAGTGTGCGTCGGCGCGAAATCAACGCCGGTGTGATCACCGGGCTCAAGACCGAACAGAAAAAGTTCCGCGCCGCCCTCGCCGAGGGGAAACCGGATGCTGCGCGCGCGGAGTTTGTCAAGCTGACCTCCGCCCTCGACAAAGCCGCCAAGCGCGGGATCATCCACAGCAATGTGGCGGATCGCAGGAAAGGCCGTCTGAACAAGGCGCTCGTCAAGGCGAAAGCCTGACGGACCAAAGCCAGCGCGCCCCGCGTCAATCCGGCGAGCGGTTTGCTCCACTCGTCCTGCCGGGCAGCCCGGAATCCGGTCCGCACTCGATCTCTGATCAGCCCCCCACCGGAAAAAAGGGAGTGGAGCCTAGGGGATTCGAACCCCTGACCTCCTCAATGCCGTTGAGGCGCTCTATGGTATAAATGTCCATATTTTCTCGAATTGTAACCAGAAATAGCCCTTTATAGGCAATTATAGTCCTTGCCTTTAGTTACATTCTTTAGTTACATTTGTTGCATGGAGAGTGTTCGAAGGAGAAAAACGGCGGACGACCCGACGCGCGGCATCTACCAGAGAGCTGGCGTTTATTGGCTCAAGATGACACACGAAAAGAAGATCTACTTTTTTTCACTCGATACCAGTGACGGGAATGAGGCTGTCGCAAAGGCCCTGGAGATCCGCTCGGACCCGGAAGCCTACATCATCAGTCCGGGAAAATGGGACACCGAGGTGGCTGATTTTCTCCGGGACAAGAAGGCCGGTTCCGTCAAAGGACTTCGAAGGCACAAGGGAGCGAGCGGAAAACATACGGAGGACGTCCTGCGCTGGTTTCACGACTCCTGTGGCGTGGATTCTGCCAACTCGGTTCGGGAGCATCACATCAAAGGCTGGCTGGAGACGTTTCCCAACGCCAATACCCAAAAGACGTATTATGCGCGGCTGATCGCCTTTTTTAACTGGGCCCGCTTGACGGGACGGGTGCGCGCAAACCCTATGGCCGATATTCCGCAGCCGGAGGTCCATCCGAACAAAATTTCCAAAAAGGACGTCATTGTTGCTTCGAAAATCACGCAGCTCCTGCGCGAAACCAAACGGGAAGACATGAAGTTTGTCATATTGATGGGCTGCGAGGCGGGGTTTCGGAAAGGGGAAATCATCATGAGCAAGCCGGACTGGTTTGTCCTGGAGACCGATTCGATCCACGTTCCATGCCCGGATCCGGTCGATGGATGGGAGCCAAAAAACCGGAAGGAGCGCACGGTGCCGATGAGCCCCCGGTTGAAAAAGTTTCTCGTTGCCTCGGGTTGGCTGGAGGACGGCCGCAAATACGTTCTCCATCCCGAGGCCCGGCCTGAGGATTGGATATTCGACCAGAGTTCGAGCGACTACCGTTGGGATCCCAAACGCCCGCTCGAAAATCTATTCGAGAAATGCAAGATTCGCAGCGCGACGACCCATACCATGCGCCACAGCTTTGCCAGCCACGCTTTGATGGGCGGCAAGAGCATTTGGAAGGTGGCCGAATGGCTCGGAGATAAACCGGAGACCGTGAAGGCAACATACGCGCATTTCATCCCGAAAAAGGGGGGATTGGACGGCGTCTTTTCCGAAGATTGATCCGGCTTCTGGGGGCCGTCCGGTCTAGGAGCGCGCCTCGGCTTTGATTCTCGAAAACCTTTCGGCGACCTCCCGGATTCCGGCCCGGGAAATCCTGCCGGCTTCGGCAAGGTCCGGCCAGCGGGAAAGCGAGGCATCCACGGCGTCGAATATTGCGCGGTATTCCTCGCGGGTTATTCCCGCGTCGCGGCAGAGAGTCTCCATGGTTTCCAAGCGGGGCCAGACCTCGCCCGCGACCGTCATGCCGCGCCCGAGCATTCCGGCGGAAAACGTGATGTCATAGGCCGGGGTGAGGGTCCACTGCCCGCTCTTCTCATCCAGTTGAAAGGCGTGGTTTTTCCCGTGGTCATCCATGTTTGATGCCAAGGAGTTGAAGACCATCCGGCGGGCGATTTCGCGCAGGTCGGAGGCTTTGACGTGGAGCCGCAGAGCCAGCCGGAAGAGGTCCCGGTAGTCGAGGTCTCCTGGCCCTTTGTGGAGAAGCCCGCTCGCCGTGTGGAAGTGGATGCGCTGCGGGTCCCCCGGTGCCGGCACGTCAAACCGCGTGACAAAAAGGTGCCGGCGCTCCGAGCCGGGCGCATCTTCGAGCAGCCGGGTTTCCACGGCATGGATTCCGGCCGCGCGCGCCATGTGCGCAAAAATGTGTTCGGACCGCGCTCCCGCGCCATCTTCGCTCAGATCAAACTTGATGAGCCCCGGCACCGATTCGGCATCGGGTTCGCCCACGCGGAGGCTCCCGTCCGGGTAGGCCAGAACGATCGATTTCGGGAACACCCCGCCGGCACTGCCCCCCCGCGCCAACTGGGGCAGAACCTCCGAGGGTTCCCCGCGCTCGATTTCGGCCGCCCCGCGCGCGAGAGCGGCGGCGCTCACCCGGTTGAGCCGGGGGTCATTTCCTTCATCCATCGGAGGGAGAAACCTGAGCGCGCCGAGGCCGCGCGCGCCACGCCAAGCGAGAAGAGACATTTCGTTGGGTTCCCCCCACTTCCGCGCGGCGAATTCCGCGCGCGCCACTTTTTTCCCCCACGCGTCAGGAAGACAATCGGCGATCAGTCCCGGAAGTTTCTCGATCCCCTTGCTTCCGTTGAACGCGACGTCCGTGAACGGCAGGCTGATGGGCGAGAGGTTGACTCCCCGGCGCAGCCAGGTTTCGTCATAGACGAAGTAGATCGGTCCCCGGTGGATCAGGTGCCCGACCGTTGCGCCATCCCACCAGCAAACTCGAAGCCGTTTTTCCATTTACTTGCGCTTCTTGGGCGAGGCGTGCTTGCGCTCTGGAGCCAGCAGGTCTTTCAGGCGCAGCTCCGGCTCGGGTTCGGGAATGAGATTTCCCAACGCGTCGCCAAACCCCATCACTCCCAGTGCCCGGGCCACATGGCGAAACTCGACCGTGCCATCTCCCGCTTCAATTTTGCGGTAAGTCGGCACCGTCACCCCGACCATTTCGGCCAGATACTGCTGGGAAAGATTCCGGGTCAACCGGTGCGATCTCAATCGGCCTCCCAGAGAACGCATGGCCTCTTTTTCTCCTAGAATAGAAATCATTGTTTGCTTTTATTGCATATAGATAATGAAATGCAAGTTATAGTTTTGAATACAAATATGAAATCTCGTTCGTTCGGCCTCTGTTCGATTCGATTCTGGAAAGAGTCGAATTCACATTTTCAGGCTTCGACGAGAGCGACGAGGTCAGTGGCCGAGAATGCCCCCCTTGTGGAGGGCGGGGCGAAGTCCTGCTTGGCAGCATCGCAACTTCGTGGTGGGGTTTGTGGATGACCGACAAGAAACGTCAAAAACCTACCGCCGCCCATAAGACCGGATCCGTTCCGGCCGATGCTCCGGCAGAAGATGACGTCGGGCGGGGAGCCGGAAGGCGGGATATGGGGAAACATGCCGCCCCATCCGCCATCCGCCGCCGGCGGGATCACCTTTCCGAAATGGCTGAGCGGGGCACTTACCACGAAAAATCTATCGCCAGGGAAAAGCTCAAGCGCCTGGACGCGAGGTATGACTTCGCGGCACCGGCCGATCTCGCGCCCGGAGATATTTTTGAAGGATGGGAACATCCGGCCAGCTCGCAGCAGTCCCACCCGGTCCTGAAGGCGAAAAAGCAATGGCTGGATGCGGCCAACCTCATCAAGTGGGTTTTTCAGGACAAATTCAAGACCTCCTCCGGCTGGCGGAGCCTGGCGGACGGAGCCGAGTTGTTGCTTGATGCCGGGAAGGACGATACGGCACGTTTCAAACCCTTCGCGAAAAACCTTCACGACACGATCGTGGCCGCCTGTTCGGAATTTTCCCGCAACCGGGCGGTCAGCGAGTTGGAACGCGCCCCGTTTCTGAACGGGCTTTATGACGGGCTCATGGACGAACCCCGGCCGGCCGGATCCATGATGCCCGGATTTTCCCCGGTCGCGAAAAAGAAATTACCCCGCAGGAAAAAACCCGCAAAACCTGCCTCGCGGGCGGGCAACGCGGCGACGATCCATCCCTACGATATCGGCCGCGAAGCCGGAAAAAAGCTGCGCGTCAACATCCCGCGCGAGGAGCTCTGCGAGGGGATCCGCCTCGCTGTTACCGCTCCGGGCTAGCGCCGATGCTGTTTGCCGCGAATGGCCTTCCGGTTGCGGAAGATCGGGGGAAAGTGAACACTGCACTCGATGACGCCCGCCGGCTTGTGCGCGGAATCTTCGACGGGGATGAAGGCGATCGACCGGGGACGGTTACGGCGCGAAGCACAGGCGGGGCGGCACGGGGAGGGACATAGTGAGCGGATATACCCGGAGCGTTACCGGGGTGCCCGACCATTTTCCAGGGGATAGTGTAGCCAGTTCGCACTCGGGCCTGTGAAGCCGCAAGTCCCACGTCCCTGACCAACTTCCAAAAGCGTGCGAGGCGACTGTCAGTTGTGTCGCCCTGGTCTGTAAAACCAGGCCCATCGGGTAAACAGCGGAGGTGCAACTCCTCCCGCACGCAGTTTTTTCGCTGGATGGCATAGAGAGATGTGCGCGGGTCTGAAGAGCCCGAGAGGTTGGCGCAATTCCAACTCCAGCGGCCAATTTGAACAACCGGCGGTGATGTAACAGTAGCATGGCTGGCCTACACCCAGCTCGCGAGGGGGCAGAACCTTCCCGCCGGACCACTTATCGCGGCATTCGTCTATCAGCAGGACACCACGTTGCCAACGTGGATGGGCCGGAGCGTCACCGGCATGCCGCAGTTTGCCGCCGAAGCATAGAAAGCGATGCGCGCCCTTGGTATGGGCGGGAGCCGGGTGCAAGTCCTGGCGGTGGCTCCAATTTCGTCCCCGTAGTTCAGCAGAGAGAACGCAAGGTTGCGGACCTTGAGGCCGCAGGTGCAATTCCTGCCGGGGACACTTTTTTTGCCGTGTCGTCCAACAAGCAGGACTCCGGATTTTGGATCCGGCGATGATGGTGCGAACCCATCTGCGGCAGCCAACTTTGGAAGATGAACCGGACAGCCGAGCGAAGCGAGACAGACTGTGCGCAGCGCAGCCCGAAGGGTGGCGCGAATGCGCCATCAACCGCGCCCTCCGTTGTTGACGCTTTCGCTCCCGCGAGTAGCGCCCTGGCGGGCTGCCTCCGGCAGTCTCCCCCGCGCATTCCCATGCGCCGGTGGTCCGCCACTTTCCTCCTGTCGTCCAATTCGCAGGACACCCGGTTGATGTCCGGGGAATCGGGGTGCAAATCCTCGCGGGAGGACCATACCAGCGTGGGATAACAGTAGCCGGGCTTCACCTGCTGCACAAGCCTCAGGCCCCTCGAAGGTATGTGCCTGGGGACGACATCAGGCGAAAGTTCGGGGTCTTGTTCCGCGAATGGGAGCCGTTTATCAGCGGACCGAGGTAGGAATCGCCGCACCGGTTGCCCGGCGCGATCATTATTCCTCTCTGCCCTGCCAAGCTGTCCGGATACCCGCCTCGGCCTGATCGGCGGCAAACGCCGGAGACATCCTCGCAGGGTAACCCGGTCAACGAGCGTCCTACCCCAAAAGCTTTTCAGAATATTTGATCTGGTCGGGAATCCCATTGAGTTTACCACCTCGCCGGGGCCATGTTGGATTCGTCGTTCCCTCCCATGAAAATCTTCTTCCTCTTCGCAATCCTCGCCACCGTGTTTGTTGTCCGAGCTGCCGACGAACCCGCAAAACCAGATCGACCCGCTTTTGCTGGAGGATATTCTCCGGCAGAAACCGACTCCGAGGTGCGGAAGGTGGCGGACTTTGCCGTCAAAACGCAGGCGGAGGCCACCGGAAAACCGCTCCGTCTCGTCAAAATCCTGAAAGTTGAGCGTCAGGTGGTCGCGGGTTTGAATTACCGGCTGGAGATCGTAGTGGCTGACGACAGCAACCACTTCAAAGCCCGTGCCGTGGTCTGGAAAAAGCTGGACGGCTCGCTGGCTCTGACTTCGTGGAAATGAACGTCTGCCCTCCCCCAATGTCAGATAATTGAGCGTCTCCCCCCTGAAACCGGCAACGCGAATCCACCAATGATCATCCCGTTCATCACACTCGTCCTCCTCTCTCTGCTCGGACTTTCCTGCGTCGTGGCCCCCTTCCTGGCCCCTGCGCGGTAACCGTTGCTCTCAAGTTGTTCACCGCTGAGCGAGGAAACCCTGCTCTCCGACGTCTGGGCGGGTGTGATTAAAAGTGGGTGAGGTGATTGAGAAAAAAAGATGGTGGAGAGATGAGAAAAGATCTGTACTTTTGAGAATAAATCTCATTTAAGCTTGGGATGCAGAAAAAACAAATCCCGCTCACCG